>Ga0209687_1000390_pt1 | contig 14752 bp, 14 predicted proteins | sample GraSoiAngelo_136_FD_185893 | JGI IMG/M metagenome (GOLD analysis project Ga0209687, IMG submission 185893) | Grasslands soil microbial communities from the Angelo Coastal Reserve, California, USA - 14_0929_09_20cm (SPAdes) (version 2) | ecosystem: Environmental > Terrestrial > Soil > Grasslands ...
TTAAGCTTTTGGATTTTGGGCATAGGCCGAACTTCTAAGCCCAATGATTTAGGAGCTTCCGCAGCTCGCTCCTTAAATTCTGCCATTTGTACCTCCGTTGAAAGTTGGGTGCGGAAAATCGCTCTTCCGCACCCGTTCTTGAGTTCGGTCGCTCAGACCGCATCTCGCTGGTCTGAGCGACCCGCCGTCGGGCTACCTTCAGAGAAGGCGATAGAACGGCGGCGGCTTTTTCACGGGGAAAACCCGGACGAAACGGTCTTTCGACCAACTTCGTTGGCGTTTCCTAACCATGATGGACCTCCAACTAGGAGTGTCCCCTTGAACGGAGGGCGAGCGCGTGCCATACTAACGGCAGGGTTATCTGCGGCGCCGTGGCATCTCTTGCTCGGTCTCCGCCTTAGCATCGAGGGACGATCCCTTTAGCTAAGACCTCAACCGGCGGCTCCGGGGTGTTCCTAGCACCTGCGGAGCCGTTGGGTTTTTGGCCCATGGTTCCGTCTAACATAGCGCGCGGCAAAGGGTCAATGGGCCCCGCCATTTATCTATCAGTTTCTGGGGATAAAGAAATGGCGATTATCTCCCACCCCCAAATCTCAATCCCCCCTCGGCTTCATTGGCGGCGGCGCATAATGCTGCCTATTCGATATGGCGCGCTGTCGCTGCCGTTGGAAGCCACGTTGGTTCGTTGAGCTGATGCCGAAAACAGCATGAGATTATCGACGCGCAAGAAGACCGGCAACGTGATGGCGGAAGCCGATTTCGCCGGAGATCATTCCGAGAGGCAACTTCGCGACCGTGCTTGCTAGGCGCGAATGAGCGCACTCATTCCCCGCCTCGATCAAATTTGAGGACACCTTCATTAGAAATGTTGTGATGTCATGAGCGCGAAGTGAGCGGAACAGATCGGTTGACCTGCGGTTGCTGCTGCAATGCAAATGAGCATGCGCACAAACCGATGTGGAACGGTTTGGGAAACGAATGCGGCTAAGTATTGGGAAATGGGAAAATTTCATCATGCCAACGCATTTGTGTTGCGACATCGTCAAAGAAATCGGTGTATAAGCATCGCGAGCGCTAAGCTCAAATCCCAAAATCCGGTGAGCCAAGGTCAGACGGCAAAGGAGGTCACGATGCCAGCAGTTGCTGAAGTCTTGTCGACCGTCGCGTCTAACCCCGACCCGCGTGGAAGTGATTTGCCGACGTGCCCGGTCTGTGCGGACTCCATGGTGGCCGCAGAAGCGTCCGCCTACCTGCACGACAACGTCATCAGCTATCTCTGGACCTGCGACACCTGCGGTTACGGATTTGTAACCAAGCACGCGCTCAAGCGGTTTGCCTGTAATTGAGATTTGACGGCATTCAACGCGGTGCGATGTCGCCCTTCGCCCAATCAGCGCGCGTTTGGTCGCGGAAGCGCTCGAACGTTCCCGCTGAAATGGCGTCCCTGATGTCACCCATCAGGCGCTGGTAATACGCGATATTGATTTCGGACAGCAGCATGGCGCCAAGCGTCTCGCCTGACTTGACGAGGTGATGCAGGTAGGCGCGCGAAGTGCCGCGCGTCGACGGCCACGCGCTTTCTTCGTCGAGCGGCCGCGGATCGTCGGCGTGGCGGGCGTTGCGCAAATTGACCTGGCCGAACCGCGTGAACGCCATGCCGTGGCGTCCGTTGCGGGTCGGCATCACGCAATCGAACATGTCGATGCCGCGCGCGACCGCCTCCAGGACGTCCTCGGGCGTGCCGACGCCCATCAGGTAGCGCGGGCGATCCTTGGGCAGGTGTGGTGCGACCTCCTCGATCATCGCAAGCATCACCGATTGCGGCTCGCCGACCGCAAGCCCGCCGATCGCGTAGCCATGAAAGCTGATCTCGACCAGCCCGCGCGCGCTGGCGCGGCGCAGTTCGGGCACATCGCCGCCTTGCACGATCCCGAACAGCATGAAACCGGCAGGGGCGGCCTCGAATGCACGCCTTGAGCGCTCCGCCCAGCGCAGCGAGAGTTGCATCGCCCGCTCTATATCGCTGCGCTCCGCCGGCAGTCGCACGCATTCGTCAAGCTGCATGGCGATGTCGGAACCAAGCAGAAGCTGCACCTCGATCGAACGCTCCGGCGACAACTCGAGTTTGACGCCGTCGATATGCGAGCGGAACGTGACGGCGTTCTCGCTCAGCTTGCGTAATTCGGCCAGCGACATCACCTGGAAGCCGCCGGAATCAGTCAGCATCGGGCCGTTCCAGCCCGTAAAGGTTTGCAGGCCGCCGAGCGCTGCGATCCGCTCAGCGCCTGGCCGCAGCATCAGGTGGTAGGTATTGCCGAGCACGATATCGGTGCCGGCGTCGCGCACCTCGCGCCAATGCATGCCCTTCATCGCGCCGGCGGTGCCGACCGGCATGAAAGCGGGCGTTCGCACCACGCCATGCGGCGTCGTGAGGCGGCCGGCGCGGGCCTTGCCGTCGGTTGCAAGTAGTTCGAAATGATTGGGCAGGTTCATGGGAAGCGCTTATGGCGTGATCCTGGCGCCGAATTCAACCTTGTTGAAGCCGATAATGCCTTCCAAAGGCCGTTGACGGCGATCGGCGCCGCCCATATGGTCTCCCGCCATGATGACGCGCGCGAAACAGACCACGAAAACCGGAAAGCCTTCCTGGGCTTCGGGAGCCGTGCGCGCGTAGTCGAACGACCGCATCATCTTGAACCGAAGCCCCGCCTGAAAAGGTCCGGGGCTTTTTTATTGCCTGATGGAGACCAACGTGCAGAACGAACCCGTAGTTGCCATCGCCGGCGTGACCGGCGCCGTCGGCGGCGAATTCATCGCTACCATGAACAAGCGTGCGTTTCGGGTCGGCAAGCTCAAGGCGCTCGCAAGTGCACGCTCGGCTGGCAGAACAATCGACTTCCGCGGCGAGAGAATTGTGATTGAGGAACTCGGCGGCAACTCTTTCGACGGCGTCGATATCGCGTTGTTCTCGGCGGGCGGCGCCATCGCCAGGAAGTTTGCGCCGATCGCGGTCAACGCCGGCGCCGTCGTCGTCGACAACTCGTCGGCCTTCCGCATGGACCCAAACGTGCCGCTGGTGATCCCGGAAATCAACGCCAATCGCATCGTGGAGCACAACGGCATCATCGCAAATCCGAATTGCTCGGCGATCACCGCACTGGTGCCGTTGTGGCCGATTCACCGAACCAACCGCATCAAGCGCGTGATCCTGTCGACCTATCAGGCCGCCAGTGGCGCTGGCGCCGCGGCGATGAGCGAACTCGTGGATTCGACGCGCGCCAGCCTACAGGGGCAAATCTATCAACCAAAGGTGCTGCCGTACCCCTGCGCTTTCAACGTATTCAACCATGACAGCCCAGTCGACCCCGAGACCGGCTATAACGGCGAAGAAACCAAGGTCTCAGCGACCCCACGGGCCATTCGATCTCGATGTTCGTGGCCGCGGACCAGCCCTTGAAGGGAGCCGCACTGAACGCGATCCAGATCGCGGAATTGCTGCCGCAGCGCACCGGAGCTCACGTCACGGGCTCTCAACACCCGGCGGCGGACGTTTTTTAGCGAGATCGAATATATCAGGGCGCTCGACCTCTTGCGGCATCGTTTTCCTCGAAAAGATCCCCAACGCTTGCGCGCAGCCTTCGCCAGGCGAGCACAGCGCCCGTGAGACTGAAGGCCAAGCCGCATAAGCAGAACGCGACGATGACAATCGTGCGCAGCAGCGGGCGGGATTGCAGCGGCGGGAAGTCGAGTGTGTGTAGTCCGCTAAAAAGCCAGCGATAGGCGCGGCGCGATCGATCGAGCCGGCTCAACAGCGCACCCGACGCGCCATCGATCTCGTACCAGGTGTTGCCGCAGGCGATGCGAAACACCGGTGCACCCGGCAGCGCAGGTTTCGCGCGATAGGCGTCACCGGCGCCGAGCGCGAAGGCATGACCGCAATTGCGGCCATACAGGTTCGCGGCGGAGTTGATCTCGTCCTCCCCAAGGAACGCGCGAGGGCCTGAGTTTGCGTCTGTTTCGGGCTCAGCCAGAGATAGCTGTTGCTCCTCGGGAGCGGTGCGGTCCCGGCGGTAGATCTGTCCGGCGAACGCGAACCATTCGATTTCCCGCGACGCCTTGGCCACGTGAAGCATCTCAGCCGCCGGCAGGTGGTCCCATGGCGGCGCGCCCGCCAGCGCAAGTGCGACCGCGGGCGGTGCATTGGCGGAAAACAATCGGCCGTAATCCATCGATAAGAAACCGCTGAAAATCCAGCCCAGGATGAAAGGCGCGAACACCAGGCCCAGGCGATAGTGCCAGGCCTGCAAGCCGCGATAGGCCGGCCCCGCGCGCCGATTCGTGGTGATCAGTCTGACGAGGCCGATGGCAATGCCAAAACCCGCGCCGACGGTGCCCAGCAGCGAAAGCCACCACATCATCGCGCTCCATATCCGCTGATGGTGCCGCAAGGCAGTCGGATAAAGCCAGTGCACGATGCTGCCGAAGTAACCCAGCACGCGTGCCGTTCGCGTGGTGACGAGAACAACATCGCCGCTCATCGAGGACAAATAAAGCTCGCTGCCGGCGGCGTCGTTGAGCGCGATGCGATAGAGCGGGCGGTCGCCGTCCAATTCTCCCGCGACCGTCCATTGATCGTAGGCTATCAGCCCGGTGACGCGGGCGCCTGACGCGTCGAGCCCACGCGAGCGCGCGTAGACTGCTGCGATCGCGAGAGCCGTTTGATCCGAAGCGAGCCTGGCGTTGCCGAGATCGAAAGCGCGCAGCGCAATAGCGGCCGACGCTCCCGAGATCAGATAGATCGGCCCGTCGCTGCGCCCGACAAGCCGCACCCGTGATGCATCGTGGATACCGCTCGCCGCAACGGCGTCCGCCGGCCTGCGCGCGACCTGATCGCGGTTAATCGCGACCAGGCCGGCAAACCGGTCCGCTTCGCTGCGAGCCGGGTACGGCACAAAATGCATCACGATTCCGGAGGCAAACCACGCCGCGAACACCATGCAGAACGCGACGCCCCACCAGCGATGCAGCACGACGAAGACGCGCATTCGATCCCTACTCTCACCACTTGGCCGATGCGGAGAGCTCGTAGGTCCGCGGCGCGCCGAGATACACCTGATCGGGATAGCCGGGATCGGACCAGGCGGCGTATACCCTATCGGCCACGTTGCGCACGCGGAACATGATGCGCATCTTGTCGAGGCCCTGCCACGGCGTATCCCTGCCGGGGATATCGACGAACGCATAAACATCGCCGGTGGTGTAGGCTTCCATGGTGGTGGCGTCGTCCTCGAACAGGAAACGCCTTGCGACATGACGCACCGAGCCGCCGATCTCGACCGGCCAGCGCCAGTTGCTGAAACGATAGGAGGCGCCGGCATTGATGATCACGGGCGCTACGTTCGACGGCGTGTTGCCGCTCCACGAGCTGCCCTCGAAATTAAAAAAATTGGCATACTCGGCATTCGTGAACGCGATATTGGCCCAGAGCTTGATGCTTTCAAGCGGACGCAGCGCGCCTGCGAATTCGACGCCCCTGGTTCTGACTTCGCCGGCCAAAGTAAATGTTGTGTCGTTGATCCGCACATACACATTTTGCCGCGCGAGATCGTAGGCTGCGAGCGTCCACTCCGCCTTGCCGTCCCAGAACAAATGCTTGACCCCGGTCTCGTAGATGCGGGAACTCGTGAGCTGCAGCGAAGCTCCGGGAGATATCGAGAAAATGCCGGCGGCCGCCGGATCGAATGCGGTGGCGAACATGCTGTAGAAGATCAGGCCGCGAACCGGCTCAAAAGTGTAGGCCGCGCGATACGATGCCGGCGTCCACGTCTTGCTGAAGGGCTGACCCGCCGGAATCGTGCCATCGAAATTGATGCCGTTCCGCGCGAGCGTGATGTCCTCCACCCGGACGCCGCCGATCAGGGCCAGCATTGGCGTCACTCTGAGACGATCCTCAATCGATCCGGCAAGGGTATCGAGGCGGCTGTTGCGAATGTTCGGCTGCGGCACGCCGTAAAGTCCGGGATCCGGATTGAGCACGGAAACCGTATCGGCCGGAAAAACGTTCGGATTTCCCTCCTGGGCAAATTGGATCTCGTTCCGGCTCACCTGCATTTGCGCGGCGAAGCGATTTTCCAGGCCGAACAACGAGCTGTCCCAGACAAGATCGGCATTGTCGCCGCTGACATGCTGCTTGTGCGTGACGAAAAACCGATCGCGATCGATGGTCGAGGTTCCAAGGTTGAAGGCGTAGGTCTCGCTGTCATACCAGTGGCGCCTGGCGCCGTAGTCATAGACCTGGTTCTTGATCGTGATGTTGTTTGCGAGCGCCCATTCGAATCCGCCATGCACCCACAATTCGTGGGCGCCGGTGGAATTGTCGGCGACATTGTAATTCGTCTTCAGCGTGCGCGAGTCCACTGTCAATGGCCCGAGGATCGAGCCATCGAAGGTGTTGACAGCGGTGCCGGAAACGACGCCGCCCTTGGCATTGGGTCCCGAAAACGCGATCGGCACCAGCGGCGTGCCCCAATAGGCATGGCCCTCGTCTTTCTTGTACTCGACGGCTCCCCACAATTTGAACGTTTCGGTCAGCCGGTAGTTGAGTTGCGTCGAGAAGTTCGTCAGGTTCTGATAGTCGCCATCGATGAAGCTGTTGATCTTCGACGGGCTGATGTCGACACGGTAATCCAGCCCCTGCACGGCAGTGCTGCCGCCGGAGCCAAAATGGGTGCGGTAGGTCCCTAGCGAATCGATCGAGGTGTCGAGTTCGTTCCTGATCGCCCCGGTGGTCGGCTGCCGCGTCACGTAGTTGACCGATCCGCCGATCGCATCAAGTCCGGACATCAGCGATGAAGGACCCTTGAGAAACTCGACGCGGTCGAGATTGCTGGTGTCCATGACGCGCGAGGTGATGCTCTGCGGGCCGATCGAAATTCCATTGTAGAGCACGTTCACCTCGCCAAAGGTGAAGCCGCGCATGGAAAAGCCGCCCGGCGCGCCGGCCGCATCGCCGGAAAGCACGCCAACCGCACCTTGCGCGGTGTCGGTGGTGGTTCGGTAGCCCTGCTCCCGTATCGCCCGCTGGTCGACGATTTCGACGGTCGCGGGCGTGTCGCGAACGGTGAGGCCGAGCCGGCTGGCGCTGGTCGCGACGACGTCGGTATTGAGCGGCGTTGGCGCGGGTTCGCCGTTGGCCGCCGGTGCCGTGGCTCTTGAGACAGCCCGTCGTGCTCGCTTCTGCGTGCCTTCTGACTGCGTGCCGCGACGGGATGCGCTTTTCGGCTTGGGCGGCGGCGAAATCATCACCGGCGGAAGTATGGCCTGCGGTCCGGCCGGAGCGATCGTTTGCGCCGATGCTGGCTCCTTCCCGGCCATGAGCAGCAAGCCAAGCAGGCTCAGCCGCAGCGCCAAGCCCGGCGACCGGCGTTGTTGCGCAGTGATCGGATCAGCCGGATGCAAGCAGCCGCGCGATGGCAAGCGAAAGTCGCGGATTTCGAGATTAGACACGGATTGCGCTCGACGGCCAACGTCCAAATCGTCAAGCACGTTAGCCGCGCTGTCTGCCCTTCGCCCCTGATGCGGCAGACCTATCGACTCTCACAACGCCTCGGAGCACCCCGCCCGACGCGTTCGCGCATGACCATGACCGGTAGCAGGTTTCCTGGCTCGCGGGTCGCTACCTCGGACCACCTTCCCAGGATCGGTCGATCCCAGTGGCATTCATGGTCGTCGGCTCGCCGCTCACAGTTGCGGGGGCAGCCGCGGCATTGCCTGTCGAAACAGACGCACCGCATTCCCTTGAATAGCCCTTGCGGGCACTACCATTCAGGACAATGGCATTCGCCTCGCGCGCAAGTCAAGGACCAAGCTTTTTTAAGCTCCGTCGGTCCGTCAATCCGAATTTTGGCTTCACCTTGAACTGGCGCTAAGATCTTCTGCGACACCCGTGACCGGTGATGGCGTGATCGTCCCCTCAATGGAAGGCGGGACGATTAGGGCCGTAAAGCGCTGCGTGGCGCCGGGCTGGCCCAATAGCGTTGACTCCAAGACGAACTCGGATCTGACATACCGGTAAGCTCGTGCCGCGGTCCTTTCCATCGAGGCGATACAGTACGTGTCGTTGGCAAAGCACAGGGCTGCCCAACCCCGTTCGAACGTTGTCTGGAATGACATTCTCTCGGTGTTTGGGAGGACCAGTCGCTCTTCATACACGGGATGGTCCGGGCTGTAGAAAGCCGTGGCGAAGGCTAAGCCGTCATCGCCGCCGACAGCCGGAAGCGCTTCGTCAGACTGCCTGTGCCATTGCCGGGTCACCTCCATCGCAGACAGCTGATAGAAATTGCGCCCCTCGTGTAACGGATTGATGTTCCGATAGAGGGCGTGAACGGGTGCCACCACGACCACGGCTACGACGGCAATGCCAATGACAAGGACCGCCAGATTGACCGAATAAAAGCGTTCGATCGGATAGCTCGTTGCGCAGACAATCGGAATAGGGAACAGGAAAAGACCTTGTAGCGCCCAGATGGGTGGCATGTCGGTTCCCAGCCCGATCGAAGTGATCGCCGGAAACGCGATCGTCCCGACGCCGACAAGAAAGAGCAGTAACAGGCCAGCGTTCATTGCCCGAAAATCCAGTGAGAACCTTTTTAGACGGTTTCCCGCTATCAGAACCCATGTCGCCGTGGGCAACGCAAGCACGAGCGCAACACCCAAAATGAAGAGAAGCGCTTCGACCAGCGAAGAGGTAAACGCCTTGCCGGTATGTCGTGCAAGCGCATAGGCGAACGGCTTCGCGCCAGTTGTCGCCAGCCAATGCAAATGCGGCACGAGCGCAACCAATCCCGCGACCGCGGAAACCCAAGGGGCCAACGAACCGAAATAAGCGCGTCGTTGCGGATGACAAATCGCAGCGAAGAGAAAGCTCACAATAAGAAATACCGAAAAGTATTTACCCAGCATCGCGAGCGCGGCTGCTGCGCCGGCGGCAACGGCCCATCCGACCTCGCGAGTTTCAAACGACCGCAGGAAGCAATAGGTGGCGATTGGCCACGTCGCCAAGAGAACCGCGTTGGCATTAAACCGTTGAGCGTGAAACTGGTAGATCGGCACCAGCATGAGAAGCAATAGCACAACAATTCTTTTATCGCCCCTTGCGAAGCGGCGTGTGATCAGATCGACGGCCCACAACGCGATCGCTGAATTGGTCAACGCCATCAACTGAAACGACCAATTGTTGAGCGGAAAGACCGACGTCCATGCGCGCGCGACCCATCCCATCAGCGGGGGATGTTTGGCGTAGCCCCATTCAATACTGCGTCCAAGCGTCCATGTTTCCAAAACATCGGGGTGCAGGTCGCCGCCGAGATAGGCTATGACTAGAAAGGCCAACCAAACCGCGATAAATCCGATGAGCAGAAGCGGGATAGCCCAACCCGCTTCGATACCATCCATCCAAATCAGAAACGGCCTCCGCCAACGCGCAGGGGAATTTTCCGAACGCGCAGCCATCTCTGAGAACGCAAGGTCCATGGCACGAAACTCATAGCAGCACGCAAACAATCAACGACCTCTCCTCGCTCTGCGAGCGGAGGTGACGATCGATCGGGCACTGCTACGCAGCGCGTTTCTGTTTGTTAAAAAATATTAATGGTCCAATTTTAAAAAATTGATGTCCCAAAAAAGATCATATGCGCCCTAAACAATGTTCATCCCCGATGCGCTCCCCATGATCGGCGGTTCTCTGCGGATACAGATTGAGAATCTGCCGTGCCTTGCAGCGGCGCCGCGCCGGGCAACGTGAAAGTCTGTCTGAGAAAATCGTCGTCCGCTAACTTGCGGCGGTCACGCACTTGGAGCGACCGGTCAGCAACGGGCGCGAAACAGCAGGCAGGCATCGCCATAGGAATAAAAACGATAGCCGCCGGCAATCGCGTGCGCATAGGCCCGCTTCATGAGGTCGAGGCCGCTGAAGGCCGATACCAGCATGAACAGCGTCGAGCGCGGCAGGTGAAAATTGGTGAGCAGGATGTCGACCGCGCGAAAGCGATAGCCCGGCGTGATGAAGATCGAGGTTTCACCATCGAACGGCTCGATCGTGCCGTCTTCGGTGGTCGCACTTTCCAACAGCCGCAGCGATGTGGTGCCCACCGCAACGATGCGACCTCCCCTGGCGCGGGCGGCATTCAGCTCGGCGGCGGTGGAGGCGGAGATAGAACCCCATTCGGCGTGCATCTTATGGCCGCTGGTGTCCTCCGCCTTCACCGGCAGGAAGGTCCCTGCCCCCACATGCAGCGTCAGCCGATGCAGTTCGACGCCCCGACCGCGTAGCGCTGCTTCGAGCGCGGGTGTGAAATGCAGTCCCGCGGTGGGAGCCGCGACCGCGCCCTCGTTACTTGCGAACATGGTCTGGTAGTCGGCCGCGTCGCGGTCGTCGGGCGCGCGCTTCGAGGCGATGTAAGGCGGCAGCGGTGGTTGGCCGAGATCGGCGATCGCCTGGTCCAGCGCCGGCCCGTGGAACGAAAACGACAGCGTGACCTCGCCCTCGTCGCCCTTGGCGGCGACCTCGGCATCGAGATGGCCGAGCAGACATACCTTGCCCTCGTTGCCGAAACGGATTCTGTCGCCCGGCAACAGCTTCTTGGCCGGCTTGACCAGCGCTTGCCAGCGCGAGCCGTCCAGCCGCTTGATCAGCGTCGCCTCGATCTTCGGCTCGGTGTCGCGGCCGATGCGGCGGCCGCTCAATTGCGCCGGTATCACCCTGGTGTCGTTGACCACGAGCTGGTCGCCGGGCTCGAGCCATTGCGGCAGATCGGTGATCACCCGGTCGCGCAACACGCCGTCAGCCTGCACCACCAGCATCCGCGCACTATCGCGCGGGCTTGCCGGGCGCAGCGCGATAGAGGCCTGCGGCAGTTCGAAGTCGAAGAGATCGGTGCGCATGGTTAGGCTTCATTGCCGGGCTTACCGGCCTCGCATCAATGGTCGTCATCCCCGCGAAAGCGGGGATCCAGTACATCGCGGCTTCAAGGTTCTAACTCGAACCGCGTCGAGTACTGGATCGCCCGGTCAAGCCGGGCGACGGCTGTGTGTAAGGCGCGCGATGCGTCCCAAGCCCGTTATGATGAATACGGCTCACGCCGCGTCCGCAGCCATGTGCGCCTTGACGATCTTGTCCGGGTTCTTCACGGGCTCGCCGCGCTTGATCTTGTCGACGTTCTCCATGCCGTCCGTCACCTTGCCCCACACCGTGTACTGGCCGTTGAGGAAGGATGCATCGTCGAAGCAGATGAAGAATTGGCTATCGCCGGAATCGGGGCTTGCCGCGCGGGCCATCGAGGCCGTGCCGCGCACATGTGGTTCCTTGTTGAATTCGGCCTTGAGCTTCTGGCCCGAGCCGCCGGATCTCGATGGTGACGGGGCCCTGCGTGGTTTCCAGGATCAAAGTATTTTCGGTGTCAGCCATGCTCGTTTCTCCTGATGGGTTGGAGGTTTCCTGCTGTGGAACTGGACCGCAAAAGGGCGGCCGGCGATGGCGCCCGCCATTGCGTCTGTAAATGGCATCGGCGTGCAGCGTTGCAACGCCTCCATCACGGCAACGCGGTACATCAGCCGATCATTGTCGGTCGCCTGCTGTGACTCATAGCTGATCCTCGGGTGGCCCAGGATTTCGCCGGCGCGGTTGAAACTGACAACCACCGTGATGTCGATCGGATTGGCGAGCGATACAGGCGGCGGCTTCCAGCAGCTATAGAGTTTTGCAAAGGCTTCCTTGATGGTGTTGACCTCGGCCGCTTGCGCCCGCGCGGCCGACGCGGGCAGGCCGGGCAGCAGCACTATGGTTATCCAGACAACCGCATGGTGAGGCCACCTCATCATGGCTCACTTGATGTCGGATGCAACCTGCACCTTCACCATCTTGTCGGGATCGGTGACGGCGCCCCCGGCCGATCCCGGCGGCGCCTTCTTCAGCTTGTCGACCACATCCATGCCCTGCACCACCTCGCCGATCACGGTGTATTGGCCGTCGAGACTGGCGCCGTCCGCGAACATGATGAAGAACTGCGAGTTCGCGGTATCGACGCTGTCGCCGCGCCGCGCCATGCCGACAATGCCGCGCTTGAAGTGAACGTTGGAGAATTCCTGCTTCAGGTTCGGATACTTGGATCCGCCGGTGCCGTCGAAATTCTTGCCGTCGCCGGTCTGCGCCATGAAGCCGTCCATCACCCGATGGAACGGCACGTTGTTGTAAAAACCTTCACGCGCGAGCTGCTTGATGCGTTCGGCATGCTGAGGCGCGAGATCGTTGCGCAGCTTGATGACGATGCGGCCTTTGGTGGTGTCGATGACGATCGCATTGGCCTTGTCGAGGTTGGCAGGTAGCGGCTGCGCGATCGCGGGAGCCGCGCATACCAGCGCGGCAAGAACGGCAAGAATTCGGATCATGAAAACTCCGGATCGGTGAGCGAGGATATTGGACCGCCGAATGGCTGCTAGCCGGCCAACTTGGTCTTGAGAAGGGCTGTGACCTCCGGCGGCACGAAGGCCGTCACATCGCCGCCCATGGTCGCGATTTGACGCACCAGTGTGGCGGTGATCGGGCGGACGGCGGCGGAAGCCGGAACGAACACCGTATGGACCTCAGGCGCCATCTCTTCATTCATGCCGGCGATTTGCATCTCGTAATCGAGATCGGTGCCGTCACGCAGGCCACGGATCATGATGGTGGCGCCGTGCTGTTGCGCCGCGGTGACGGTGAGCTTGTCGTAGGTGGTCGCGTCAAAGGCGCAGCCGGCCTTGGCTGCAATCGGCTCGAACACGTCCCGCACCATCTTGAGCCGCTCCTCGACCGAAAACAGCGGCGTTTTGCTGGGGTGAAGCCCAATGGCGATGATCAGCCGGTCGCACAGGGTGACCGAATGCCGGACGACGTCCAGATGGCCGTTGGTGACGGGGTCGAAAGAGCCTGGATACAGCGCAATGCGGGGCATGATCCCTCCTACCGCGCTCCGGGCAGCCCGGCAAGCCGGATGGGTTGCTGCCGAAAACAGGCTGTTATTTTTTCGGCGCGTGTCGGCCCTTGAACCTCATCCACGTCTTTTATGGGAAAGCCGGCTTTGTTTCGTCCCGAATGGGCTTGTGAAACAAAACTCCGGCCCGATGAAACCATTTTCGACTGTTGGCGAAGACCTCCCGAAACGGGCGTTGGTTAACACGCCACCCAACGAAACGGCGGGCCGCAAGGCCGAACAAAGTCGACAATTTAGGGGACCGTCATGATCAAGGCTCTTTCAGCCATCGCCATTGCTGCATTCGTCGCCGCCGCGCTCACCGTTTTGCCCGGCTTTGCCCCCCAGGTAGAAGCCTCGACCCCGCATGCTCTCGCCAAGGCTGATCGGCTCGATATCCACCCGGTAGGCCGCGACTGCTCGCAGCAGGCCTGGCCGAACTTCGAGGCCTCCTGCCTGCGCGCGGCGGTGACCAAGACGTCAATCCGGCAAGCCCGGCTCGTGACCGCCGACCGCACGCCGTAAGGCTGCACCATCAAACAATTCTGGGCTTGATCGGAATGGAGGCCAGGCGGACGCCTTAGCCTCCATTTCCATTGCCATTTCCTGACCCGGTGCCGCTCTCGGTATCCTCGCCGATGTGCTCGACCGATACCACATGCTCGTCTTCGGCGGTGTCGAACACGATAACACCTTGGGTCGACCGCCCGGCGATCCGGATGTCCTCGACCGGACAGCGGATCAACTGGCCTTTGTCGGTCACCAGCATGATCTGGTCACCGTCCTCGACCGGGAATGACGCCACCAGCTTGCCATTGCGGTCGTTGACCGACATTGCGACGATGCCCTTGCCGCCGCGTCCCGTGGTCCGGTACTCGAACGACGACGAGCGCTTGCCGTAGCCGTTTTCACTGATGGTCAGCACGAACTGCTCGCTGGCGGACATCTCGACATAACGCTGCTCGCCGAGTTCGATGGTGCCGGCGGCCTCTTCGCTATCGATCCCCGCCTCCTCTTCGGCGCCCCCCCGCCTGACCGCATTGGCACGGCGCAGATAGGCGGCGCGCTCCTCGGCATCGACATCCAGGTGGCGCAGGATGGTGAGCGAGATCAGCTTGTCGTCCTTGGGCAGCGCGATGCCGCGCACGCCCATCGAGGTGCGGCCGGTAAATACCCGCACGTCGGTGACCGGGAAGCGGATGCACTGGCCGCCGGCAGCGGTCAGCAGCACGTCGTCACGCTCGGTGCAGATCTGCACGTCGACGATTGATTCGTTCTCGTCGAGCTTCATAGCGATGATGCCGGAGCGGCGGACGTCGACGAAGTCGGACAGCTTGTTGCGGCGGACATTGCCGCCGGTGGTCGCGAACATCACGTCGAGATCGGCCCAGGTGCTCTCATCCTCCGGCAGCGGCATGATGGTGGTGATGCGCTCGCCCTGCTCGAGCGGCAGGATGTTGATCAGCGCCTTGCCGCGGCCGTTGGGCGCCGCCACCGGCAGCCGCCAGACCTTTTCCTTGTAGACCTTGCCGCGCGAGGAGAAGAACAGCACCGGGGTATGGGTCGAGGCCACGAACAGGCGGCTGACGAAATCCTCCTCGCGGGTCTGCATGCCCGCCCGGCCCTTGCCGCCGCGGCGTTGCGCGCGGTAGGCCGACAACGGCACCCGCTTGGCATAGCCGGCATGCGAGACGGTGACGACCATGTCTTCGCGCTGGATCAGGTCTTCGTCCTCGACCTCGTCT
>Ga0209687_1000393_pt1 | contig 14720 bp, 8 predicted proteins | sample GraSoiAngelo_136_FD_185893 | JGI IMG/M metagenome (GOLD analysis project Ga0209687, IMG submission 185893) | Grasslands soil microbial communities from the Angelo Coastal Reserve, California, USA - 14_0929_09_20cm (SPAdes) (version 2) | ecosystem: Environmental > Terrestrial > Soil > Grasslands ...
CTCAGGTACTCTGCTAAGCTGTGTGGCCGCTCTTCCATTTGCAGGATATTCCCTTCATCGATAGTTCTCCTGCTTCTGGGGCTACTCAGCTTCTACATTCTATTACTTTTAAGATGCGTTTGCCCTGATACCACCGCTTGACAAGCGCGTCACCCTTCCAGTATTCGAATAGGTTGCTTGTTTATCAAACAAAGCGATCCAGAAGACAGATGAAAGAGGGGATTCTCGCGGAAGAGTCTTTGCCTGCCATCTCCGGCGAGAAACATTGCTTATCGGAACCTCTCGCCTGCCCTCTTCCCCTCCTCAGCAACCCTTTCTCTCGAGAATCATGGAACACGACATCTATAACTGACCGGCGATTGTGGGCCGGCTCGCGGATGAATTCGCGGCGACTCGCTCGGAAATCGGCCGCCGCGTTTTTCAATCCAGTCTGGATCGTTCTTTATTCACCTGACCGAGTACAAGCCGTTTTGGAGAGTGATCGATGACAACCAAGTTTGTTTACCTCTTTGCGAATGGAAAGGCGGATGGCCGCGGCGATATGAAAGACCTGCTGGGCGGAAAAGGAGCGGGTCTTGCGGAGATGACCAACGCCTCGCTGCCGGTGCCGCCGGGCTTCACGATTACGACTGAGGCCTGCAATGCCTACTATGCGGCCGGCGAACAATTTCCCGAGGGGCTGTGGAAGCAGGTTAAGGACGGGCTCGCCGAAATCGAGCGCGCCAGCGGCAAGCGGCTCGGTGACGCCGCCAACCCGCTGCTCGTTTCGGTTCGATCGGGCGCGAAGTTTTCAATGCCCGGCATGATGGATACGGTGCTCAACCTCGGGCTGAACGATGAGACCGTGCTTGGCATCGCGCGCCTGACTTCGAATGAGCGCTTCGCCTTCGACGCATACCGGCGCTTCATTCAGATGTTCGGGAAAATCGTCCTTGGAATCGACGGCGAGATATTCGAACACGCGCTGACAACCGCGAAGAAGAACGCAAAGGCGGCGCTTGATACCGATCTGAACGCCGCGCAACTGAAGGAAGTCTGCGATAGCTTCAAGCAGATCGTGCTCGATCAAACGGAGGCGGCCTTCCCAACCGATCCGAAGCAGCAGCTAGACGAAGCCGTCAAAGCCGTTTTCAGGTCATGGAACGGCGATCGAGCGAAAGCCTACAGACGCAAAGAGAAGATTCCGGATGATCTTGGAACAGCGGTGAATGTCGTGACGATGGTATTCGGAAATCTCGGGAACGATTCAGGTACCGGCGTGGCCTTTACCAGAAACCCCGCAACCGGCGAGAAAAAACTCTTCGGCGATTATCTCGCCAATGCCCAGGGAGAAGATGTCGTCGCAGGCATCCGAACTCCGAAGCACATCGAAGAGCTGAACCAGGACATGCCCGAGATTTTCACTCAGCTTCTCGAAGTCGCCGATAAACTCGAACGCCATTATCACGATATGCAAGATCTGGAGTTCACGGTCGAACGCGGCAAACTGTGGATGCTCCAAACTCGCAACGGCAAGCGAACGGGACCGGCTGCCGTGAGGATGGCGGTCGAGATGTGCGGGGAAGGGTTAATCGACGAACGCACGGCCCTGCTTCGAGTTCCGGCCGGCGACCTCGATCAGCTCCTGCACAAGACCGTCGATCCCAAGGCTAAGGTCAATATCTTGACGACTGGAATCAACGCCAGCCCTGGAGCCGCCGTGGGTCGCGTCGTGTTCACCCCTAAAGAAGCCGAGCAATGGGCGGAAAAAGGCGAGCCGGTGATCCTGGTCCGCCGCGAGACCTCCCCTGAAGATGTGCGCGGTATGGACGCCGCACAGGCGATACTGACATCGACCGGCGGCGCGACTTCGCACGCAGCGGTCGTGGCAAGAGGCTGGGGAAAGCCCTGCGTCGCCGGAGCCGGAGAGATCTTGATCGACTACGAGCGCAATCAATTCAGCGTGAACGGGACCAGGATTCGCCGGGGAGACTGGCTGACGCTTGATGGGACAAGCGGACGCGTGATCGAAGGACAGGCGCCTCTGGTCGACCCAGAGCTGGGCTCGGATTTCAACAAGTTGATGCAATGGGCGGACAACAGCCGGACACTGGGGGTTCGAGCCAATGCCGATACTCCGGGCGACGCAAGCGTTGCGCGCAGCTTCGGGGCCGAGGGCATAGGCCTTTGCCGCACCGAGCATATGTTTTTTGAGGGTGACCGTATCGATCAGGTTCGACAGGTTATCCTGGGTTCGTCGGATTATAAGCGGCTTGAACGCGATATTGCCTCTCTCGAAGACGAGTTGAAGCGGCCGTTGTCTCGGCGGAGAAGGCATGCAGTTTCGAAGGAAATCTCCGAGCTCAAGAAGGAGATCGGCGAGCCCAAGAAACTCTACAAGGGAGGATTGACCAAGCTGCTTAAGCTCCAGCGCAAGGATTTCGAAGGCATCTTTCGAGCGATGGACGGGCTGCCCGTTACGATAAGAACCCTCGATCCTCCGCTGCACGAGTTCCTGCCCGGCGATGAAGAAGGCACGAAGAAGCTCGCGCGGAAACTGGGCGCGAAACCCAAGAAGCTCTGGGAGCGGGTTCAGGCGATGCACGAGGCAAACCCTATGCTCGGTCATCGTGGATGCCGGCTTGGAGTTGTATTCCCCGAAATAACCGAGATGCAGGTGCGAGCCATTTTTGAAGCGGCGGCAAGGGTTCAAAAGAAAGGCGTAAAGGTACTGCCGGAAATAATGATTCCGCTCGTGAGCACTCCGCGTGAATTGGAGTTGCAAGCCGCCCTGGTTCGTCGAGTGGCTTCGGAAGTAATGGCGGAAACAGAGCAGCGGATTGAGTATCTCGTTGGTACGATGATCGAGCTGCCGCGCGCGGCTCTGGTTGCCGATCGGATAGCCGAGACAGCGGAGTTCTTCTCATTCGGTACGAACGATCTTACGCAGACGGCCTATGGCATCTCGCGAGACGACGCTGGAAAGTTCCTGCCCTTCTATCTGGAAAATCGAATCTTCAAGGAGGATCCGTTTCAGGCCCTGGATCAGGAAGGCGTGGGAGAACTGGTCAAGATAGGAACTGAACGCGGACGCGCGACGCGGCCTGACTTGAAAGTCGGAATCTGCGGTGAACACGGTGGAGAGCCTTCGTCGGTGGGATTCTTTCATCGAGTGGGCCTGAACTACGTTTCCTGTTCTCCGTATCGAGTTCCTATCGCGAGGCTCGCTGCCGCGCAAGCCGCGCTGGGTTCGGAACAGGCGATCTCGCATACGGCGTAAATCAGATTGTAGATTAGATCGAAGCCGGCCGTTATAGCGAATCGTACAGCTTCGGTAGAACATAAGAGCCGCATTGTAGAGGGCGCGCCTCGTGCGCGCCCTTTTTGACTCCCGTGATTGTTTAATCATCTCGTATATACAGGAGAAGAAATGACAACTACGGTATACGTAGGCACAAGTCTTGACGGCTTTATTGCAAGAGAAAACGATGACATCGATTGGCTGGTCAAGTTCGAGAATCCAGAAGTTCACGACAGCTACGCGGAATTCATGAACAGAATTGACGCCATCGTGATGGGCAGGGGCACGTTCGACAAAGTCCTCACTTCTCCTTCCTGGCCATACGACAAAAAGGTCTTCGTGCTGAGCACCACGCTCCGACAGATACCGAGTGCGTTAGAAGGAAGAGCGACAGTCCTTGCGATGAAGCCGAAGCCGTTGCTGGATTATCTCTCAAGCGAAGGCTTTTCGAGGATCTATATTGATGGCGGAAAAGTGATACAGGAGTTTCTGAGGGAAGATTGCATCGATGAACTGATTATCACTACCGTTCCCGTGCTCATCGGAAGCGGCATACCTTTGTTCGGCCGGCTCGATTGTGATCTTCAGTTCGAGCATATAGGAACGAATGTTTATTCGAACGGATTGGTAAAAAGCCGTTATGTGAGAAGCCGAGCATAAATCTCATGAGACTTCGTTCTTCAACGAGCAAGAGCCGCAAGTCCAATTTCTAAACCAAGGTAGGGGTTGGCCTACTCGCCGTTTACAAGAGTAGGCCCCTGCGGAAGTTGACGCGCACTCCTTATGGGTGAGATCCCGTGTCGGTCAACCCCGGTGTCCCTCAACCCCGCAAGGGGTTGGTTGCCACCCCGTTGACCGGGGTTCTTCAAGGGCGCGCATATCTCAGCGTGAGCATCGTCCTTCACAAGTGAATGGGTTCGGAGCTCAAGTCCTGGCCGTCAGGCGCCTGATCAATCGCCATGACTCAGGCCGATGATAACCAGCAAAGCCAGCGCGGCAATGGCTATACCGACGCCGATCGCGATTTTGGCTCCGGTGGAGAGATTCTTCCCGCGAATCTGATCGACATCCTTATACTCTACTGTTTCGGATCTTCCCGTTCCCGGATCGGTGATGACGAAGGAACTATCGTCTATCGAGCTGACGTATCCCGACAGTGTTTTCTTGTCGCGAAGTTTGACTCTGACTCGCGCCTCTTTTCCCACGCCAAACTTTGTTACCGCCGCCTTGATATGCGCGATCGACTCATTCTGAGCCGCGGGCGCTGCGTCGGCGGATACCGGCATTAATGAAGCGACTGGAGTGACCGACAATACAATAAGAATGATTGAGCAAAGGGCTCGGGGCATACATTCCTCCGATTGAGAAGACTGGAGGTCTGTGGAACTTCTGCGGAACCGTTGCGGCGGGAAATTTCGCCGCAACGGTTCCATTCGTTTATCTCAGCGCTCACTCGCTTCAAGCCTTGCCTGCTGAGTCAGGCCCATCTGCCAGAGCACAAACGCATATGTGACGCCGTCTCACGCAACGCGTCGTAGCGGCCGGATGCGCCTCCGTGACCGGCGCCCATATTAGTCCTCAGCAGAAGCGTGTTCTTATCGGTCTTAGTAGCCCTCAATTTCGCCACGAACTTTGTGCCTTCCCAGTAAGGCACCTGGCTGTCGTTCAGCGAGACGTGAACGAGCATAGCCGGATATTTCTGCGGCTTGACGTTATCGTAAGGCGAGTACTTGATCATGTAGTCGAAGGCGGGTTTCTCGTTGGGATTACCCCACTCGATATATTCGCTGGTGGTCAGCGGCAAGGAAGCGTCCAGCATCGTGTTCATAACGTCTACGAAAGGCACTTGCGCTATTACTGCTTTGAACAGATCCGGCCGCATATTCACTACGGCGCCCATCAACAGGCCTCCCGCGCTTCCGCCGTTTATTACGAGATGATCCGAGGAGGTGTATTTGTTTTTGACGAGATAATCGGCGCAGTCGATGAAGTCGTTGAACGTGTTCATCTTCTTCATCATTCGGCCCTGCTCGCGCCACTCTTCTCCAAGCTCGCCTCCTCCGCGGATGTAAGCGAGAGCGTAAATCACGCCTCGATCCAGCAGGCTCAGTCTTGTAATCGAAAATGTAGGCGCCATGGACGCGCCATAAGACCCGTAGGCGTACAACAGCATCGGAGCCGAGCCGTCCAATTTAACGCCCTTTTTGTAAACGAGTGAGATCGGCACTTTGACTCCGTCTCGCGAGACCGACCAGATTCGCCGCGCTTCGTAATTCTTGGCGTCGTATCCGCCCAGCACCTCTTGTTGTTTGAGAAGCGTCCGTTTGTGCGTGTTCATATTGTAGTCGTATACCGAGTTCGAAGTGACCATCGACTGGTAGCTGAAGCGCACGGTGTCCGTATTGAACTCGGGATTCTGCGACAGAAACAACGCGTAATCCGGCTCGTCGGTAGCGATTCGATGCGACTGCTTATTACGCATATCGATCACCCGGAGGTAGTTCAGACCTCCTTCTTTCTCGGATACGACTGCGTGGTTGGCGAAGAAAGTAAGGCGATCGATTTTGATATTGGGATTATGCGCGATGAACGGCTTCCACTTCTTCTCGGAAGGATCGTCGACCGGCGCTGTTACAACGCGTGAGTTCTTTGCATTCTTATTGGTAAGGATATAGAACAGCCCGTTGTAATACTCGACGCCGTATTCGTGTCCGTTCTCGCGGGGAAGCACGACTTTGAGTTCTCCGGTCGGATTATCGGCGCGAAGATAGCGATACTCTCTGGAGGTTTTTGCTTCCGAAGCCAGAAAGATCATCTTGCGATCAAGCGAGCGGCCGGCGCCTACATCGAAAAGCTCGTCCTTTTCTTCATAGAGCAGATCATTCTTGTCGGAACCGACCACGTGCCTCCAGAACTTATCGGAGCGCTTGGAAACCGCGTCTTCGGTTGTATAGAAAATCGTTTTGTTGTCGTTCGCCCATACGATCGCGCCGGTGCGCTCTATCTTCTCGCCGAGCACTTCGCCGGTCAGCAGGTTTTTCACGTGAAGCGTGTACTGCCGGTAGCCGGTCGTATCGGTGGAGTATGCCAGCCAATTGCTGTCATCGCTTACATCGAATGCTCCCAGCGAGAGAAACGTGTTTCCCTCGGCCATCTTGTTCAGATCCAGCAGAATTTCTTCCTTGCCGTCCATGCCGCCTTTTTTTCGGCACTGGTACGGATACTGTTTGCCCTCTTCGGTCCGCGAATAATAATAGTAGGCGCCGATCCGAGCTGGAACCGACAGATCGGTCTGCTTGATGTGGCCGAGCATCTCCTTGTAGAGCGACTCCTGCAGCTCTTTGGTCGGCTTCATCACCTCGTCGGTGTAGGCGTTCTCGTCCTCCAGATACTTGATTACCTCGGGGTTCTTCTTATCGCGAAGCCAGAAGTAATCGTCCTTCAGCGTATAGCCGTGAATCTGAGTGACGTGTTGCGCCTTCTTTGCAACGGGCGGTTGTCTGTCTGTGTATCGCGCGCGTGCGACCGGCGCCAACAGCGTCAGAACGAGCGCTATCTGCAGTAGCAATACTCTACTGCGGGCTTGAGTTTGTTTTTTCATATTTCCTCTCGTTACTTTGTAAAATCTCCGCCGTCGCAGGGCTGTTCAATAGCGAACCGCGTTCGAAATCGGACTTGGAGAGTCTGCCGGACCTCCTGAGATATTCACTGAGTCTCCGCGTCACATCAAGCGCGAAAAAGAAGCTTATTGTTTTGATGAACCGCGATAACCGAGCAGAGTGCACCTGCAACATACACGGACCACTTCGCTTCAGGGGTGTTCAAATAAGTTGAATACAAGATGATTGCCGAAGTCAGAGCAAACACGGCGCTCAGAGCATTGAATACTACCATGCTTCTCATCCGGCCTTCTTTCTTCTTCAGCGCCTTTTTCTGCGCCGATTCGACCTCGATGAGCGATTGGCCGCGGCGGCGACAGTAGTCGGCAGTCTGATCCGCGGAGCCGCAACCGGGGCAAAACATAGCAGCCTCTCGAGCAAGCTGGAATCGCTATCAGGTCGAATGAATCTTAATTATTAACGCCCGCCGATTCAATAGAGCCGGTAGTCGGCGCGCTTATCTCGCCCATTAAGAAACAAGCGGCTATCGCGAGGTTGCTAAACTATAAGAGCGATCTCTGATCACCCTATCGGGACTCTTCGGTAGGGCTATATCCGTGAGAAACCAATCCAATGGTCTTATTCAACTTCTTTCCCAGGTTTCCGAAAGGCCACCATCCAATTTGACCAGGCATCATCACTACTCGAGCGCCTGTCAGAGCAGCCGGTGGACTCGGTTGGGTTGTCGTTCCCAGGTATAAAATTCGTTCCAAAGGCACATATCTCTGCAGCAGTTCCGCTTCCCATGCGAGGCCCTTTTCGGAGTCCGCTGGCGCCTCACCCGAGACAATTATCATATCAATCTTATCAGCCAGATATGATATGACTAGTTTCCATACCTCATTCTCTTCTTGATGTGGACAAGTCAGAATCGTACTGACAGGTGCTTTTCCTGTTTTCGCAAGCCGAACAGCGGTAGCTGCACAATGACGGTAGTCCCATTCAGAGAGAATGCGTGGTCTTCGCCAAATTCGAGGCGAAAGAAACCTTCCTGAGAAGGTCGTTATGAGAGAAATTACAGTCTCGACAATGGAAGCGTGAGATGGCCATTGGCCGCTTATGGTTAACGCTCCAGCACCTAAAACCGATAATACAACCCACCACCAACTTCGTTCGAAACGACTTGCCGAGTTTGTCTTAACGTCATCGTTTCCCAGGGTGATCAGATGTCCCCGCCCAATCACTGCGACTTCCAGTAAGACTTGTAGGCGCCTGGACGACCTGTTCAGTCGTCGCTCGCCAAAAATACGGGAGAACCTGGGCACGGATTTTTTGGGGTGGAACTTTCGAATCCATAAGATCACGAGTGGCTTTTGAGGTTTCAAGATGTTGCGGTAACGAACGAGGTAGTAGGTCAAATTCAGGCCGCCGCCAAGGCAGATGATAAATGCGACGATGCGAGCGCTGCCCTTGGCCAGAAGAGCAATCAGGAAGGTTACAACCGAAACGAACAATATCCTCAGCGCTTTCCAGCGCGTTTCTACCTGCCCAATGATATCCGCGGGATCGGCGACGCCTTTCTCAGAGAGATACTCATTATGAGCCAAAGGCGGCCTTTCAGTAGTGAGTTGAACAGAAGATGGATCTGGCCAGGACACGTTTGCCGTGCTGGATGCGTTGAAAGAAGCACGGGGATTACAATCAGTAAAGACAGCGTTGCTCAAGTTGGACCTTCGAAAGCTCGTGGCGCCAAGCACCTGCATCCTGTGGGATGCCGAATTAAAAGCCCGCAAGCCGTCCGCGCCTCCCATGGTCCGCCTTGCGCACGTAAGCACCAGAATAATCACAATGACGGCGGCAATAGCTGCGCTGAAAGCCATCGGAGTGGAAGAAACCTCTTTCATCCAGATTCGACTGCTGATCGATAGAGCCAGTACCGTGACCCCGCTTAAAAGAGATCCCCAAACCGCGCGGCTGCCCAGGACCGCGATTCCAACGGTCGCACAGAGTATCGTTCCGACGGCTACCGCGCAGGAACACGACGCAGCTCCCGCACAGGGCAGACCGACGGTAGCCGCTAACGAAGTGAATCCAAGAAGCTGCCAGAGCGCACGGGTTCCGTATTTTGCGAATACAGCCGCGGCGATCAGCAACCAGGCAAGATAGAACAATGGCAACAGCGATTGCTGTTGAAATCTTTCGGCGACAACCGAAAGAATTGATACGCACAGCCACAGGATCGAAACTCCAGAGCCAAAAAGCCCTGAGACAAACGCGAAGAAGAGGAAGAGCTTCTCATATGAACCGCGCCGGCCCATGCAGGAATGCATGAAGCTGGCATCGGTTAGGTCGCAGTCGATGAATCTTGTTGATGTCAGTACTCCATCGTCAAACCTGGCGAAACGCAGGTTGCACTCTCGAAAATCAGTGCCAGTCAAATCCGCTTTGGAAAAATCCGCGCCGACAAAATCCTGTCTGCCCCTGAATTGTTTTCCCTTGAGGATCCGCTCACGAAAGTCTGCGGTCATACGAATGTTTGGAAGACTGCTCGATAAAGCAGAAGAGGTGAATGTCGTCCATCTCAGAGTGTAAGGCGGCTGTTAAATATAGGGGTCGAATTCACTCCCGCTCATGACCGAAGGATCAATGAAATCTCGTTGCTCAGATTCGAGGTCTGGAGCGTCGGCGAGGAAATTACTTCTTTCCGTGCGCTGGGCGGAAAAGAGATGCATGGCCAGCAGCAATCCGACGCCTATCCACAGCGGCAGCAAAAAGAACGCGTGTAGAACCATGTAGCTTGTGGCTATGGTCGCGCCAAGAAAGAAGAGGCACGATGCGGAGCTCGATCCAGCCAGCCACGCCGCCGACCGGAATCTCCGATATGTCAACACGCAGAGCAGAAACCAAAGGCATACAACAAAGCCTAAAATAATCTCGGCGCTGAGCGATTTCATGCCGTCTCCTTATATATATGTGTGGTCGCTTCCCCCGGCGCCGCCGGAATGTCCAAAGTCGGAAAAGAAATCGAAGTCGGTCGGCTTGCCGCTCGGTCGCTGAGCCGCGAAACCGCCCGATCCCGCGCTGGAATGCAAGGTCACATCGTATGTAGCTCCGTCTTTAGCGAACTGCAGCGGCGTCCCAAGGACATACTCGGAACTTCCCGTCGACTCGAAACCGTTGACTTTCATTCGGAAGCCCTCCGCCGGCAGGACCGCCAATTTGCCTTTCATCGCGGTCGACTCGATCGAGCCGAGCACGATGCCGTCTTCGACACCGGGTATCTGTAGAGTGCTGCCGGCGCCCCCGATTTCAATGCGTTGGTTAGGGCCGAGGGCCACAGCGTTTCCTCCCATGACGCCGATCAACTGTGGCTGGTGGCGTTGATGCGTGCGCTTGCGCGTTACCGTAGCCATGCCCAGGAAAACCAGGAGAAGAACAGCAGCAAGCATTACACCCCAAAAAACTCCGTAGGCGGAGAGGTAAGAGATCTCTTTGAGCGCTACCCGTGAAGGCCTTGTCGCGTAGATCGTCCTCTCGGTGTTTCCCTGATCGAGCACGAGCTGTACGATTGCATCCGACGATTCGAGTCCGGATCGCGACAGCGTAAAGGGCAGGCTAAGATCGCTCGGTTCAGGATTCACACTCATGTTAGTGACGGTTCCGATCTTTATGATGTCGTTGCCGCGTCGAAGCTCTGCCCTGAATGAACGGAACCTCGAGACGCACTCATTCTTCACCTTCAGGGTAAGGGCGCCTTCGACGGTGCTGGAAAATGGGTTGAAGCCAGGCTTCAGAGTTACGGTATCGCCCGCCTCGAATACGAGGTCGGGATCTACCAGGCATTCAGGTACCGGTCCGCTCAGCCTGGTATCCTTTTCGTTGGCGGGCAATGGATGCTTGAAGAGCAGGGTAAGATCGAGACTGGCGCCGCCCTCAACCGCAACTCTCCAGCCGGTGACCGCCGGCGCCGCATATACTCCTCTCCTGCCAAACGACTCGAAGGGGATCTCACGAAAGTTTATGCGGCCGTGTCTCGCGTCTTCCGGGGCGTCGCTCTTGCCATCTGAAATGACCAAGATTACGGGTTCGAGCCGCACCGATTTCAGACGCTGGCTCAGGTAGTCCGCGAGCGGTTTGAAATACGTTCGCGTCTGCTTGGCATTCCGGATCTCGAGATCGTCGAGCGTCCGATTCAGCGAATCTACTGATCCGCTCTGCGGTACGGTGAAGGTCGTTATCTCACGGGCCGAACCCTGCGAGTCCATGCCGAAAGCAACCAGCGATATTTCTTCGTTGGGCAGCGTATACATCGATGCATAGCAGGCAACCAGCGCCTTCATCTCGTTAAAACTGGCGGCCACGGTTCCGGATGCGTCGAGAGCCAGAATGTGGTGATATCGCGGCGGGCCTTGGACCGCGCGAGGACATTGATGCGTCTGTCCTTTTGTCATTGAGGGGAACAACATCGCCAGGCATGCCGCTAGTACGCAGGCCCCGGAGGAGAAGGAGCGTCCTGGCGATTGGTCTGACCTTGACCGCGCAATCGCGACTGACGCCCCGACGACCATGAGTCCGAGCAGCGCTCCGAACCATCCGCTCCGCGCGAACAAGACAAGGTAGAGCGCGAAAGATCCGGCGACTCCCACAATAGTGGCGATCGTGGAAGCGGTCTGCGTGCTCCATTTCATCACATAATATCCGTGACGGTACGAGACGAGTGAAGCAAGCATCAACGTAATTAAACCAAGCACCAGAACCACGTAACGCCATGGATCGAGTTCAAGGAAGGGAAGCCTTGCTAAATTCTTGGTCGAACCTGGCTGGGAGAATATTCCGCCGGTAGAGTCGGTCACGCATCTGAATTCGCTTTCCATCGAGGGCTCCGTAACCCACGCGACGACGTCGACCACTATTCCGTAGTCGCGGTGCAGCGCGCGGACGATTTCGCAAGTTGATTCATTAGGCGAGCACGTGTTCAGGCCGTCAGAGAACAGCTCGATCCTTTTTGTACCTTTAACGCCCATCGCGAACAGCGAAGGCGCGGTTTTGAGCACAGCGTTCAAGGGCGTTGCTCCGTTTGGCGCAACGTTTCTTATGGCTTCGGCGATTTGAGTCCGGTCGGTTCCCGTGCGTAGGCTTATTGAAGGCGCTTCTCCGCAGTTCCCACCGACGGAAACAGCGCCGACAAGTGAGCCCTCCGGTATCTTTGAGAGCCATTCAGGAGCCAGCTTCTGCACCAGTTGCCATCGGCTGGCGAAAGCGTCGTCCGGGTAGTGCGCCAGTTCGGTCATCGAAGCGCTGTTATCGATCAAAAATAAGACTTGCTGCGCCTCGGCCGGTATGGCGCCGGTCTGGCCGCTTACCGTTCGCGAGCCGCTCCATATCGAAAAGAGAATGAGCAATGTCGCGAGAACGAATGGCATTTTCTTCTTCATATGCCTCTCCCGGAATTGTCGAAATAGATGACGGTCAGTCGGCTGTCCAGGAGGCCCTGGATTCAGGCCGGCCAGCGTCGAGCTTGGCTGGATCGACGCGCAGGTTGAACAGTTCTTCCTGCAGGTATTCGCGTTCCCGCGGTTCTGCGTTCTGCCAGGCGTAGAACAGGGTCAGCTTGTATTGTTCGGGGTTCTCGTTCAGCGCGTCGTTTAGACTCTCATTCAGGGCTTTTCGCACCTCGACCTGTTTTTCGAGCCAGACGACGAGTTTGTCGAAACCTTCCAGCCGAATATGATCGGTGGTCTTGAACCCCTTCGCGCGCTCGACTTCGTAGTACAAGATCCAATGACCAGAAGGCTGCTGGAGGACTCTGTTAGGCAGCACAGTTCTTGCCTTGTATAACAGAGCCTCGGTGTAAGTGCGCAGGTTCACCTGAGACGCCTCGATCGACATATAGCCGTGCGCGCTGGCGACGGAATAGGGAGTGATGGCGCCGGGCTTCTTGAGATATTCGTCGTGCCGCTCTTTGTATTGGTTGACGGCCATGATGGCGCCGTACGGTAAGCCGTCCCGCAGGTGGAACAATCGGATCTCGTCGTCCAGCGAATCGACAAGACTGTTCGCGTCTTCTACAACGGCCCGCCGCAGCAATTCACTTCCGAGGTTTCCTTCTCTGCCGCCCGGCACTTCCAGTATGACGAGCTTATCGCGGCGGCTTTTCGCGCTGAGCCCCTGCTGATCCTCCACGACGTGATCGGTCTGTGTGAATGGGGTGCTGTTCTTGAGCAATTTGACGACGACATCCAGCTTCGAAGAATCTTCAGTCAAAAGCTGGGTAAGGCTCCTGGTGCTCTGCGCGTAAAGCGGGAGAAGCGGCTGCAACTCAGCCAATGTTTGTTCGAGGCTCTGCTTTCCCTGCCGTAGATTGGCGATCGGAGGAGCATCCGGAACATGGCTTCGAACCTCAGTTACGAGCCTATCAAGCATCGATCTTTTGAGACCGTCGTACATGATGGATCGTTGGAACACCTGAGATCTTTTTTCAATGCCCAGCGCCAGTATCTCAAGCCTGCGATTCAGTGACTCGATCATCGTGGCGTGATGTCGGCGCGTGGCGGCCAATTGTTCGACCTGATTATCACGAAGAATCAGGATGGCGCCTCGCACCGTGGTCTGCTTGCCTCGGCCGTCTAACAGGCTGATCTCACCTTCTAAAGATCGGTTGAGATACTCGTGCTCTTGTTGGCGCGTGCGAGCGCTTGCGGCGGAGAAGGCGTGATTTAGAGCTTCAAATGCCGCGTTGCGAGTTACTTCGTCCCAGCGAAACAGGCGGGCGATCGGACCCGCGTCATCAACATGGCCCAGGGATTGGCCTAGCTTCTTGCCTGCGGCGTCTCGTTTGGCTTTATCGCGCTCAGCCGCCTTCACAGAATCAGCTGCGATTGTTACCAGGAACTGAAGTAACCGGCTTTCTGCCTCAGCGGCCAGATGGGGAGCGGCTGCCAGTCTCGTGGCGATGTAGTCCTCGATTTCACGCGGAATCGAAACCGCCAGCTTCGCGGCCTGACTTTCCCACGTTCGTTCGAAGTTCGCGAAAAGGTCTTTCACCCGATTCGGCAATCCCTTCATGGTCTCCTTGATCGGCCTCGCCCTCATCGCCGCAATCGTCGCGCGGAACTGCTCGAAGAATGACAGGAGCGTATTCGCGGGAACTCCCTGATCAAGTCTGTTCAGCAGCGCCGGAAGTGTGAGGTTCAAGTCCTTCTTTGCCTGTTCGACGAACTGCTGCAACTGCATGTCCTCGTCCGCGTTGAGCCGTCCGTCCTGACACCAGCCTTCAAATCGTTCCTGCTGCTGATCAACCTCCTGCCTGACCCACTCCGTTGCCAGATAGTCCTGAACGCCGGGGTGAATGGTACGAATCGACACTGCCGTCGTCACTCTAATGTGCGTCGGCTTGTCATCGAAATCGTGTAGAATCACATCGGTCAGGTCGGCCTCGCGGGAGTTGATCGCGGACTGCGTGCGTGGACGAAGATAGGCAGACATGACGGCGACTTCCTGCATCAGGGCATCCACGGGAGAAAGCGTCACACGTCCGTTGCCGACAAAGATGTAGCTGGCGGTATCGAATGGTGGAACGAGCTCTTTGCCGCCTCTCATCGGGAAGTAGCCGTGATAACGATGATGGTGCTGGTTTTCAACCATCACGGCGAACGCGTTCGCTTTCGCGCGATCGTCTCCGCCGAAGACGCAAGGCATTATGCAGCGCAGGTGGATCTTGCCGTTGGGCAGCACTGATCGGATGACTGCACCGACCGGGGTCGAAGCTCCGCTGCCGGTGCCGCCGCGTGCGGTGGTAACGAGGAAGCAGACTACTCCCGGGCGAAGCCCGAAGGTGGCTG
>Ga0209687_1000404_pt1 | contig 14537 bp, 12 predicted proteins | sample GraSoiAngelo_136_FD_185893 | JGI IMG/M metagenome (GOLD analysis project Ga0209687, IMG submission 185893) | Grasslands soil microbial communities from the Angelo Coastal Reserve, California, USA - 14_0929_09_20cm (SPAdes) (version 2) | ecosystem: Environmental > Terrestrial > Soil > Grasslands ...
CCAATGCAATTGCTCGACTCCGAAGAAAGCAAGCGGAATGGGAGAGCCGCATCAAGAACGAGAATCAGTCTGATTCCCAGAGCGAAACTTAATCTAAATAGCCAGAAGGCACGGGCTAGACTCGCGAAGTATTGTCGAAATTCCATACTTCCACTACCACCTTTGCAAGCTTCTTCGCGCGGTCTTTAATTGTGTTCTCGTCCCAATGATTATAGTCTCCGGCAATCTCCTTAGTCATTATTACTGGTGATTGTTCGTATCGCGGCCGTTTAATAGGAAATTCCTTGTTTTCGGCCTTTCGGTTCGCCTTCCTCCCGAAAATTGTTAGATTGCCAATATGCCAGACGAGCGGGTCTAAGACTTCTTGATTTTGTATTCCGCCCCATTCGTTTTCTTCGGGATTTTGAGGATAGATATGCTCAACGTTCGTATCGCCCAATGTGATTGCCTTTGTCGGGTCTTGTTTGTATCTAGCCAATCGGCTCATAACATACTTAGCTTCCGTATGGTCTAACGTCAGTCGTTCAACTGCTTTCTTGACTGCGTCGTTATCGGGCGCACTAAGAGCCAGTGAATCCCTGACATCCTTTGCGACCCGTGCGGAGGTATCCTTGTCAAGTTGCGTGACATCGGCATTGACAGCACTGCCGGTTGTATGTCGAACCTCTCTTGCGAGTTTATATAATAGGTCTTCCATGCCCGCCGAATCCTGATTTCCTATGATCGAATATCGAGTCACGAAAACCAGAAGCCACTGCGCTATCTTTGCAAAATCTGGCCGCTGAAGGAGAAGATAGCTAGAAAGAAGAAGAGGGAATGACGGCTGAAAGTTTAGCTCTCGGGTCAGCGCACGAACAAAAGGAACCGCACCTTTTTCTAATTGTTCCTCATCTACCGCAACTAACTGAATATAATTCTCACACTCTTCGCCGCATAATCTAGCAAAGTCTATGCTGGTGATATGCTTCGCTTCGATGTGATTTTTAAGAGCAGTGAATAGTGGTTCGTTTTTCAAATCGCCGTAACTAGATACCCACATGTGTCGCATAAAACGATCAATGTCATGGGTGCCCATTCGTTGAATCATCTCCGTCCATAGGTTGCGAATATCTGTGCGATCTCCATCTGGAGCCTTTTCCATCAGGTAACTCAGGAGAAGATCAGGCGTGGAAAGGCGCAAACCACGATCATTAAGTGTAACGAATATTTTAAATGCTGCTTCCTGCGAAGTGACCGGAAGGCGAGCCATAACTAAATCGCTAACCAACGTTTTCTTGAGAGTTCTAAGGTTTTCGATTGCTTGAAGCGAATCCATCTCTGGTGTTATTGGCCCAATGAATCCTATTACTTTTTCCATAAGACGTTCTCGGGCCTGTCTTATGTTGCGATGAGTAAGGATTGTAGCGCGTTTCTTAGTTGGAGGATCAAGCTGTATAGTTTCTTTGAAATAGAGCGCGTCCGTTTGTCCTAGCTCCAGTGAATGACCGCCCTCCTCTCTTTCGATAAACTGGAACTGCACCTTAGCCGCAAAATCTGACGCTGCCTGGATGCCGGTTTTGCTGAAAATTTCTCTTGCAGCGTCCCGTATGACGCTGAACAGGATGGTAGCGGTGGCCAAGCGCTGTTGCCCGTCAAGTATCCAGATGAGTCCCTCTTCGGCTTTCGTTAGAGTAACAATCGGTCCAAGAAAATGCGGGTCAGCACCTTTAACAACGCTGGCCTTTCGCTGCTTATCTACATCGTCCCAGAATGCTTCAACGTGTTTTTTCTTCCACATATAGCCACGTTGGAAAGTCGGAACCACAATTCTTTCACGTGTAATCGACGCCAATAATCCGCCAATCGTTGCGGGACTTGAGTTAAAAGCATCAGACATGCCAGACCTCCGAGAATAAGCTGAGGCGCTCATCTAAGCACCTCCCCTACGTGAGCAACCATACGCTCGACTCCCCGATGAGTCAAGTATATTTTTGCCCTTTCAAGGGTCTCTCTTTTCATACCGCGACAATTATCCCTGATAGTTACGTAGCGGCGTACGGTATCGATGAGGATCTCAATTTGAACTTCAGAACGGTAGGCATCCGCGTTTGCTCGGTAGAGAATCTCGACGTCATCGAGAGCATTGTCGACGTACTCCATCAGGACTCGTTCCGTCGAGCTGTAACGTTTGGCAACTTCGTTAAGTAGCGAGGCTGGATCAGATATTTGAAGATCGAGTGTCGGCTGGCCTAATGCGTGGCCAACCGCTTCATTGGCGGGAATCGTTCTCATATTGGCTCCTTTGCTGGGCTCCCACGTAGCACGTGAAAGCGGAGTCTTCTCTTTGGTCAGCCAACCATGGCTGACGGTCACTGCGAGTGGGCGCAAAATGAAAAACGCTCCGACGGAAAGCACCGTGGAGCATTCGACTGAGTTTCTTGGGCCTCGGCTTTAGTGGTCAAGGTCAACCCCAACCTAGCCTTCTTCGTTCCTACCGGTCACTCAGTCGAACCCCTTGGGTCCAACTCGCGTCTCTAATATAGGGCGTACTACTGTTACAGTCAATCAAAACTCCAAGGCCAAGGCAACCAAGGCAACCAAGACAAGCCGATTCTGGGCTTTCATCAAATCGTGAATTCGTTCTCATGCAAATTGTCTCTGAGTAAACAGGTTATATTAGGACATATTGAATCTGGTTCTCGAGATCGGCCGGTGTGCTGCATTCAACTATCACTTGCAAGTCATCAATGGCGCGTCCAATTTCGAGTTGTTCAGGAACCACAATGACTCCTGGTATTAGAAGAAGACGCTTCATGCGGTCTGAGCTGAATTTGGTCATCGTATTAACCTCGTGAGTGACAATCACTCTGCCCTCGGTCCCTGCCCAGTCGAGCACCGCCGGATCATCAAGACCGCCGAGACCGATGTCTTGAACGATCAGGTAATCGAGTTGGGGAAGACGTAATCGCAGTCCGCGCAAAATTCGCTGGTCGAAGTTCTCGTCGATTAACAGTGCCAGCATAGAAGGAGGAGCAATGGTCGGGTCAGGCGTCGATCAACTCAGCTCGGCGGCGGCGGAGCTTCTCTCGGAACTCGCTATACTGCGTCTGACTCTCGATCTCGCGGCGGATCGCATCCGCTTGAACTTGGCGATCATTGAGATAAGACTCAACGGCTTCCTGGTGATCGAGAAAATAAGAGATCGCTCCGTAGATTCGGCGTAGCGACAACGAAGGGAAACTGCCCTGGATTTGTTCGGCAGTGTTGCCTTTCTTGAAGGCCGATACCAGTGTGTCGAGTGTGACGCGAGAGCCCCTTATTCGGACAGTCCCCGTCTCATCCTGGTTGAGCGGCACTACTTGGTTGAAGGTCAGTTGCTTCACGGGTTCAAATAATACCACTCGATTTAAGCCGGACGCGGAAGAGAAGTTAGGAATCGCTCTACGACTGCTCGTTCTCTTCGGCATCCTTGTCTTCAAGGCCGCGTCCGTCCCCATCTTCGCGAGCCTTCGATTCCGCGAATAATTGCTCGACCGTCATGCCGGGTGCCGCCGCCAGCCTCTCCCTGATTGCCTGGGAGATTCGCTTTCGTGATATGCAGTATGAGAGCTGCGAACGGCTGCAATGAAGCTCTCTGGCGGCTGCGGTGATCGAGCCCCATTTCTTATAGACCAGGAATTTGATTTCCAGTGAAGTCATTTTCTTCCTCCACGTCTCTGGAGCATCGTCGGCAGAAGCCTTGCCAACAGATCCTCGACCTTCAGGCGGAGGGCGTCCGCCAGCCTTTTCTAATCTCGGGTGAGGTCCGCCTTCCGTGAAATGGAGTAAGCTATAAGCTATACTGTGGCTGGCCGCAATGAAGCTCTCCAGCGTCGGCGGTAATCGATCTCCATTTGTCAGTAGCGGTTCAGTTTGGATTTTCGCCGCTAGGATCAGGTCGAAATCGTTGGAGGGCGCGGCGGTTGCTGTGCCGTTGATCTCCATTATAACGTGGCGGCTCGCCGGATTGTTTCTTCTCCGCCTGTCGTTCGAGTTCTTCAGCTAGCAGTTGGGCACGGGTATATCGGGCAGCAGCTTGGATAGCATCTTGTATGGCTTTTGAGGCTACCTTCGGTCCGGCCTCTCCATCTTCCTCGATCATTTCGCGGAGCGATAAGAGAAGGACTAGAGATGTTCGGCTCTCTCGTATTCCCACAAGAGTGCATCCTGGAATAGCTCGAACCAGAAATCGACGTTAAACCATTCTTCCGCAGCTTTGGCAAGATCATCTTCATCTGGCATACTTCCCTCGTTTTACGGGTGTAGTATGCAGAGACGGGTCGGAACCTTGGTCGGGGACGGCCCGCCTCTGTCGTTATGCCAGTCCGGGCATCGTTACGTCCGAGACGGCTTTGCGATTCCACAACCGAGAAAACTCAAGATGTTTCTTACGACATGAAGAGAATCAGCGCAGCCGATTTGATCAGTCAGCAAGAGGCCGCGGATTTGTGCGGAGTGACGCTTCAAGTTATCAAACAGCTTGTGAAGCGTGGAAGGCTCAAGACGGTCATGATCGGCAAGAGAGCATTCTTGATCAGAAGTGAGGTCGAAGCATTTGAGGCGAGTCCCGGCGGCAGGCCGAAATCAAAAGCGGTAAGAAGAGGCATTGACGAGCGGATCGCCCAAAGCGGATGGGCTTCAGAGGTCGAGGGCCAGCGCCGAACGTCGGCGGCACACAAGAAGAAAAAGAGGGCTGAAAAAGGGCGCGCGGGAAGTCAAAAGAAGCGAAGTCGTTAGCCAGCTTGGCCGGAGAGGAAGCCGCGAGAAGTTCGACCGGGCGATTGCAAAGGCGCCTGACGTTGAGCCCGTAAAATATGACCGGCTATCAGACCGATAAGCAGTAGCGGCTCGCCTGCCTCAGCAAAGCAAAGCCTGATCGTTCATAGAGGACTATTTGTCCGATTCAGAATCGAGGCAGCGCGGGGCCGTGAAGAAGTCATAGCAGCGACCCAGGTTCTTGCCTTTTTCGTTCGCCTGAATTAATCGAGTCATCGCGCCTTCTGCGAGTCATCTATCAATGTGATCACATCCGGATAGCCTTTGTGCAGGGGCGGGTTTTTGTGCCAAGCCAGCTACAGGCTTCATCTTCCGTCTTTTCAGGGCAGCCCTCCGCCCTGCGAGGAACATAATGCGCTGGTCCAACTATTTCATACCCACGCTCCGCGAAGATCCCGCCGACGCGGAAGTTGCAAGCCATCGGCTGCTGGTCCGCGCGGGTTACATCCGTCAACTCACCTCCGGTGTTTACTCACTGCTGCCTCTGGCGCAGCGCGTACGCCTCAAAGTCATGCAGATCATTCGCGAAGAGATGAATCGAATAGGCGGACAGGAGTACCTGCTCCCGACGATTCATCCGGCCGAGATATGGAAAGAGACGGGGCGTTGGGATGTGATGGGCGATAATATGTTTCGACTGCGTGATCGAAAAGGCGCCGATATGGCGCTCGGTATGACTCACGAGGAGATAGTTGCATCGATCGCGCGCAACGCCATCAACTCCTATCGCCAACTTCCGCAGATCTGGTATCAGATCCACACAAAATTTCGGGATGAAGCTCGGCCGAAATCGGGCTTGCTTCGCGTACGCGAATTCACTATGAAGGACGCCTACTCACTCGACGTGGATCGCGCTGGTCTGGACAAATCCTTCGACGACCATTTCAAGGCCTACTGCACGATCTTTACTCGATGCGGATTGAAGTATGTCCCGGTTCAGGCAAGCTCGGGCTCGATGGGAGGAAGCGAGTCCACCGAATTCATGCTGCGTACGGACGCCGACGAGGACCACATAGCCGTGTGCGAGAAATGCGGCTATTCCGCGAACGTCGAAAAAGCGATCTCTCGCCTGCCGGTATTCAGCGACGAGCCCGGACCTGACGCTCCCGAGATATTTCCAACGCCCGGCGTGCGCACCATAAAAGACCTGATCATGTTTCCAGGCGGAGCCGCGGCGGATCGTCAGATAAAGACGCTCGTCTATGTTCTGGACGATAAGCTCGCGCTGATTCTCATGCGAGGCGACCACGATTTGAACGAGACCAAGCTTATCGATGCGACCGCTGTTACTAATATTCGCCCCGCTCACGCCGACGAGATACGCGACGCGATGGGCGCGTCGGCCGGTTCGCTTGGCGCCGTTGGACTTGCTTCTTCGCCGAACGGAAAGATCAGCATGATCATCGCGGACGAGGCGCTGAAAGAGCGTCGTAATATGACTACGGGCGCGAACAAGGACGACCACCACTTCAGAGGGGTCTCCATAGAGCGCGACATCAAGGTCGATAGGTGGGCTTCGTTGAGAACCGTTGAGTCAGGCGAAGGTTGTCCCCATTGTGAAGGTGTTCTGGAGGTCTTCAAGGCAGTAGAAATCGGGCATATTTTCAAACTTGGAACAAAGTACTCCGAGAGCATGGGGGCTCGCGTGCTCACGGCGGAAGGGGCCGAAGTTCCGATCGTGATGGGAAGCTACGGCATCGGCGTCGAACGACTGATGGCTTCAATCGTCGAGTCCTCGCACGACGAGGCCGGAATCGTCTGGCCCGCGGCGGCAGCTCCGTTCCACGTCGTGATCACCGTGACCAACACCAAGGATGCATCTCTGTGCCGAGCCGGAGAGAGCCTCTACTCTGAACTGACATCCACGGGTATTGAAGCGCTCCTTGACGATCGCGATGAACGGGCGGGCGTAAAATTCAACGATGCGGATCTGATAGGAGTGCCGTATAGAGTTACGATCGGCAAGAAGATCAAAGACGGTAAGGTTGAGCTACTGACCCGCAAGGGCCGTGCGTCCGAGGATGTCGATACCGGGGTCGTAGTTCAAAAGCTAAAAGCTGAATTGGCTGATCTGATTAGCCAAGAACGCTCGCAAGACCGCACGGGAAGATGATCGGGTTCGTGTCCGATGGTGAGGCCGGGAAGTACGGGATATTCACCGCGAACGATGTGCAGGTCCGTGCCGCAGATCGTGGTCAGAGTAACTCGTATGACGGCGTCGCCTATTCCCGCCCGCGGCTTTTCGACTTCTTCGATCTGAAAGTTATTCACTCCTCTGAAAACGTTGGCACGCATCGATTTCATTATCTGCTCCCTTCCAAGCGGTGCTTCCAGGAACTGGAATTCTTTTTTGAAACTCAGACGATGGTCTAGGGCGCTTCTCTACTCCGCGATGTTAAGTTGTATGGAATGACAAGTAAGTCTGCAATCATAAATCCACCTGGCGTGGCATTCATCTTGCACAAAGAGAAACCGAGAGGAGGGCGGATGCTGATAACGATCACGTTGGGTTATGGGAATCCAAGGGGATACGAATACTGGGGGAACATCCGCCCTCTCCATTACTAAATCCGGTAACACACTCAAGTAATCAACTCGATAATACTCTCAATCTGCTCCAACGATAACCATCGTGGAAGTACCTGCTCAGTCCTCATTGGCATTCTTGAGGTCGCTAATCCTTCATCATACCACGCACATTTATCGAGAGAACTCTCTCGCTTAATTCTCCGCACTCATCCACGCAATTAAAGGCAGGATTTTTCTTCTTCTCCACGTGATCGACCAAATGGCCTAGACTCTTTAACAATGCATTGAGCTTTCGTTAAGACTCTTATAACCTAACGCCGGTATCATAGGACGGCCAGGGGCCAGTCATTTCTAACTCAACAGGAGCGGGTACTTTATGCGCAGACTATTAATCGTTCTGGCGATCATCGCGGCAGCCTCGGTTCTGGTCGCAATCGCCTTTGCCGGCGGCCTAAAAGAGCTTGGCCTTTTGACAGGCGTGATTAAACCTGGCCGCGCCGCCGACGGTAAATCGATAATACTGCCTAACAAGTGGCGCATAACGCCTGCCGGCCGTCAGATCTCGCTTCCGGGCGATATGGTCATGAAGATCGTCGTCGGCACCGACGGTAAAACGCTTATCGCGAATACTGCCGGCTACCACGACCATACCGTCAATCTTGTTGATGTAGAAAATAACAAGCTCGCTCAAAGCGTCGATGTCGCGAAGATCTGGACCGGACTGGCGGTCAACTCCGCGACGGGCACGGTGTACGTCTCAGGAGGCGGCCCGCTTACCAGACAATTTCTCGATCGCGGAAAGAATTCCGAAATCGCCGAGCAGGTAATCGAAGCTTCGCGATTGCCGGTACTGAGGCTACAAGCATCAAACGGCAAGCTCTCATTGAAGCCCTCAATCGCCATCGATGGGTTAACCGATAAAGAGAGATTCATCGCCGGTTTGACTTGCTCGGAGGATGGCGCGCTCTACGTAGTCAACACCCAAAACGATTCGATATATCGCTTAAGCGGTTCCGATCTCAAAACGCAAAGCGTCGGCCGAGTAGGCTACCGGCCTTACGCCGTGGCTTTGGCGCCGGGCGGAAAACAGCTCGCGGTTTCGAACTGGGGAGATGAATCCGTGAGCATCCTTGATTCAACCACGCTGACGGAGACTGTTCGAGTCAAAGTAGGCAGTCATCCAAACGATCTCGCTTTCGCAAAGGACGGAAGGTTGTTCGTCGCTAATGCCGGCTCTAACAACGTCAGCGTGATTCAGGGCGGTAAGGTAATCGAGACGATAAGAACGTCATTTGATCCGAAGGCTGCCGTGGGCTCTACTCCCGCGTCTCTGGCGTTGACTATGGACGGCAAGCGGCTCTACGTCGCGAACGCAGATAACAACGACATCGCCGTCGTGGACACTTCCAATGCTCGCGAGTCTCAAGTTCTGGGATTCATTCCGACTGCATGGTATCCGAGCGCCATAGCGGTTTCGCCCGACGGAAAGAAGATATTCGTAGGAGCGGGCAAGGGTGGATTGAACCTCAACGCCAACTTCCCGGCTGAGACGGAGTACAAGAGCAATTCGCCTGATCCGAAACGGCCCTACGACTACATCGGCGGAAAATTAACCGGCACTATCTCGATAGTTGAGACGCCGGACAAAACTCAACTGGCCGCTTACACCGCGCAGGTCAAATCGAACTTTCCTGATCCCGAAGCGGAAATCGACCGGCAGCACGCGGAGCAAATAGCGAAAACCGTTTTTCCCAAGATCAAACACGTACTCTATATCATTCGCGAGAACCGAACATACGATCAGGTATTCGGAGATCTCGGAAAAGGAAACGGCGATCCAAACCTCACGATATTCGGCGAGGACACGACGCCGAATGCGCACGCGCTCGCTCGCCAAACGGTGATTCTCGACAATCTCTATTGCAACGGAGAAGTGTCACAGGATGGCCATCAATGGTCCAACGCCGCGTATGCCACGGATTTCACTCAGAAGGCGTGGGTCAACAGCTACAGCCGGCGGGGCGAGCCAGAAGCAGACGAGCGTCTGACAGCTTCGCCCGCCGGATATCTCTGGGACAACTGCAAGAAGCACGGAAAGACCTACCGCAGCTATGGCGAGTTCGCTTCCTTCAGATCGTCGCCCGATAACGAGCCGAGATTCGTCGGGAGCGCCGAACTGAAAGATCACGTGAGCGTCGAATGGCTCAAGCTCAAGATGACTCCGGTACGTCAACGCGACACGAAGTTTGCTGAGGTCTTCATCCAAGAGCTACAGCAGGCGGAAGCCAAAGGCGAGTGGTGGAATTACATGGTGATGTCGCTCGGCGAAGATCATACCGACGGGCTCTCGGCCGGACGGTTCACTCCCACTGCGTGTGTCGCGTCGAATGATCAAGCGCTTGGGATGATTCTGGAAGCGGTCTCCCGATCGAGGTTCTGGGCGGAGACAGCGGTGTTCGTCATAGAAGACGACGCACAGAACGGCCCTGATCACGTCGACGCCCATCGCACGCTCGGCCTCGTTTTCTCGCCTTATGTCAAACGCGGGATTGTCGATAGCACCATGTATACGACGGTCTCATACCTTCGCACGATGGAGATGATGCTGGGGCTGCCTCCGATGACGCAGTACGACACCTTTGCCACGCCGCTTTACAACGTCTTTGATTCAACGGCGGTAATGACCGCTTACACGCGCATTCCCTCGAAAGTGGACTTGATGGCGCGCAACTCCGCGAGAGGCGAAGGCGCTCGGCGTTCGGCGCGTCTGGATTTTTCGGACTACGACCGCGCGGATTTTGACGAGCTCAACAAGATATTGTGGAAGTCTTTCAAAGGAGATCAGCCAATGCCCGCGCCCGTGCGAGGAGCGCTCGCAGGCCAGTAGGCTTACTTCACGATAGCAACGACATGGTAGTGGGGTATCTGTGTGTTGCTGATTTTTCGGGCATTTTGGGGATTTTGTGAGATAGCTCGGAGCGCCGACACCCTTTGCTGTAGGTCTGGCGGTGAGTTGCTGCTCTACTCCAATGCCTTGTACTGACAGCCACGAGATCGAGCGTTCGCAGCAAGCGTATTGGTCCGCTTTCTAGCTTGGGAATTATTGAATGCCGTAAGATCAATCACGGCATGAGAATTGTCATCTATCACTGGATCATCATAAGCCGAAAGATCGAGAGACTTACATTCTAGAATTGTAACACTCCATATTCCGCAGGATTGCAAACCCCTTGCGGTATATCGCTGATAAGCAACCTCTGCGCTGGCCTTGGAGTTCTGCTGCGTTGATAATTGCCCTCGGTCATCTTCAGTTAGACAAAACACTTGACTGGAAGGCCGTCCATTATCAACGAATGTCGGATGAGCATTTCGATGTAATAGCTCGTTATCGACGGTAATTAAATATCGTGGGGCGATTGGCATACCGATGGATTTCTGCATTCAGCGAACGCATTCCAAAAGAACACCCCTCAGTGTGGTAACTGTATCGTGGGGCGCGGCAGGCAATTCAATTTCTCGATCATCGTCGCCGTCAAGATGTACTGCATGTAAGCATACCATTTCTGTCGCCGCCACAATCATCACACTTACTTCCCAAGACGGGAATGACCACTCTGCCTGTACATTGCCTTCGGGAGTCGGATAGACAAACGGCGGCGGTATTGTGCCATCTGCGAGTAGAGCACCTATGAAATTACTGAAGACGGTCAATAGACGTTGATCTAGTGGACGAGAGTCCGCCCTAACCCAGCCTTCCTGTAGAGCACCAAGCTGCGCGATTCTATCCGCCAGCGGGGTCGGCACTGGGATGTCATCTTCAGTAGCTGTTAGTTCCTCAATATGTACTATACTTTTAAGGCGATCATTTTGATCGAACACGCCAGAGCCGATGACTCTGACTTGAGATGGGACCATTGGGAAGATTTCCTGAACGGCAGATTCCGGTGCTTTTGCATCGATAATAGTGCCATCTGGCAGGCGGAAGGTAATTTGCTCTCGATCTAATACACCTCCTCGTATCTCTGCGATCAGATCGACGGATGCTTCATATTCCGGCCTATATTGAAGAATGAGGTATCTGCGCGTATCACGATCATACCGGGGGCCAATCTCGTGGGCTGGATCACGTAGTTCGATATATTCATTGGGTCGGAGGCTCTTACCGAATTGATTAAACTGCGGAATAAGGGCCCTAGGAAAATCGTTAGGCAATGCTTGTCGTGCGGATGCTGCGTGAACGGCATTAGCGATCTGATCACGAGCGCGAGCAAAATAGTCATCACCAAATAGGAGCGCCGGTTGATCTTGATCCGGCACTAGGAGTTCAAGAATCGGCCTAGCGCTTCCTGGTTCGACGTTTCGTAATACTAGTCTAAACGAATCCACAAAACCTCTTGGGACTCGTTGCCGCGTGGGATGGCTCTGAATAAATAAATACTTGGCAAGATCAACGATTACTTCACGATAAGCACTTAACTCCGGCAAGACATCTACGGGCAAGGCGTTGCCTTCAAATCTACCACCTCGGAAGGTCGGATAGGCGAACCTCACAAAAGCCATTCTATAGTGGAGCGTATCATATACAATTCATATACAGAAGCGGCTCCGCTTTTCGGCGGAGCCTTAATTTGAGAAAGCCAACCCGACATCCTGTAACACAAGAATCGTCTTTGAAATATCAGCAGCTAGAAAAGAAGGCCGCCGAAGATCTGTCTCGGATTAAAGGGGGACTTGAAGCGAAGATTAAGCCCAGCCTTTTCTTTAGTTCATTTGTGCACCAACCTTTAGTTCATTTTGCACCACGTCGCCAGACGCCGGCTAAAACCCGTACAATTTCTTTGCATTCTCGCGAAGCACCATTCTGGCGAGTTCAATCGCCCGGGCCCGCGTGATTTCTTTGTCGTTAATCATTCCGGTCAGAGCGAGCGCAAGCGCTTCGCGGGCTGTTTCAGCCGCAAGCCATCCGGTCTCCTCCCAGCCTATCTCCCCGAAGCTGGGCGAGGCATCCGTTCCAAACAGCACCTTCTCCGGATAGTACTCCAGCCAGTTTCGAAGCACCTCGCTCAAGGCGCGAGGATAAATCAGCAGATCTTGAGCTGAGAAATCCGCCCAGACGTTTGGCTTGCTCAGCATTCCCGCCGTCGACTTCGTGAATGGATACCCGCCGTGCACGATGACGAAGTTTGTCTTCCGCAGTGTAGGGTCGTTAAAAGCGGAATCGAGCAGCGTCGGATTGCTGCCGCTCTGGACGTAGCTCCCGCCTCCGCCATCGAATACGTGGATGTGAACGGCCATTCCCAATCGCCCCGCCTCGCGTGAGGCATACCTGAAGAGAAAATCCTGGAGTACCTTGTAATCGGCCGGGGGCGGCTCGCCGCCTTTGACCCAACGCGTATACACGCGAGCTGCGTCCTCTTCTCTCGCTTCATAAAGATCGAGCGATCTCAGGTAAGCGATCTCGAACTTTACCGCTACCGCACCGTCTCTTTTCTGACGCTCGAGAGTGCCGGTGACGACCTTTGAAAGATAATCCTTGAAGCTCGAAGGAAGAGCGCTTAGGTTCTGATCGCTCAAGTAACGCTTCAATAGCTTCTCTTCCGCTGGATAAAAGGCGCGATAATCGAGGTTCGCTCTCCTGGCCGCTTCGTTGTTGAGCGGAAACACCAGCGCGTCAATGTAGGAGACCCATCGAAAGCGCGGCGCTGTGAGGCCGCGTCCCATCGCTACTCGATTGGCAAGCATCGTCTCGATCCCAAGTCGATCGAGCACCCACGTAGGATAACCGTCGCCTCGCTCCTTTATTACGCGGTGCTTGATTTCGGCAAGCTCCTTCACGTGTGCTTCGCTCATATCGGAGTATTTGTATCCGAATAGAGCCCGCCATGCGGCAGTGTATTCGAGATTGTCCGGCCGCAGCCGCACCATCAGCGGGAATGCTTCAAGCAATTCGAACGGCAGCGCATCGTACTCGTGGTCTTCCTCTCCCGCGGCTACAACGCGAGTCACGTGCGTGTGATTGTCTATGGCTTTGATCTTTTCGATCTCGGCTCTCAACGTGGGATCGGCCGTCTGAGCCCTCGGAATCTGCGGGACGGACGCGACTACAAGAGCACACAACAGGAGCAATACAGGCGTTTGTTTCATCGGAAGGCGAGCCTCCTCTCGAATTTGAGAGAGGCACAATATAGCATGCCGCGCCTTCGAACAATGCCTGATGTTCAAAGAGCAGCGGCCGGCCTCGATCATTCGAGCACGCCGCCTTTAATAGATAAAATCAGGGGCCGCCGCGTCTTTGCACTTTTGAAGGATTGGTTATAAGCTCACCTACCCTCAGCAACACCGAGAAAGCCGATGACGTGGACGCAGGTTTACGATCCAACAGGCATGTGGTGGTTATCTACCCTTGTCGCGCTATTGCCTGTTGTAGTGTTGCTCGGGCTGTTGGTAGGGCGAGTCAAGCCTCATCTTGCGGCTCTAGCCGGAGCGGCCGCCGCGATGATTGTTGCATCGCTCGTGTTTCGCATGCCCTGGTCTCTCGCCTTCGCCAGTCTTGGGTTCGGCGTCGCTTACGGCCTTCTGAAAATCGCCTGGATCGTAGTCTCGGCAGTGTTTCTCTACGATATCACCGTCTACACAGGGCAGTTCGAGATAATGAAACAATCGATTGCTCGAATAACGGCCGACCGGAGGCTTCAGGCATTGCTGGTTGCTTTCTGCTTCGGCGCCTTCATTGAAGGAGCCGCCGGATTCGGAGCGCCAGTAGCCATCGCGGGTGCGTTTATGATCGGGCTTGGCTTCAAACCCTTTCACGCGGCGGCGCTTAATTTGATAGCTAATACGGCTCCCGTTGCGTGGGGAGCGATCGGCACACCGGTTCACGCGCTGGCAACCGTTACCGCGCTTCCGGAGCCTCACCTGAGCGCAATGATAGGCCGCATTCTTCCCTTGACCGCGATCATCGTGCCGTTCTGGATCGTTCGAACCATGGTCGGCTGGTCGGAGACGATCGAGGTCCTTCCCGCAATCCTGGTTGTAGGCGGATCATTCGCGATTACGCAGTTCGCCTGGTCCAATTTCGTCGACAGCAACCTGGTGGATATCGCGGGCGGCGCGGTCTCGATCGCAGCCACAATAGCCTTTCTGAAAGTCTGGCAGCCGAAACGGATCTGGCGATTCAAGGAGGAGCGTGACGCAGCCGTCGATCAAGTCGCCGA
>Ga0209687_1000407_pt1 | contig 14511 bp, 9 predicted proteins | sample GraSoiAngelo_136_FD_185893 | JGI IMG/M metagenome (GOLD analysis project Ga0209687, IMG submission 185893) | Grasslands soil microbial communities from the Angelo Coastal Reserve, California, USA - 14_0929_09_20cm (SPAdes) (version 2) | ecosystem: Environmental > Terrestrial > Soil > Grasslands ...
CGGTCCTTCGCGCTGAATTGCCAACAGATAAGATACTGCTGGCGTGAAATCCTTAGCACTCTGCGTGTCGATTTCTCAGCACGCCAGGTGTTCGCGGGTTAGTTTGAGGCCGTTGAGATTGCCGAGGACGGTAACAGCGATCGAGTCGGTCTGGAAAAATTCGTTGGCCAGCCCTTGCAGTTCTTCGGCGGTTACGCTCTCGATTTTTTCGATGAGTTCGTCGAGCGTGTAGAAGCGATCGAAATACATTTCCTGCCGCGCGAGGTTCGACATGCGCGCAGTGGAAGACTCAAGCGAGAGCATCAGACTTCCCTTCAATTGATCCTTGGCGCGGCGAAGTTCTTCGCCGGAGACTGCATCAGATTTCAGCTTCCGGAATTCCGAAACCACTGAACGCACAACTTTGGCGGCAGATTCGCGGGAAGTTCCTGCATAGACGGATAAGCAGCCAGTGTCGCGGTAAGGACTCAAGTCGCTGTAGATGGCGTATGCTAGGCCCTGCCGCTCGCGGATATTTTGAAACAGGCGAGAGCTCATGCCTCCGCCGAGAAGTGTGTTCAAGATATACGAGGCGTGCCGCTTCTCATGCGCGATGGGATGCGAAGGAACGCCCACGCAGATTTGAACCTGCTCGAGTGCCTTCTTATTGCGCAGAATAATCCGCGATACGACTTTCGGCTGGGAGCTATAGAAGCCGTTGCTCATTGGCTTCATATCCCCGAAATGTTTGCGAACCAGGTCCACGAATTGCTCGTGTTGCAGATGTCCGGCGGCGCAGATGATTAAATTGCCTGGAGCGAAGCGCTGCTTGTAGAAATCGAGTACCGGCTCGCGTTCAAATTTCTTAACTGTATCCTTCGTTCCAAGGATCGGCTTGCCGAGCGGGTGATCTTTCCAGAAATTTTGCGTGAAAATTTCGTGGACGAGATAATCGGGGTTGTCCTCGTCCATCTTGATTTCTTCGAGAATCACACCGCGTTCGCGGCCGATGTCCTGAACGTCAAAGACCGGATTCAGCACCAGGTCGCTGAGCACGTCCATGGCGATGGGCATATGCTCGTCGAGGACTTTAACGTTGAAGCAGACGCACTCTTTGGCGGTGAATGCGTCCATGTTGCCGCCGATAGAATCAACCTGGCGGGCGATGTCTTCGGCGGAACGGTTCTTCGTTCCCTTGAACACCATGTGCTCGATGAAGTGGGAAATTCCGTTCCACTGGAGGTCCTCATCGCGGGAGCCCGTCTTGATCCAGATACCGATAGAGACGGAGCGGATGTGCTGCATCTCTTCGGTAATGAGGGTCAGCCCGTTGGGCAAAACTTCGCGGCGGATATTGCGCGTCTCTTCAACCATGGCAAGTTCCCAACCAGCTTCCAGGAGAAGCGCCCGCAAGCGGAAGCCTTTGCAGCTATTGTTACATACCCGAGCAGATGTGCGCGAATACATCCTTGCCTTGCAAAATCAATGACTTACACGAAAAATGCGCAATGACACGGTTCCCGTCGAAAACTATCCTCTAAAATCTATAAAACCAGCCGGAATTAGATGCATGGGACAAGCGGCACAAATCGGACTTTTGGGCCTTAGCCTTCAGGAACTTACGCTGCTTGTGGAGGAAGCGGGGCAGCCCGGGTTCCGGGGCCGGCAGTTGTTTGAAGCTCTTTACCGTCAGCGAGTGGAATCTGCGGAGCAGGTTTCGACCCTGCCGCTGGAATTTCGTCGCGCTCTGGCTCAAAGCGGCGTTAGCGTGGGACTTCCCGTTATCGAAAAGAGATTTGTTTCGAGCGATGGTACGGTTCGCTATCTAATGAATTTCGTCGACGGCCAGAGCGTGGAGACCGTCTGGATGCCCGAAGGCGACGGCGGCGAAAGTGGGGACGGCAGCGAGGCGGAGCGTGGATGGGATCGAGCCACGATCTGCATTTCCAGCCAGGTTGGTTGCGCCGTGGATTGCCAGTTTTGTCTGACTGCGCTGCTGGGGATGAAACGCAACCTGACGGCCGGGGAAATTGTTGGGCAGGTTTGCGCCGTGCTGAATGATCAGCAGGTCTCGCCTCCGCGGGATCGCGTGAACTTGGTTTTTATGGGGATGGGCGAGCCGTTTTTGAATTACGACAATTTCATGAAGTCTGTTCGCCTGCTGGTGGAAGGTGTGGGGATTCCGGAATCTCGTATGACGGTTTCGACAGCCGGGATTGTGCCGCGGATCTATGACTTTGGCGCGGAGCCGGTGCGGCCAAAGCTGGCGATTTCTTTGAACGCCTCGAATGACGAGCTGCGAACCCGCCTGATGCCGATCAACCGAAAATGGAATTTGGAAAAGTTGATGGCTGCGGCGCGAGATTTTCCTTTGCGCAATCGCGAACGATTGACGTTCGAATATGTGCTATTGGATGAGGTAAACGATTCTGCGCAGAATGCGCGTGACGTTGTCGAGCTGATACGCGGCATGCGCGCCAAAGTGAATTTGATCGCCCTGAACCCGGGGCCGGGCATTGCATTTCAAACACCGTCCGAGCAGCGGGTGCTTGCATTTCAGAATATTTTGGTGGCAGCGGGAATACCTGCGTTCATCCGGCGTCCGCGCGGGAGGGATATTTTTGCGGCATGCGGGCAGTTGAAACGAACGTCAGAGATGACGGGGTAGAACTGTTTCGCGCTGCAATAATGCTAGACTCTGCGCATGCGGATTGACATCCTGCCGCTGTGCGATAAGCACTATCGCACGATGGCGGCTGCCATTGCGCCGTTCAGCGCCGACTACTCAATTGAATTTTTCCGGTGTACGGCTGAGTTCTGCCAACGCTGCTTTAGTGAACGCCTGGGGTACGTCACGCCCAGACGCAATGAGCCGCCACTCATCCGCGCAGATCAGCCGCGTTGTGACCAGCATGGGCGGCCCATGTTCATCTGCAGCTTAGACCGGCAGCGCAACGTGATCCGCTACGCCTGCCCCGAGGAGAACTGCCGTGAGATGGGCAGCGAGAACATACAAGTTGGAGGACAACTCCGCCATCATCCGTGACCTGCTGCCAGCTCGGAACGGCGTTCCTGGTCCCTCAACTACTCTGGGATTTGAACACGCAGGGCAGGAAGGAAGCCCTTTAGGACTCAATCCTTTGTGAACTTCGTGTCCTTCGTGGTTGATGAAATTAGGACCACGCTATCCTGCGTTCCTCAGAAGAGAGCGATGGCTGATCTTGGCAAGCTGCGAGAAAGTACGATAGGCTCTCGCTTCCTATGAAAATTTCGCATCGGTCGTTTGCCGTTGCATCTCTGCTGGTCTCTCTGATTTCTCTCCCGTGTTCTGCCGCAAACTTCACTCTCGAGCAAGTGATGAGCTCGCCATTTCCCTCGAACCTGATCGCGGCGAAGCGCAGCGGCAGAGTCGCTTGGGTGTTTAATGCCAAAGGAGTTCGCAATCTCTGGATCGCCGATGCGCCTAATTTCGCGGCCAGACAAGTGACGCACTATGGTGAGGACGATGGCGTGCCGATTTCCAGTCTGCGCATTACGCCAGACGGTCGCACGCTAGTCTATGTGCGTGGCAGTGAGCTCAATGAAAATGGCCGCGTAGCCGATCCGACCAATGGCGTTTCAGCGCGCAAACAGCAGGTCTGGGCTGTGGACGCGGAAGGCGGAACTCCGCGCCTGCTGGGCGAAATGGGCTGTGGCGAGGAGGATTGCGAGGACGCCGAGCTTTCTACTGACGGACAGTTTGCGGTTTGGGCTGCGCACAAGCAGTTGTGGATTGCTCCGGTATCCGGGGCAACTCCGGCTCATCAGCTCACGGATTTGCGGGGCGAAAACTCCAGCCCGAGGTGGTCTCCGGATGGACGCGAAATAGCGTTTGTCAGCAGCAGAGGCGATCATAGCTTCATCGCCATTTACGATTTCGGCCGCGACAGCGTTCGCTATCTGGCGCCGAGCGCTGATCGCGACGTCAGCCCACGGTGGTCGCCTGATGGCAAGCGCATTGCCCTTATGCGTCTTCCCGGTCTGCAGGAGAAGCTTCCACTCATTCCGGTCCGCGTAACGCCATGGTCGATTTGGGTTGCAGACACCGCGACCGGCAATGGAAAAGAAATTTGGCATAGTGGAAACACACCCAACGATTCCTTCCCCGAACTCACCGCGGACAGCTCGTTTTATTTTGCGGCGAATGACCAGGTGCTCTTCGCCTCCGAGCAGGATGGATGGAATCATCTCTATTCGATCCCGGCTGGCGGGGGTGCGCCCACACTACTGACGCCAGGGAATTTCGAGGTGGAAGATGTGACGTTGAGTGCCGATCAAAAATCAGCGCTCTTTTCTTCAAATCAGGAGGACGTTGATCGCAGGCACATCTGGCGAGTGGCGCTTGATGGGGGCAAGCCGCAGGCGCTCAGCCACGGCGAAACAATCGAATGGATCCCGGTGGAGTCTGCAGGGCAGATGGTATGCCTCGGATCCAGTGCGACCACACCAGCGATGCCCTACCGAATCACCGGGCAAGAAAGAGAGATGCTGGCGCCGGCGGCGCTGCCTGTGGATTTTCCTTCCAGGCAGTTGGTGAAACCAAAGCAGGTGACGTTTAAGAGTGAAGATGGATTAGAAATCCATGGCCAGCTTTTCGTCCCGGCGGAAAGGAGACAAGCCGGACCAGCGTTGATTTTTGTCCATGGCGGCCCGATTCGCCAGATGATGCTCGGTTTTCATTACATGTACTACTACCACAATGCGTATGCCATGAATCAATACTTGGCGAGCCGGGGATACGTCGTACTTTCTGTCAATTACCGTCTCGGAATCATGTATGGCCGCGCTTTCCGGGAAGCGGCGAACGCGGGGTGGAGAGGATCTTCGGAATACAAAGACGTTGTCGCCGGCGCGAAATACTTGCAGAGCTTGGCGATTGTCGATGCAAAGAGGATCGGGCTGTGGGGCGGATCGTATGGCGGGCTGCTCACGGCGCTGGGCCTGGCCCGCAACTCCGATATTTTTGCAGCCGGCGTGGACATGCACGGCGTGCATGATTGGTCTGTCTTCCTGCCGCATTGGGAGAAGCGCCCGGGCGCTCCCGATCAAAAAGAAGCCGAAAAACTTGCCTTTGAGTCGTCGCCTGACGCCAGCGTGGCTACCTGGAAATCTCCGGTTTTGCTGATTCATGGCGATGATGATCGTAACGTGCCATTCGGCCAAACGGTCGATCTGGCACAACGGCTGCGTGAGCAGAAGGTTTATTTCGAAGAGCTAATTTTCCCCGATGAGATTCATGATTTTCTGATATGGAGGAACTGGGTGAGGGCTTATAAGGCGAGTGTCGATTTCTTTGCTGAAGAATTGGGACAGAGGGCGTCGGGGGGCAAGCCGTGACGACGGCTTCCGAATTGGCTTTGCGCCACAAGGCACATCCTTTCCGGGCGTCGTGTCCAAAGGCGCTGGAGTTGTTTACATCCTGAACGGGAGTTTTAACAGCACGCCCACGATCGCTTTAACTCTACGGAGTGGGAGGGAGGGTGAGAATTGAGCCGGCTTGCTGTTCATCGAGCAAAACTTGCTGGGATTCGCGGTGTCCTGGCGGTGAAGGATTGGCGGGAAGCTCGATGCGAAACACGGCCCGTTTGGCGTGGTGGGTATAAAGAATCTTCCCATTGTGTTGATGGATGATTCGATAGCAGGCACTCAGACCCAAACCGGTCGTTTGATTATCACTGGGCTGGTCAAAGGCGACATCCTGCTCCTCAACTCCGGGTGCATTATGGGAGAACTCCAGCACGACCATGCCGTGTTGCTGCCGGGTTTCGATCGTCAGAGCTCCGGCGGTATTCTCCATCGCATGCACAGCGTTGTTAATGATGTGGAGCCAAACCTGGAGGAGTTGGTTGGAGTCGCCGCGTACTTGCGGCAGATCCGGCTGTAAATGGCTAGTTAGCTGAATGCTGCGTCCGTGCAAGTGAGCTTGTGAAAGCTTAATTGCCATTTCCGCCAATGCATTGACGTCCAGCAGAGTCTTCTCGCCGGGGACCTGCTTGGCAAAGCTAAGCAGGCTGGAGACGAGAAACTTTGTGTGCCGTACCTCGTATCCGATTCTTTCCGCGAGATCACGTTGCTCGCCGCTGAGAGATGTTTCAGCGAGCAGGTCAGAATATCCAAGCATCGCCGTGAGCGGATTGTTGATTTCGTGCGCGGCGCCTCCCACAAGCTGGCCAAGCGAGGCCAGTTTTTCCGATTTAACCAGCTGCTCCTGCAAGCGAGTAAGATTTTCGTACGAGTGGCGCGATGCCCGCAGCAGATCCATCAGTTCTCCGTCGAGCATATGCTGTTTGACGAATACCATTGCGCCCATGACCATCATGCTGCCAAGGGTCAGCACCAGCCGAAAGCCGCGAACCAGTGGAGGCGCGCCACTTTCAAGCAATGACCAGGCGGCAAAGAGAGGCAAAGAGAAAATCGCCGCCATTGCCAAGCGCGCAATCCATACGCCATGATTTTCCGCTTGCTTGCGGCCCTGATGATTGGGAGCGCGGTCGAGCGCGATGATTCCGACCCCAGCAATCCACGCCATGGATACGACCAAAGGAATGTCATACAGACTGCCGGAGTAATATGCATGTTTTTCAATGGCCCAGATTACAAGGTAGGAGCTGAGCGCATACATTAGATTCGCCCCAAGAAGATGCGCATGGATGATCTTCCAGACGCCGCTGCTGCGTAGCCAGACTGCAGCCAGGGCACAAAGAAAGACGATCTTTTCCGCAAGATAAAGTGAGTTCAGGTTGTGTTGATAAATGGCTACGTTTGTCACCGCGTATTGCCACGGAATGACCGCGAACACGTAAAGATAGAGCCACCATACAAGCAGTAAGGAAAAATCGAGCGATCCCAGCCGAGTGGTCCGTTCATCCTGTTCGGCGTGGGGCTGGAGCACAAGCGCCGCCATCATGGGAACAATGTGGAGGAACAGAATCACATCTCCCCAAAATACGTCTGGAACGTCCTGACGAAGGAAAACTTCAAAGTAGGTCCACAGCAGCGTCTGGTATGCGAACCAGAACGCTAGGCCGAGAGACATTAGCAGCCAGAACAACCGGGTGCGTCCTCGCGTGGCTAGCGCGTTCGTAAGAAAGGCAAGCGTGCCTGCCAGAAGAAGAGCAGACTGAATTAGGTCGCTAGCCGCTGTAAGTGCGAAGCCGCTTCGCAGCAACAGCGAAGCTGCGGCTTGCACGAAGACGAAACCGGAGATTGCGACCAGGCAGAAACGCGCGCGACGAGACATGACACCCGCTGGCCAATTCTAGACAGCAATCCCGACAAGAAAACATTACTTCAGTAACACCGGCAGGGGCGAAATGAGTTGGTGAACTGTTTCGGCAAGTACATGCAACGGCGGAGAGACATTAAAGAAAAGTAGCGGTGCCCTGCGCTTGCTCTCTTGCAGTATTCTCAATAATATCCTTGGCGACAGCAGGCTCTCGTCAGGTCGTACTCCGTTGCCATTCCGAGCGCTTCGACACCGGTTTCTGTGGAGACAAAGGGCGCCGATCACCCCCGGCGAAATTCGCCGAATTGAACGGTGGCTAGCCACAGCGCGGGTGTTTCTTGCGATTTCTGCGCTGGTTGCCGTCCTGATCGATCCCGGTGAGATTCACTATTCGTTGTGGGCATCCGGATTGTTCGCGTTCTATATCGCCCAGGGAGTCGTAATCATCTTGCTTTTGCGGAGGCGCCGGGAATCCACCGCATCATTCCGCGGGCTAGTCCACGGGGGTGATGTGGTATGGCCAGCATTGATTTCAGTGTTCGCGGCCAGCCAATCGAATCCTTTTTTCCTGTTCCTGGTCTTCGTTCTGGCCGCTGCTGCCTATCGTTGGGGATTGTGGGAGACCGTGGGAACGGCCGCGGCCTCGGTTGTCCTTCTGTGGATAGAGAGCCTCGCGTTTCACCTGGGATTTTTCACCTGGGCTGGCCGCTTGCTTCTGCAACACAATCTGCCAATGCTGCGAGTTGCGCCCGCTGACTTCGAGCCACAACGGCTCTTCATGCGTTCCATGTATCTTCTGGTGATGGGGCTTCTGCTGGGATACCTGGCCGAACAGCAGAAGCAGCTACGCGCGGAAAAAGCGGTGGTTGCCCGAGTCTTAGGGAAGGCTCGGGTTGAAGCCGGGCTTAGCGGGACTCTGCAAGAGATCGTCGGAGAACTGATAAGCATGTACGGCGCGCGCGCGGCGCTGATTGCATCACGAGAGGCAAATAGCCATCGGGTATTCGTGGGCGAGATGCGGCTCGGTAGCAAAACAGCGTCGGCCTTCCGGTGGCTCGATCCGCTGCCTTCGGATCGGGAGACGTATCTCTACAGTTTTCCGGCGGAGACTTACTATGCGTCGGCCAGCAACAGGCAAGGAGCTTTCTCTTTGGTGGGACTGGATCGAACGGGAGCAAAGGTTTTGAATTTGCCGCCGGCGGCTCTGGAGCGGCTAGCTAAACAGCACGAGTTCCAGAATTTGATGGTAGTTTCGTTCTCTTTCGGACACGAGTGGTGGGGACGAATTTTTCTGTTAGATCTGTCGTTGACCGGCGATGTGGAGGAGGAGCTTCGGTTCCTCCAGGAGCTAGTGCAGCAGGTTGGACCGGCAGTGTACAACGTATATTTGTTGCGCCGTTTGCGTCTGAGGGCGGGGGCGCTGGAACGCGCGCGCTTTGCGCGCGAGCTGCACGATGGGGCAGTCCAATCGCTGATCGCCATGGAAATGCAAGTTGACGTGCTCCGGCGGACTTCGGACAAATCGGTATCGATCACCGACGAATTGGGGCGCATCCAAGGATTATTGCGGGAAGAAGTGTTGAAGCTGCGTGAGCTGATGCAGCAGATGAAGTCACTCGACGTGGATTCGAGGAGGCTTCTAGGGTTCCTTGCCGACACAGTCGAACGGTTTCAGAGGGAGACGGGAATTTCGGCGCGGTTCCATTCCGATCTGGATGAAATCGACATGCCGCGGCAAGTGTGCCGCGAACTGGCGCGCATTGTGCAAGAAGGCTTGGTAAATGTCCGTAAGCATAGCCGAGCACGGCAGGTATTGGTGCGACTGGGCTCCAAGAATCAACACTGGACACTAGTTATGGAAGATGACGGTTGCGGGTTTCCGTTTGCTGGCAGGCTTTCTCATCTGGAAGAGGATACGCTCGGCCGTGGCCCGCTTGTTATCAAAGAGCGGGTTCGTTTAATTGATGGCGAACTCGCGATAGAATCAGTTCCAGGCCAGGGATCGCGTTTGGAGATCAACGTTCCACAAAAGCGGGAAGCAGCTTATGGATAGCCGGAGATCGCAGCCCATTCGTATTGTAATTGCGGACGACCATCCGATTTTTCGCGATGGCTTGCGGCGTTTGCTGGAGGCTGAGCCGGACTTGAAAGTTGTCGGCGAAGCGCAGGACGGAACTGAGGCGGTGAAGCTGGCGCGGCAACTTAAACCGGACATCCTGTTGCTTGACTTGGCGATGCCTCGCATGCCGGGATTGGAGGCATTGAGGGAAATGAGTTCCGGCTCGAACTCAAATGCCGTGCGGGTGATCTTGTTAACGGCAGCGGCTGAGAAGAAGCAGATTGTCGAAGCCTTGCAACTGGGTGCTCGTGGGGTGGTGATGAAGGATTCGGCTACGCAGCTCCTACTCAAGAGCATTCACACCGTGATGGCAGGGGAGTATTGGGTTGGCCGAGAGAGCGTCTCCAATCTTGTTCAGTATCTTCGGAGCCTGGTTCAGTCTTCGGGAGAGGAAGCGCGGCAGAAGAAGTTTGGACTTACACCGCGAGAGCTGGAGATCGTTTCCACCGTGGTTGCTGGATATTCAAACAAGGAGATCGCTGAATATTGCAAGATCAGCGAAGATACTGTGAAACATCACCTGAGTAATATTTTCGACAAACTCGGGGTTTCCACCCGCCTGGAATTAGCCTTATTCGCGGTAAATCAATCCTTGCCTTTGAAGACTATAGCCTGATTTCATGGCACGTTCGTGCCAGGCCTTGCCACAAACGGGCCATTGTCCCCGTTCTGTTGCGAAAATTAGCATGCGATCAATCGGGCAAATTGTGAGTAAGTGCCAGGTGAGAATTGTAGTCAGCGGCGTAAGTGGCGCGTTAGGAGGGGAGCCCCGTGGCAAGGTTCATGAAACAACTCTGTTCAGATGAACGAGGTCAGGACATCGCTGAATATGCGGTGATGCTGGCTGTCGTTCTGGTAATTGTAGTTGGCACCGTTCGCCTGATTGGTTCTAATGCCAACAACGTGTTCTCGCAGGTAGGAAGCTCGATCCAATAGTCCGTATCGTTCCTCGTGACAACAAGGCTTGTTCCGCCACGCCAGTGGCTTCTTGCGTTCATCCAAATTCTTCTCAGGTTCCGCCGCGAAAGTCTGAACCGTGAAGTGCGCTAAGAAGTCAAGAGCACGCTAACGCAAGTCTAAGCTGAGAAACAGTTCGCGCGCTTACATCGACGCGAGCTGGGTGAACCTGCGTGTACTCCTCAAGTTACTGGCTGGGCGCTGCTGCTGCAGCGGCTCTTTCCGGGGTTGTGTCGGGCAGTCGGGTCAAGTAAGGAAAGAATGGCGTCACTTCAAATGGCATCTTTTCCCGACTAGAAGTGAGCGCCAGAGGTTTGGTTTTCACCAATTCGATGGCTGCTCCAGGGATCAAGCTTGATGCGGGCACCAAGGGGCAACGCCGCGATCTGATCAGTTCGCTGCATGTCCAATTGCGGAGCTGAGTTCAGCAGAGCAGACATCCGCAACGACTTGCGTTCCGCCAGGCCATTACCCATGTGCGGGCGAATCAAACTCTTGAGTTCCGGGGCGCGGGATTGGAGAGCTTTCAGGAATAATCCCGCATTGCCCAGCTTGTCCTTATACGGTGAGCTGGAGAGGAGTTCGAGAGCTTTCTTATCAGCGGCTTCTTCATCGGCTGGGCTGCGTGTGAAGTCCAGGCGCTCAAAGGTTTCTGAGTCGGGGAAGAGCATACGATCTGAAAAGGAGAATTGGGTATTCACGCGATGGCCCAAAGCGATGTGCGCGAGTTCGTGAGCAATAACCATTGCGAGAGAAGGCTCATCAGGCAGCACGTCTAGCAGGCCGCGGCTGATAACGATGGTGTGACCTATAGCGAAGGATTCAAGTGGGGAGCTTAGCATTACGCGCGCACGAATCTCGGGCTGAATCTCGAGATTGTTGGTGACCAGCAGATTGTTGACGACAGTGAGTAGAACTTTGTCGACCTCGCCAGTCGGAGCGACCAAGCCGATCTTTTGCAGACGCTCGATTGTATTTTCTTCCGCCTGACGCTCCCAAAGTCGCTGGCTCTCGATAGGCGTCGCATCCTGCGCCCCTGTGGTTTGGTCGCGCACCGACTGTGGGGCATCAACCACGATTTCGGTGAGTTCGTCATTGCGGTTGAATTTTTGCAGATCGTAGCCCCACATCCGGGTTTGTGCCTTCAGGTGGAGCTTGTGGTTGAAGCCGAAGCGCAGGTCAGACTCTTCACTGTAGATGTACGCCGGCAACCAAAGTCCGGGTCGTAGGTTCAATCGCCAGCTATCGAAATGTAGATAGGCGTTGTTGCGTGCGTGAGGATAATAAGTTCCGTTGAAACGGACGATGTTGTAGTCCTGATCTTCCACCCAAATTCTGCCTTTGAACTGTCCATTCCCGGGGTGCCGTTTGGGGTTCACGTCGAGGACCAGGCAACGAACTTCGCCGAGGAACTCGCGGCGGACAAAGGCAAAATCATAGTTCTGCCGCTGAAGATCTTCATCCACGATTGCCATCTGGGCGAAGCCGCGCGGCAGGAATTTCATCTGATACAAGCGGGTCAGCTTTGAAATGGGATGAAAGAAGCTGGCGTCAGGTTTGTTGGCGAAAGCGCGGTCATTGGGGCCATGACTCATGTCGAGTTGCCCGAGAAAATATTGGTCGCTAGCGGGAAGATCGGCGCTCTCGCGGTTATCTTTGAGGTTCTGAATGTAAGTTTCGACGATCGGATGCAAGCTCCGAAGCTGAGACATAAAGAAGTGCTCGCGATCGATGACTTTGGCGACGACTTGGTCAAGGGAGACCGGAGTGCTGGCCTGCGCCAGGGACCCCACCGGAGCTGCATTGGTATCTTGTCCTGAGACGAGAGTTGAGAGAAGGACTGGAGCGACAAAAGAGATAAGAACTGATCGGAAATAACGCATACCACCTCTTGACGACGTAGACGGCGTTTTCAGGCTATTTGAAAGATGACATGCAGCACAGCGGTGGAATCGGCGGGTTGGCCATCTCGCTGTGCTGGTTTAAACCGGATCTTCTGGGCAGCGCGTACTGCGGCTTCATCCAAGCCGTGGCCAAGACCGTGAACTACGCGCAAAATGTGGAGGTTGCCGGAGGACTCAAAGACCACCTCCAGTAGAACCTCGCCTTCAATGCGCAGTTTTCGGGCCTCGTCTGTATAGGTCGGATTCGGTTTGGAGATAATTTCTGCCGGCACGAGTTTGGCAGCCACCTCGGCTTGCTGGCGGTGGACCTGGGTCGAAGTTACTGGCTCGGCATCGCCAAACCCACTTTGGCGTACTGTGGAGCGAGAACCGGCGCGGCCGTCCACGATGGCCACGCCATTGCCAAAGCCTGCGCTTGCGACAACGCCTCGTGCGCCGTTTGCACCTCCAGTACCGTTACCATAGCCCGGGCCCGAGGGCAGGTCGTACGATCCAGACTGCGCGATGTTGATGGGCCGTCCGTGATTCTCCCGGGCAGGCACGCCGTTGGGATCGCCGAATCCTCCGGTCTGCACTTTCTCAGGAGCTTTGGCGATGGTCGCGGGTTCCGAGCTGCCGGTCGAGAATACATTCGTTTTTACTGGTTGGCGGGGAATTACCGGAGCAGCAGGGGGAATCATCGGAGCCTTGTTCGAGGCCAGCTCAATCTTTGGCGCCTGCGGTGATTCATCGTGCTGAAGCCTCGGTTTAACTTCTGGGGGTAGGCGAAGCACCGGCTCAGTCGGCGTTTCCAATCTAGCGAGTTCTTGCTTCAGCACTCGCGGAGGTTGGGGCTGATGATTGACGGGGGCCGGAGTCTCGACCAAGCGGATGAAGTGATAATCGTGAGTTGGCGGAACCAGGACTTCGGGATGCAGAACTGCCAACCACGCCAGCAGAAATAATCCCAACCCCTGCGAGCTGAAGCTGAAGATGAACTCCTTCCAGGGCGGGCGTCTCTCAGGAAGCAGCGAAAAAGGGCCATGGTAGGGAGCGTTATACATAATGGCTTTCAGCTCCTGTCTTTAGAGTTCGACGAAGGGCGATCCCAGCCTCAACAGGGATAATCCAGGAGATGGCTGGGAGGTTGACTTCCGGTACTCGCAAAGCACGAATGCGACCACTTTCATTAAGGACAACGGAAGCAAGCGTTTATTGAACAGCTACTTACACTTATGTGGAAGGATATTAGCAAATTTGCGGCTCCAGAACGCAAAAAGTTGCATATTGCTGGGTAGGTACCCATCCCGTTACGGGAAGTTTTTTCCGGGGCTGATGCTGGGCTTGGCGCCCGTTTGGGAAGCTCCCGATGACCTCGTCCTCGCTACTTCTAGCAGCGCACAACTTTAGGGCTTCGTATGCCGCGGGTGGCGTTTCGCGTATCTACGACAAGCTGCGATTCACGCACAATCCGCTCGTAATCGTAGTCGGAGTGGTCGGTCACGATCAGCACGCAATCATATTGGGCAAGGTCTTCGAGTGGTGCGCACGTCATTCGCAGATCGTACTTGCGACCTTTGCCAACAGTCGGGAAATAGGGATCGTTGTAGCTGACCTGAGCGCCTTCTTTCTGCAGCAATTCAATGATAGTGAGCGAGGGAGACTCGCGCAGATCGTCAATGTCCTTCTTGTAGGCCAGACCGAGCACGAGCACCTTGGCGCCGTTCAATGCCTTCTTGTACTGGTTCAGAGCTTTGGCCACTGAATCGAGCACGTGATAGGGCATGTTCATGTTGATTTCGCCCGCGAGCTCGATAAAGCGCGTGCGGAAATCCCACTCTTTTGCCTTCCAGGAAAGATAGAACGGATCCACGGGAATGCAGTGCCCGCCAAGCCCAGGGCCGGGATAGAAGGGATGAAATCCAAAGGGCTTGGTCGAGGCGGCTTCAATAACCTCCCAGATGTCGAGGCCCATCCGCAGCGAGAGCAGCTTGAGTTCATTGACCAGCGCGATATTCACGCAGCGATAAATGTTTTCGAGCAGCTTGGTCATCTCCGCTGCAGCGGGAGAAGATACCCGCACCACACGGTTGAAAATGGCGCCGTAGAGAGCTGCGGCCAAATCGGAAGCTTGTGAATCGAGGCCTCCTACGACTTTGGGGATATCGCGGCGCGCCACGGTTTGATTGCCAGGATCCTCGCGCTCGGGGGAAAAGGCGACGAAAAACTCCTGGCCGGTCGAACCTTCGCTGCGCGCGGCTTTCAGTCCCTGTTTGTTGCCTTTTTCGAGGATGGGAATCATCACTTCT
>Ga0209687_1000409_pt1 | contig 14474 bp, 10 predicted proteins | sample GraSoiAngelo_136_FD_185893 | JGI IMG/M metagenome (GOLD analysis project Ga0209687, IMG submission 185893) | Grasslands soil microbial communities from the Angelo Coastal Reserve, California, USA - 14_0929_09_20cm (SPAdes) (version 2) | ecosystem: Environmental > Terrestrial > Soil > Grasslands ...
AATGGTGAAGATTTCCTTCGCCTTATCGACCTGCTCGCCGGCGGTGTTTTGCGCTCGACGATCACGCCGTCGATCGGCGCTTTGAGTTCCAATTGTTTGCCGAGAAGTTCCGGCGCCTCGACCAGCGCGAGAACGTCGCCTCGTTTTACGCGATCGTTGAGATCGACATGGAGAGTGACGAGCCGTCCTTCGAGCGTGCTGGAAATCCTCGCCGTTTTGTTTGCATTTGCGCTCACCCGGCCAGGCGCTTTCAATGTAGTGGCAAGATTTCCCAGCTCGGCTGGCTCGGTCTTGATCTCGACGTGTTCGAGATTCTCTTTCGTCAGCGTGACGACATTTTGGTCCGCCTTCGTTTGCTGCGTTTCTTCTTCATGTTTTTTGCCGCATCCGATAAATGCCACGGCGATCGCAATAGATGAGATCGCCAAACTAAATTGATATCGCTTCATTAGTTTGCTCCGCCTAGTTCGGAAGTTTCTAGATCGACCGGCACACCGATGGCGGATTCAAGCTCGGCGCGGCTGGCGGCGAAGTGCCCCTGCGCTTCGTAATAACTCGCGAGTGCTTCAAAGTAGGTACGCTTCGCGTCGAGATAGATCAGCACGGTGGTTGCGTTCTGCGCGTAACTCTTCTCTGCCTGCGCCACGAACGTTTTCAGTCTGTCCAAAAAGGCCGGGGTGTAGAGTGTGAGTTGGTCACGCGAAACATCTAACGTTGCGGCAGCCTTAATCACCGCTCCGGCTATTTCGGCCTGCAGCTTTTCCACCGCTGCGATTTCTTTCTGTTCCTCGCCCGCCGCAGTCTGGATTTCACCTTGCGACTGGTTCCATAGGGGAAGCGCCACCGTCGCACCAAAGCCGTAGGTCCGCTCCCGGTCGGTGTATTCCACGCGCGGTCCGATTGCGAAATCAGGGCGGCGCCCGAGACGTGCTTTGCGCAGGTTTAAGCCTGCCAATTGCGCCTGCATTTCTTGAGTTCGAAGACTCGGATTGCGCGTCATCGCCAGCGTGACGTAGTTGTTGCTGGTACCGCGCGGTGCTGCATTCTGCAAACTTCCTTTCAGTTTGAGCGGCGACGAGGGATCGCGACCAAGCAACGTGTTCAGCTCGACGCGCGCCGAAGCAATCTGACCTTCGACCGCTCTCGCTAGCTTTTGTGCATCAATCAGCTCGGCTTGACCCTTCACCGCTTCAAAGTCGGAGGCGTATCCGCTCTCGGCGCGTTTTACCGCTGCCTCATAAAACGTCTTCGCGGATTCGATCTGCTCCTTCCTTAAGCCGGCGATCTGTTGAGCGGCGAGCATTTCGTAGAATCCTTTCCTCACCGCCGTCATGAGCTGAAAACGCAAACCTTCGAGCGCGAGTTTGCTGATCGCGACATTGCGCTGCGCGATGGCGACGAGAAGCTGCCGCTTGCCCGGAAAGAGAAAGAGTTGGTTGAGCTCCAACTCTCCGTGAAAAATATTCTCGGTCGACCCTTCTTTCAATTGGCGAACGCCCGGCGCAACGGAGAGTTCCGGGTTCTGCCACGCCTTCGCCGTTCGTACGCCGCCTTCGGCCGATGCAACGCTCGCTTGCAACAAGCGAAACTGCGGATTGTTTCGCAATGCTTCCGCTGTGAGCTGCTCTAACGTTTCTGCATGAAGTGCAGAAGCGCCCGCAAGCGAAACCACTACTAGTATTTTTCTGAAATTGTAATTCGACATGTATTAAGGTGTGAAATGCAAACCGCGAAGGCGGCTGGAGAATGCGCGCACGACACAATGGCCGCGTCCGGCAAATAGGACCTGAGCGTAAGATTCGCGCCGTCAGGGCGCGAAGGCGCAACTCAGGCCACTAGGTGAGCTGAGGTGGATGATCGATGGCAGCGGCCAAACCGATCGCCCATTGATCGCTCTCTTCCGGCACAGGAACGCCTGCTCCATCATCCGCAATTATGACGATCGCGGTAGAATCCACTAAAGCTGTCGCAGTGTGAATTGCGCAGCTAGAACACGCGGGACAACTGTCACATCCGCCGGTTTGCGATTCCGTGACGCAAGCGCCCGTGGCGTCATGGACTGCATCCCCGATTAAGTCACTGGTGACTACGAACAGCGCGAACAACGCGCAGAGTATTCGTGACGACCTGGATGAGAAAAATGCCATTGCGAGCACAACCGATTAGCAGCATCCGAGCCCCCGTCAACCGTTGCGTGACTTTCCGCGCGGCCGAAAAACTGGAGTATTTTGTTAAACAGTCAGACCCGAATGCTCGATCTCCCCGCAAATCAACCGGCCGACATGCCGACGCGCGAAACGCTTATGTTTCTTATATCGCGCATTCCTGTGGGGGCGCAGATTCTCGAGATCGGGTGTGGCGAAGGGCGGGTCGCCTGCGAACTTTTGAAGCACGGTTATGGCGTGACGGGCTTGGATTCCGATTTGGAGGCCATCGCCAGAGCTCAAGCGCGCGGAGTTCGCGCGGTCGTAGCATCGTGGCCGAAGTACGACAGCAGTTTTTCGTTCGATGCGATCGCCTTCACGCGTTCCCTGCACCACATCAACCCTTTACGCCAAGCGATCGCTCGCGCCCGAGAATTACTAAATCCTAACGGATTTCTCCTCATTGAAGATTTCGCGCTGGACGAAGTTAACGAGGCGACAGTTGCCTGGTTCGTGAAAGTTCTACGTTCCACGCAAGGCAAGGCACTGATTAACCCAGTCCCACATCAGCTGGTGACGGACCTTCTCTCCGCCAGCGACGTCATGCAAACGTGGCGCGACAATTGCGCGCACGAAGTGCACTCTTTCACGGCCATGAATGAAGCGATCGCCGCGCAGTTTGTCGTGCTCGAAACTCAGTCAGCTCCGTATTTTTATCGGTATCTGATTCCGGTGCTTCCCGAGACGTCAGCGGCGGCCTCGTTTGTAGACGAAGTTTTTCAACAGGAAACTATTCTGGGAAACCGCGGAGAGATCGTGTTTCTCGGTCGGCGAATCGTGGCCTCACCACGACCAATGAAATGCGGCATTGGGCACGTGTAGATCATTTCTTTTGTTCGCTCTTGTTTGCGTGACTCGACCAGTGAATCGCGCGAATTCGCCAGCCAGCAGCAGAATTGGTGCACCATCAATTCGGCTCGAGCGCAGAAGGAATTTGTAAGTCCGCCAAAGCGAGAGAAACCGTGAGACCATCGTTAGGAGCGCGAGAGCTGCTTTGCCAAAGCCTGAAAGCGCGGGTGATCTCGAAGGCGCTCCCAGTCAGGATCGCGCGGAACCCAGTCTCCCCCGGTGAGACCGGCGTCAATCGCCAGTTCAAGCGCATCAAGGGCGCGATCAATTTCACCGAGAACCGCCAATGCGCAGGCCGCGTTGTAAATCACGGCGTCGTCGTCCGATGCGAGCGAAAGTGCCTGCTCGCTCCATTGCTTCGCACGCTCAACATGTCCCAGCCTGCCTAGAACTCCCGCGCCAAGGCTGTATGCGCGCGCGTCGTCGGGGTTTAGATCGAGGTGCCTTGTGACTGACGCTAATGCGATCTGGTCTGCGTCCCGAGCTTCATCCCGACGATCAAGCTGCCTTAACACCAAAGACATCAAGGCACATGACTGATAATCCTCCGGCCGTACAGATTGTGCTTGCCGGAACAGTTGCAGCGCGTTTTCAAGATCTCCGGCTTTGAAGCAAGACCGGGCGTAATAGTAATAAGCGTCGAACAGCGCAGGATCGAGTTCGATCGCTCGCTCAAACTCGGCCGCCGCCTCAGCGTAGCGCTGGTCCATCGACAAGCCCTGACCCGCAGCAATATGCGCCTCTGCCAGTTCAGGATCCAGCTCTAACGCGCGGCTGCTTGCCCTGCGCGCATTATCTAGATCCGGCTCGCGCCCTCTCCAACTAAAGAGGTGCACGTGAGCGGTGGCCAGGCCTGCCCAAGCGGCAGCGAAACCGGGATCGAGCTTGATCGCTCGCTCGAACATCTGCCGAGCAAACTCGATGTTTTGGCGAGTCCACTTCTGGAACAGCTTCCGCCCGCGGAGATAAAACTCGTAGGCCTGCACGTTGTCGGTCGACGACGTGAGCAACCGGCGTTCCTCCCGTGAGGTGAGCGAGAGACCCAGGCCGGTAATGACGCTGTGAGCGATCTCGTCCTGGATCGCAAAGATGTCTTCGAGTTCTCGGTCGAAGCGTTCCGACCACAGGTGATCACCATGTCGGGCGTCGATGAGCTGGACGATAATGCGCACACGATTTCGCGCCTTGCGGATGCTGCCCTCAAGAAACGCCTCCACACCGAGTCGCTCTCCAATTACGCGCGCATCCATGCTGGCTCCCCTGAATGCAAAACAAGATGTCCGCGCAGGGACGTGAAGGCCACCCACCTTGCCGAGTGCGTTCAAAATTTCCTCTGCTATACCGTCACAGAAGTATTCCTGGTCGCCCTCGGCGCTGAGATCCGCAAATGGCAATACCGCGACCGAGCGAATCGCCTTTTTTCTTTCCTCTGGCGTTTGGTTTGTCTCCGCGATGCTAGGGGGCGTCGACTTCGCCGCGTTCTCCTCCAAGGTTACTACATATAGGGTCGTCGGAGCGATGCCTTTCAAGGACCGATCTCCCAGTGACTGGAACCGAAAATCGCGGCGACTCCTCAACTGCTGCCAAACGTCTCGGCTCAGGACCACCTGACCGGGTTCGGCGGCCTCTTGAATGCGGGCTGCGACATTCACCGCGTCGCCATAAAGGTCACCGTCCGCTCCGACTGCAACGTCACCGACATGAACGCCGATTCTCAAACGATGAACGCCTCCGCTTGCTATTGATTTACCCGCATACTCGATATTCAGGGCCACGGCGGCGCGCACTGCCAAATCGGTGCTTGGAAATTCCGTCAGGACCGCGTCGCCAAGAAATTTGACCACACGACCTCCATATCGACGAACAGTCTCGCGAGAGAGTGTTTGAAGGATTTCAACTAGCCCCAGTGCGCCGGTTTCGTCTTCCGCGGCACGCGCGCTGTACCCCACGATGTCGGCAAACCAGACGGCAACGAGGCGGCGGGAAAGGAGTGTTTCTTCCATCGCAATCCGCAATAATCAAGTATGCATCTGGCTGCGGTAACGTCGCGCCAGAGTCGTCCGATTCAACCTTCGACTTTCATCGCCGTTAGTTGGTCAGGCGTCGCTTGCAGCGCCTTTAGAGTTCGGACATCGGCCGCCGATGCCATCGGCGAGAATTTAGATTACTTAGACGTTCGCCCGTTGGCTTGCCTGTACACTTCCGCTCGGCCATCATCTTTTCACACTCGAGGCAATGTCCAAATTCCCGCTATTCAACGAAGGGGGAAGTCTGCTACTGGCAGGGATTTTTGTTATTCTGTTCTGGCTGCAATCGCGTTTTCCGCTGCGCCGGCAGCATTTCAGCGTCTTCCGTCGATTGTTGCGCAACTGGATTTTGTCCATTCCGGGATTCCTGGTCGTGCGCTTCGCGATGCTGCCGATTCCGGTCGCGGTGGCGATTTGGGCGCAAAACCGACACGTAGGTCTCTTGAACTGGCTGGCGCTGCCGACATGGGCTCGCGCAATCGTGACCTTTCTGCTCATGGATTACGCATATTGGTGGTGGCATTGGGCCAACCATATGATCCCGCTTTTTTGGCGGTTCCACAATGTGCACCATACCGACCTCGACCTCGATGTGAGCACGGCGGCGCGATTTCATTTCGGCGAAATGGTTTTTTCCATTGGATTCCTCGCGCTGGCCGTCGTGGCTTTCGGGATCCCGCCCATCATGCTGCTCGTTTTTTTCCTGTGCCTCGAAGTGGCAACACTCTTTCATCATTCTAATTGGCGACTTCCTATCGGTCTTGAGCGCATTTTGAACTTGATCGTTGTAACACCGCGCATGCACGGAATTCATCACTCCATCGTGCAGCGCGAGACCAACTCCAACTGGGGCACCGTCTTTTGCTGGTGGGATAAACTCCATCGCACGCTGCGCCGCGACATTCCGCAAAATGAAATCACCATCGGTGTGGCGGCTTATCGCGACGAAAAGGAACTGACGCTTGCCCAACTTTTGGTTCTCCCATTCCGCAAACAACGGGAGTGGCGTTTGCCCAATGGTCTTGAGCCGGACCGGAAGCCGCGGCCAGGTCACCAACTCGCCGAGTAGTTGTTTATCATCCCTGATAGTTGGAATGTTCCTCTCTTTACCTCACAGATCCGACTAAACCAATTCGGTCCAACGATTCAATTCCTTCCATCACGGCGTCTGGCTACTCCACTCGATCGCGCGGCGGTCCTAACTGTGGGCTCGGTTTTTACTAGCTGCCCCCGGCGTTTGGGACGAAACTAACGCCATGAAAAATTACCCAAAATCCTGCTCTCGATTCTGGTTGCAATGATGTGCACCGTCTCGTTTGCGGCGGACAAGCCGGCCGGTTGCAAAAAGAGCGGCAAGAACTGCCCCATGAACGATAACAAGGAGTGTAATTGCGGGAAGGCGTGCGACTGCAAGGCGCCCAAGTAAATCGTTCCGCAAGATTGGCAATCGCGCACGGCTGAGCCGTCACAACTTTGCCGCACGGAGCCGCAGCGCGTTTGCGATCACGGAGACGGAACTCAGGCTCATTGCGGCGCCGGCGATCATCGGACTGAGAAGCCAGCCGAAGAGCGGGTAAAGAGCGCCGGCAGCGATGGGAATGCCGAGAGCATTGTAAATAAAAGCGAAGAAAAGATTCTGGTGGATGTTGCGCATCATCGCGCGACTTAGCCGGATCGCTTTCTCGATTCCGCGCAAATCGCCTTTCACCAAAGTAACTCCGGCGCTTTCCATCGCGACATCGGTGCCCGTCCCCATCGCGATTCCAACATCCGCCGCGGCTAGTGCTGGCGCGTCGTTAATGCCGTCACCAGCCATCGCGACGATTCGGCCTTGCTCATTTAATTCCCGCACCCGCTCGTTTTTTCGTTGCGGCTCAACGCCTGCCTCCACTTCGCCAATGCCGAGCTTTCTCGCGACGGCTTTGGCGGTCCGCTCATTATCGCCCGTGAGCATGATCACTTTGATGCCAAGCTCCTGAAGATATTTGATCGCATTCGGCGACGATTCCTTGATCGGATCGGAGACGGTAAGAATGCCAACAGCACGCCCATTGATACCCACAAACATCGCCGTCTGCCCCTGTGCCTGAAGCTCAGCGGCCTTTTCTTCGAGTTTTTCGACATCGCTAATTTTTTGGGTTTTTAGAAACTGCCGTTTACCGACGAGAACGGTTTTTCCATCGATTTGTGCACTGACGCCGCCGCCAGTGCTCGATTGAAAATGTCTGACCTTTGGAAGCGTCACATGTCGATCTTGCGCGCCGCGGACAATGGCAGAGGCGAGGGGATGTTCGCTTTGCTGTTCGACCGCAGCAGCGGCAGCAAGCACTTCGTTTTCGTCAAGCGAGTTTGAAGCGACGATACTCATCAGTCGCGGCTTCCCTTCGGTAAGCGTGCCGGTCTTATCAACGACGAGCGTATCGACTTTCTCCAGACGTTCCATCGCCTCAGCTTCTTTGATCAATACTCCGGCCTGCGCGCCGCGACCGACGCCGACCATGATCGACATCGGCGTGGCTAACCCGAGCGCACACGGGCAGGCGATGATCAGCACGGCGACCGCATTTACAATCGCGTGCGCGAACCGCGGCTCCGGTCCAAACATCGCCCAGATGATGAAAGTGAGCGCCGCCGCGGCAATAACCGCGGGCACAAACCAGCTGGCAACTTTGTCGGCGAGTCCCTGGATCGGCGCGCGACTTCGTTGTGCTTGAGCGACCATTTCAACAATTCGCGAAAGGACTGTGTCCGTACCGACCTTCTCCGCAGTCATCAAGAAGCTGCCTGTCTGATTGATTGTTCCTCCGGTTACGCGATCACCGGTTATTTTCTCGACCGGCATTGCTTCCCCGGTGATCATCGACTCGTCGATGCTCGTTTTGCCGTCATTGATTTTGCCGTCGACCGGAATTTTCTCGCCCGGCCGCAGGCGCAGTGTGTCGCCAGGATGCACTTGATCCAATGCGATATCGCGCTCCTCGTTGTCACGCACGACGCGAGCGGTTGTCGGCGCTAAATCGAGAAGCGCGCGAATAGCGCCACCGGTCCGACTCCGCGCCCGGAGTTCAAGCACTTGGCCGAGCAAAACAAGCACGGTGATAATCGACGCCGCTTCGAAATAAATGCCGATCTTTCCGCGTTCTTGAAAAGACGGCGGGAAGATGCCCGGCGCAAGCATGACGACGACGCTATATATATAGGCGACACCCACTCCCATCGCGATAAGCGTAAACATGTTGGGCGATCGGTTGAGGACCGACTGCCAGCCGCGCTGAAAAAATGGTGCACCCGCCCAAAGCACAACCGGCGTGCTCAAGGAAAACTGCAGCCAGCGCGACCAATCGCTCGCAATCCACATTGGCGCATTCGGAAACAGATGCGCCATTCCAAGAACAAAAACCGGCAACGCCAGCGCCGCACCGATCCAGAATCGTCGCGCCATGTCGCGCAGTTCCGCGTTCTCTTCTTCGGCGGTGCCGATCGGAGTTTTGGGTTCGAGCGCCATACCGCAGATTGGGCAACTGCCAGGACGATCCTGCTCGATCTGCGGATGCATCGGGCACGTGTAGACCATCTTTGCCCGCTCCTATATTTCCTTTGGCTTGACGAATGAATCGCCCGAATCCGCCCACTTGTTTGAAGATTTGCCAAGAACCATCAGTTGCGAGCATCGGGCGATATCATCTGTGATGCGTCTGAGCATCGGACTGTTTCGGAACTTTCTGAACGTCAACACCATCTCGGCGCAAGCCCTAAGCGGACGCAACAGTGGCGACTGTTCCGTCAGGATGTCGATACCAACCGGGATCTTCAAAGCTTGAGATTCCATCGCGGACCTTTAGCACAGTGAACATGCCACCCATCGAGATAGGACCGAATTGACCGGTGCCGGTCATCATTGGCAGTGTGTTTTTCGGAGCGCCCATGTTCATTTCGCTCATCTCGTGCATACCAGCCGAGCCCATGGCCATGTAACCGGGCACGAGCGAGCGGACCTTATCGCTTACACCTTCTTGATTCACTCCAATGAGATTCGCGATGTCGTGATTCATCACATTCATCGCGTGATGATTTTTGTGGCAGTGGAATGCCCAGTCGCCCGGATTATCAGCAACAAATTCGATCGTGCGCGTAGTGCCGGGCGGAACATTCGTAGTCACTTCGGGCCAGCGTGCTGCCTCGGGAAGCTCACCGCCATCTGTCCCAACGATCCAAAACCGATGACCATGAAAATGGATCGGATGACTATCCATGCTCAAATTAGCGAGACTAATTCGAACACGCTGGTTCAACTTCACGACGAGCGGATCAGTGCCTGGCCAGACGCGACTGTTAAATGTGAAGAGGTTGAAATCGGTCATGATGTTCGGATTCGGCGTTGAGGTGCCCGGTTCGACGAACCATTCCTGCAGGAATATGCAAAAGTGCCGATCGACCCCGGGCTTGTATCCATTCTTCGGATGAATGACAAAAAATCCCTGCATGCCCATCGCCATTTGAACCATTTCGTCGGAATGCGGATGGTACATCTGCACGCCATGCTGCTTGAGCGTGAACTCATAAGCATAGGTTTCTCCGGGCGGAATGTGCTTTTGCGTCAAGCCGCCAACGCCATCCATTCCATTAGGCAAAATGAACCCATGCCAATGAACTGAAGTCGGCTCCGGCAGATGGTTCGTTACCAAAATACGGACGCGATCGCCTTCAACGGCTTCGAGCGTCGGCCCGGGTGTTTGTCCGTTATAGCCCCAACAGTTGACAATCATTCCCGGTGCGAACTCGCGTTTTACCGGCTCAGCCGTGAGATGAAATTCCTTCACGCCGTCCACCATTTTCGAAGGCAGACTCGATCCGTTCGGCGTGACGACGGGTGGATATGTGCCGTTCGACGATGCTGGCGTGGGAGATTGTGCAGCCACAACTTCCACGCCGTTCGCGATGCGCTTGAACAAGGCGGAACCGCCGACCATCGCGGCGGCTCCGGCAAAAAATTTGCGACGAGTAAACATAGATTCCTACTAGTTGTTTTTTGTTTCTTTGAATGAAAAGTTTGTCTCAATCGAAGTACCGCCAAGTCTTCCGCCGACGGCTCTCTCCAAATCGGCGCGTGCGATCCAATAGTCGCGCAGTGCGTCGACGTAACCCCGCTCGGCCGAAATCTCGTTTTGTTTTGCCAAAAGAAGATCGTACGGACTTTTTAGCATCGCGTTGTAATGAGTGAGGGTGAGCTCAAGGATTTTCTTTCGCCCCGGTAAAAGCTCATCCCGGTAGTAGGTCGTCAGATCGTGCTTTGCGATAAGACGATTCCGCGCTTCGCGCACTTCCGCGCGAATGGCCACCGCCTCGGATTCGAGACGCCGTTCCGCCTGTCGCAGCTGGGCCTGGAGCTTGGCAATTCGTCCCTGTCCTCGATTGAAGATCGGCAATTCCAATTGCCATGTCGGGCCCGTCTCGCGCTGTCCGTCCGTTTCCTTCTCTGTGTCGACTCCGAACTCGATGCTACCGACATATCGATATGTCTTTGTGATACCCAAGCTTCCGACGAGCGCGCCGATCTCAACCTTTCTCGCGGCCAAATCGAGCCGCTGATTGATCGCTAAGGATTCGAGCCGCAGCTGTGCAAAATCACTGGCCGGCAGGCCGTGAAGTTCGTTGTCGATCTTCCACGCCGTGTCTTCGCCCCATGTCCCCATCAGGCGGTTGAGCTTTTCGCGACCAGCACGGATGGAGGCCGAGTTCTCGGCGATGTCTAATTTCGATTGCGAATAGGTCGCCTGCTGATTGGCAAGATCGAGATCGTTAATGTTCCCGGCCTCGTGTTGGCGTTGCGCCAACTCCAACGCGGTTGCGTCTGTTTCGTGGATCGCTTTCAGACGCCCGAGCAATTGTTGCTTAGCTTGTAACTCGTAAAACGCCGTTTTGACCTCGGTCGCCAGCTTTAAAATCGCATCGCCCACTCGCAGCTTCGTCTTCATTAGCTGCGTGGCGGCGACTTTCTTCCGCAGTGGAATCACAAGCAGATCGAAAAACTCCTGCGCAATCGACATTTCAATGTCTGTCCCGGATGGCGAACGATTGGGAAACCGGGCGTCTCCAGCGAAGATCGGATTCTTCAACAGACCAGCTTCGATCAGGTCGGCTTGCGCGATTCCAATCTCTTCGAATGTCGCCTGCAATTCGCGATTATTCAGCAGTGCGATCTGCACGGCGGCGTCTGCGCTCAAGGTCCGCCGCAACAGGGCACGAATTGCTCCTCGAATCTGATCGCTCGCCTCGGCGTCTTTTTGCCATGCGACCTGCTTCCCGGTTCGCTGGCGAATTGTCGATCGCAAGTCCTCAGTCGATTGAGCTTGCAAAGCCGACAGCGAAAACAGCGACAGCATCAACACCAGCAAAAAGCCTCGGGTCATTTCCGTTCCTCTTCTTTCTTGATCAAGGTCAGGCCACAAATCGGGCACTTCCCCGGCTTGTCCTGATGAATCTGCGGATGCATTTTGCATGTGTAATAAACTTTTCCGCTCATCGGTGTCTCGCCCGAATCCATTTTCGCCGTGCCAGTTTTGTCGTGCTTCATGCCTTCCATGCCGCTCATTCCATGATGCATTTGCTCCATTTCTGATGGCTCAAAACTCGGATTACCTGGCGTATTCGTGGCGAGGCGCTCGTTGGTTTTCTGCGTGAGCGCATCACGACCGAGCATTGATCTCGCGACCGGCATGACCGATTCTTTCGCCTCCACGCTCGCTGGATTTGTCGCCGGTAACGGCGGCGGCGGCTGGAAGTTCACCGCGCAGCCGATCAACCAGTGCGTGCAAAATACGCCAGCGAAAATTCTAATGCTCGTGTTCATGGCGGTCTAACTGGGCAGATACGGCGGATTGAACGCCGCGTTCGATGTTGCTATTTCTGAATCACTGCGTTCTCGATCATGTTCACGCCGTCGCGGGATGTGACCTTTCCCTCGACGGTGATTTTTTTGGCGGCGTATTGCGCCAGCTCGCTGTTCAATGGTTTGTGTTCGCCGATCAGCAGATACGTTTTGCCGTCATCGGCCTTCAAACCGACCGGCAGCCCGCTGGTGATGCACTTCTTTGCGCAATCGGTGTGTTTCTCTCCGATCGCATTGTGATCGATGTAGCAGGCCATATCGAGGACCTCGCCGCTGATTTTCTTTGTTCCACCAGACGCGAGTTCGTCCTTCTCGCCGTGCTCATGGCCTTCATGAGCAATGACTGGCGATGCAGCGAATAACGCTGCCGCTGCGAATGCAATGATGTTGTTTGTTCTTTTCATGTTTTGTTTCTGTTTGGTTTTATTTCTTGATCTCGCCGCAGCTGACCATGTCTTTTCCGCCGTACGGATTGGAGATGGTTGTAGATGTTTGCACCCAGTCCTTGTTTAGCATTGGACAATGGGCGACATAGTAACCGGATTGACCGGCAATCATCGTCTTTGCCCGGCCGCTCAGCTTTTCGAATGCAGAGCGAGCTTCTTGCACTGAATTTGCCTTGGCGATATCGGTTCCCGAATCGCCTAACTCAGTTGCGGCGGCCTTTGCACCCGTCAAATCATCTGCCGCTAAAGCGGTGTGAATTTTCTCATAGCTCGTCAGGAACTTCTTGTCCTGATCCGAAAGGGCCGCAGCGTCTCCGACAGAGGCGATGATCCCGAAGACAATTGCCGCGGAGAACACCGTTGTAAGTTTGTGTTTTGATATTTTCATTTTCTGATTGTGGTTTGAATTGCGGTTGTTGATTAACGGCGGCGCACTGGCGCAACCGGAAGTTGCAGGCACGACGCAACAGCGGCATGCCAGGAAAAGAGCAAATGCGCGCGCGTGAAAACGCTCAACGGCGCTGCGCGTTAGCTCAAAGAAACAGGAGGAGCGTGAGCGAGAATGCTCCGCTGAAGAACCGATTGAACAAAACTATTCTCGCCCGGCGGTCCGGTATCGAAAATTGCCGAGATTTGTTGAGGTTGAATCTCGGTTAGGTCAACGAGGTATGGCCAAAATGGCTGAAGCGCGCCGAGCCACACCGGCTTTTCGATTTGCTTCGCAGCTAGTGTAGTCGTCGCCTGCAAGTTCTTGCAGCATGGCAAGTCACCGCACCCATTCGGCTTCTGCGGTTGCGGCCCATGCTGCTTCTGCGCGTGCATCGGGCATTGCGAACCCAGCTGTGTCTTTGCCGGCGCCGTGGGCGCTCCCAGGACACAATGATTACTGATCACGAACCACGCCGCGATGGACGTGGCTACAACGAGAGACCGAAGGATTCTTGAAACCTGGTTCACACGAGTTCGGAAATCTAATCCCTTTTTATGACAACGCCAGATGTCTTGGCGTTAGATACTTTATCACCGTGGGTGACCGGCGTTTCACTCTTGGAAGAAGAGGTGAACCGGGCCATCACCAAGGTAACAATCACGATCGGCGACAGTAATGTTTGCGTGCCATTTATTTGAGCTGGCGTTTCGCTCACAGCACGAACAGAATTAGAGCCCATGAAGACTTACATAAGAAGCGTGTTTCCGATCCTGGTCGCGGCAATGTGCACGGTATCGTTCGCGGCGGACAAGCCGGCCGGTTGCAAAAAGAGCGGCAAGAACTGCCCCATGAACGACAACAAGGAGTGCAACTGCGGGAAGAGTTGCGATTGCAAGGCTCCCAGCAAGCCCAACTAAGCCGCACGTTTCGCGAGATCGACAATCACCAACTTCAAGGAGCGATTGAGTCCTCGAAGCCGTCGATCTCTATCCGGCGCTAGATAATAAGACGAGTCCAGTTCGCATCGCGTTCGCGAAGGGAACGTCGCGGATGTTAAGCTCAATCATGACCGTGCCGCCAATTATGTCGCTCCACGGCGCAGGCGCGTGGGACTTCGGAACCGCGCTTTCGGGCTCAGCTTGCAGTCTTCCCACAGCGCACTGATTTGAAAGGCCGAACTAAGCCGCAGTTACAACCGAGACCAGCGGTAAACGCAATCGGCGCGATTGCGAAGCAAGTTCGTGACCGTGACCCTGTCCAAAGACTGCACGCGGAAGCTCCGCTTGCGGCGATCGGTACTTGACTAAGATAACGGATTCTGGACAGAGAATAGTTTGATCGTGAAATATTTTCGGGGCCAGCGGAGAAAAAGTCAGAGAAATCAAGAATATCGGCGCAATGGCATTGCGGCATTGAGTTGCGTCGCGACCTTGGTGCTGTTCTTGACGCCTGCGTATTCCGCAGAACCGCAGTCTGCTAACACAGATGCGACGCCGCGTGGCGGCGAATCCACTCATGATCTGACCGGCTTGAGCCTGGAAGAACTGTATAACCTTGACGTTATTCAACTAAATGTCATCGGCGGCCATACACATCCGGCTCACGAAATAATGTTCGGCTACCAATTCA
>Ga0209687_1000410_pt1 | contig 14438 bp, 18 predicted proteins | sample GraSoiAngelo_136_FD_185893 | JGI IMG/M metagenome (GOLD analysis project Ga0209687, IMG submission 185893) | Grasslands soil microbial communities from the Angelo Coastal Reserve, California, USA - 14_0929_09_20cm (SPAdes) (version 2) | ecosystem: Environmental > Terrestrial > Soil > Grasslands ...
AATCGACCTTCTCGCGCTTGGCGAACCCTTAGGCTACGTCTATTGTCAGCCTTACCAGGCTTCGTCATCTGAACAATATCTTTGAGGGGATCAGGGCATGTCGTATTTCACGAAGATCGCCGCTATTGCAATCGTCGCCGCCCTAGGCGGCATGTCGAACACGGCGTCGGCTCACGGCCGCCTGTATCCCCTGACCCGCTGCGGGCCCGATCTCGCTTATCTCTGCCCGATCCATGGTTACTTCGACTCACCACCTTTCCACTACAACCTGGCTGTCTATCCCGGCTGCATCAAGGTGGTTCCGGTGCAAACGCCCAATGGGGTGCAGCGCCAACGGACAATCGTTTGCGGAGCACCGGAAAGGCCGATGATCTGGTGGTGGTAAAGAGCGGCGAGCCAGCCTCATACTGCAGTGGACCCGCTAGCGGCTTGTGCCCCTGTCCGTACGCGAGTTGGCGGTCGGCGGTTGCGCCGGCGCAGTGGCGACCGGTCCGTTGTTGACAGGGCCCTGATTGATACCTCTCGGCGAATATGTTCCGGTTGAGCGGACAAGATTGCCGTACATATCCCGTTGGTTTGAAACACCTGACTGCGCCAGTGCCGACGTTGCGCCGGCAAACAGGCAGAAAATTGCCAACATGAACCTCATGCTTCCTCACTCCCGCTTGAGCACTACCATAAATGAAGATGCTTTGAAATGCATCCGATGCCGTTGCTGCGCAGATCGCCCGCCAGAGCGCTGAGGCGAGGATAGACCGGGAGAGACCGTATGGAATGGGTTCTTTTCGTTTCACTGCAATGGATTGTGCTAGGAAGTCCGACCCAACCCACCACACAGCAGATTCAGTCGTTTCCCTCGGAAGAGCTTTGCAACAAAGCTGCTGAGGCCATTCGGAACGAGCTCAATGCACCGATTCCAGGCGTGCGCGTTCAAACGCTTGGACGCGTCGTTTGCCTGCTCCGAAAAGACAAATGAGGACTATTCTCAAGCCCTCAACCGAGCAGGTTCTTTCTCCCACCAATCGCTAATCAGCTTCTGCCGGTTCTTGAACTGAACCGTGAGGTCGGCGACGGGTCTGTCCTTTGCGGGAATAACGCCTTCGATTTTGCCGACCGCGAGTGCACCCTCCCGCGCGTCTTCTTCACTGTTGAACCGGTAGATCTCGAAGCCGCGATAGTTCGGCATCATGTGTTGAAAGCCGAGATGCGCCAACCAGCTAAGTTGCAGTAGCTCATTGATAGAAAGGTCGATGCGGATTTTGCCTTCCGCCGGCGCTTTCCTTCTTATTCCGGAAGCATGCCCCTTTAGCCAGCATGCCTCGCCAATGGCGTCACCGAGTATCCAGAGCTGCGCATGATAGGGATCGGTTGTTTTCGTACTGGTCAGGTGGCGTCTTTTTTGAGCAACCGCTTTGACCGCAGCCATCGCCTTCTCCACTGCCGCCGGGACGATCCCACCCTCGCGTTCACAGTGAGAGGCGACACCTCTACCAATCTCGCGTGTCGCTTCCTCCATGCCCCGAAGCCGTCCGGTCTCGAAATATGAACGTGCACAAGACCAGGACACCCACATCAACGTGGCAACCAAACAACCCAGCACCAACAGAATATCCACGGCCATTCCCCCACAGAGACCCCGAAAATCCAGCCGCAATACGGTCCAATTTAAACGGATTTGGTTAACATAGTCGTAGCCGCTCGCAATTGTTGGTAGTCGGCGCTTTATCGGCCAGCCGCCAGGCGCGCATCGATGCTGCCGCGAATATCCGCGCCGAGCGAAGCGAAGCAATCGGTAAGACGAAATATTAACCTTGCCGATAGTGCGTTCGCGGATGAACTCAATGACCAGCGTGGTGACAATCACGCAAAGCTTAAAAGGGCACGGTATCTTGGGGACCGACGTGCGCGATATTCATGCGCAGAAAGACCGTTGGCTTGCTGAAAACCGTCTATCAAGATCATCGAGGACGGTGACATTAAGCGCGACCCACAGAGCCCGCTGATGCGTTTTGGCGGAAAGCGTGCCGCGCTTTTCCTGTTCTTGCGCTATCGGGAAGAGGCGAGTGGGCGAGATGCATCAGGGATTTCGATCTCGGCGGCGGCGCAACGCAAAGGCAAGACAGACCGTTAGGCCCACGCAAGCCAGCGCCCCCTCTAAAATTTCTCTACGGGTGAAACCCGCATGAACGTGGAGAACATGACGCAATACAGCCGCGGCGATGATCGCAGCGAATAAAACAACGAGCAGATAGCTCATGCGAATTTTAGTCGGGTCCATCAGGCATTAAAACCGCCGACACTCGAGCTTATCAAGAGCTTCGTTGCACACGACGAGGCATTTTTGACCCATTGCGCCGCAACCGTTTGGCCGATGCGGCACCAAAATAAGCCTAGTCGGTTGCATTAAGTTCGTATGCTCGGCAAAACCAGTCGCCCGCGGTGCCGCTATGGTCCGGCTCTGTCCTGGAAGTGAGCCGAAGGCGAGCGCATGAATGACGACGATTTCGAATACCTGCTGGACCAGCATGGCCATCGCATTCTCGTCGGTCTTACACCAAGCGAGATGGTCGAATTCGAGCAGTCGGACAAAGTTCGGCACGATAGCTCGACTGGACTGCCGTTAATTTCAGCCGAAGGGCACCTTCAGCCGCGCCGGGAAAAAGATGGGCTCGAGCTCTTAAAACACGCACTGGCACGGTCGGCTCTGATCGAAGCGCAAAGCGCAACCAAACACTGACGTGCCCAAATAGAATGCCCGCGAATCCAAGCGGATCGGCCTGCTTCGCCGGCGATTAATACGGCGCAGGCTGATAGGCGACCGGGCCATAATACATCCGACACTGGAAGAATGGACCCCAATTGGCGGCCGGATAGATGTAGCTGTATGGCGACAGGCTGTTGCTGTGGCTGTCGTCATAATGCAGGGCATGCAGGCAATAGCCGAACCTATGCGCGTATGTCCTCGCCTCCGATGGTCGGGAAGTTAATGCAGCAAAGACCAGCACTGCGAGTGCAAACAGTCCGACCCTTCTCATAACGCCCTCCGCGAAGCAGTTTTGCTGAACAAGAATAGGTTCAAAGGATTAAGGCACAACCGACGACATTGTGACCGTGCGGCCATAAGAAGCAAGGCCCAAGAAGCCTGACCGACGTCGGGCCAAGAGATGTCAGGGCCAACTACGTCAGGCCAAGACAAGAGGTCAGGGGCCCGGATAGACCGAAGCGCGATCGACCCCCAGCCGGTCCCCACTAAAATCAAGAGCCGGCCTGAATATCGCGGGAACCAAGCACCCCCGATGACGGTTTAAACCGAAATCAGGAGCGGACCCATGAAGACCTTCGCTGGACCCAGAGTGATAACCCTTGGCCTACTCGCCGTGATCCTTCCGGTCGGATTGGCTCTCGCCCAAGGCAGCGATGTGCCTTCCGGATCGGTCGGCGCGCCGAGCGGGATGGCCGGTGTCGGCTCCCCGCCCAGCACCGGCACGGCGCCGCCTCCGCCCATTACAGGGCAAGCGGCGCCGCCCGCACCCACTGCGGTGCAAGGGGTTGCCGAGGAGGCCCCGAGCTCTACGGTCGGAATGTCCCGACCAGCCCCGGATGGATCGACCAAGATCGTCCCGGCGCGACGCTGCAGCACCGCAGCGCATGAGACCGATGGAACGACCACCTGCATTGGCATTCCAGAGCGCGGTATTCGACGCTAGCTAGCTTCCGGATGCCATAGTACCGTTCTGATATTACGTCAGCCGATACAAAATTCCATCCGGGCTCGTGTTTGTTCTGGTCAGCTCGCGGAGAGGCCGCGAGGTCACGATCTCATCCTTTCCACAATCGTCGTTGAGGAACGGCCAACAACGAGCGGAACGAGCGCAACCCTCCCTCCGCGCGACTTCACGAGGTCGCCACCCACCACTTTATCTTCCGTATAGTCGGCCCCCTTTACCAGGACATCCGGACAGATCGCATCGATCAGGGCCAAGGGCGTGTCCTCATCAAACAGCACGACGAGATCGACCGCCCTGAGCGCGCCCACGATCCGAGCACGGTCTGCCTCGGTCTGGATCGGCCGCGTCGGCCCCTTTAGCCTCCTGACTGAAGCATCTGAATTGAGCCCGACGATGAGACGGTCGCCCTCAGCGGCCGCCGACGTAAGCAATTCGATATGGCCGGCATGCACGAGATCGAAGCACCCATTGGCAAAGACGACGCGCTCACCCGCCAACCGCCAAGCGTTAGCCATCTCAGCCGCAGCCGCAAGATTCGTCAGAGCACCCGGGTGATAATCCGCTTCCGACGCGCGCAACAGCGCCGTATTTAGTTCCTTTCGGCTAATGACGGCGGTTCCGAGCTTGCCGACCGCAATTCCAGCAGCGAAGTTCGAGATCACCGCCGCATCGTCGATTGGCAACCCTTCGGCCATAGCGACGGCCAGCGCGGCCAGCGCCGTATCGCCTGCACCTGAAACGTCCGCGACTTCCTGGGCGACGGTGGTGATGTGGCGCGCGGGTTGCCCCGGCGAAAACAGTGAAAGCCCGGCTTCGCCGCGAGTAACCACCAGTGTCCCCGCAAACTGCTTTGTCAGTTCGAGAGCTGCCGCCTCAAGGTCCTGATCGGTGGCGCACGGCAACCCGGTCGCTGCCGAAAGCTCGCCTGCGTTCGGTTTGATGACGTCGGCGCCACGGTAGACTTCAAAAGTGCGCCGCTTAGGATCGACAAGCACGGGCTTGCCAGCCGATTTGGCCGCACCGATCACTTCCAGCAGCACGCGATCACCGAACACGCCCTTGGCGTAGTCCGACAATACCACGATGTCGGCTTTTGAAATCGCGGCCCCTGCCGCACGAATTATCCGCTCTTCGACCTCGGACGCGAGGCGCCCGGTCAATTCGCGATCGATCCGGACCAACTGCTGACGACCGCTCACGATGCGGGTTTTGCTGATGGTCGGCCGACCAGGGTCCACCACGAGCCACTCCGGCGAAATCCCGGCATCGGACAAAAGAGTTCTTATATCTTCACCGTCGGCATCCGAGCCGATTGCTCCGACCAAATGGACAGCGCAGCCGAGCGACGCGATATTCATCGCAACGTTTGCGGCACCGCCAGCAACGGTCCTCTCGTGATTATGAACGAGCACGGGGACCGGCGCCTCGGGCGAAATGCGCTCGATCCTGCCGGTCAGGTAACGATCGACCATGATGTCGCCGATCACGGCAACGATCTTCCGCGGTCCATCGCTGGATCGCAAACTTAGGTCCTTCGATATAGCCGACCGCATATCAACCTCTTGAATGGTAGCCGCGCCGAAACCTGGAGTCTAAGGCTTGCGCCGCGTCGCATCTTACGGCGCGTTTATACCCCCAACGAAGGGTTAACTACACGAAAAGTCCGAAGATACGCCTCCTTGCACGCTCCCTTGGCAAGCTTCTTGCGATTGTCTGGTCTGAACGTCGAAATCCCATTTGTAGTGTACCAGGACGGGGCAGCACATGGCGGACCAGTACTATCTTGAGACAACAGTGACCGAGCGCAGGAATCAGCCAGACCGGGTTCGCACGCGCGCTAACAAACGTTTCGTTCAGGACGAAAGGCGCAGACAAAAGGAAACCGAAAACAACCGCGCGGCGGCGGTGCGGATCAGGAACATGATCGCGGCGCTCGAACGCGCCGCATCCAGCCTCAACGCCAGCATCGATGCCATTCTGGAAGGATCTCAGGTCCGCGACCCCACAAGCTTCGCCTACCCGGTCGGGGCAAGAGCGATGTGCGCACGCCGGGACAACATCCAGAGCACCATTGCCGTTTTGTCCCGGCAGTTGGCAAAGATCAATGACCCTGAAACGGATTTCTAAAGCCCCCTATCCTTCGCGAGCCCCCACGCAATGATTGCCGACAGCGACCGACATACTTCGATGCATCTCGACCCGCCAACCACCTGGACGCAGGTCTGGCATCTATGGACCGTGATTGTCCCGCGGCGATCGATCACGGGGCGCCTCGTCCATGGCAGGGTATGGCGGCGCCATGACGGACACCGTTGGATCTATAAGAAGTTCATCGAGTACGCGCATGACGGAAGCGAGTGATCGGAGATCCATCGGAAGGACGAAGATATCCAAAGGCGCGCTGCTGTTTTTCAGCGAAGGCGCCGGCGTCCATGCTTGCACCGTTCACGACGTCACAAATTCCGGTGCCGGTATTCGCCTCCAAGGCCTGAAAATCATGCCGCTGGAATTTGCATTGTCCTTTGACAATTTCAGATCGGTTCGCATGTGCCGACTGATTTGGCGCCAAAGCGATTTTTTTGGCGTGGCATTTGAAAGCTGATCAACCGGCCCTTGAGCTTCGTGCTTCTGGCGATCGGTGGACTGGCTTGATCTTGTGTTCGCGCGTTGGGAACGGTATCCCGCAGCTTGCCTCGGTCACCGCCGGAAATCTGCCTGGTTAGTCTGGCGTTCTTCTTAGGCCACCCCCTCTTAACGTCGTATTATACGGTTCCCGTCTCCATGCTTTCTGTGGATTCGGCTGTTCGGCTCGCTGATGCGGCCGGCGGAAGTAGTGGACGATGTCCGCTTGAGCGGGCGACAAAAGCCCGATCATGCTCCCCTTGAGTCGGCTCAACGGACGGGCGTTTCGGTAAATGACACTTCAAGCGATGCGGATTGCCGTTCTGGTGCCGTGCTTCAACGAGGAGACCGCGGTCGCGACCGTCGTCGGCGATTTTCGTAAAGCGCTGCCGTCGGCCCAGATCTATGTCTACGACAATAATTCGTCTGATCGGACCGCCGTGGTCGCCCGCGAGGCGGGTGCTGAGGTGCGTAGCGAATACCGCCAGGGCAAGGGCCACGTGGTCCGGCGCATGTTCGCCGACGTCGACGCCGATGTCTATGTGCTGGTCGATGGCGACGCAACCTACGATGCGCCGAGCGCGCCGCGCATGATCGATGTACTGCTGTCGGAGCATCTCGATATGGTCGTCGGTCTTCGCGTCGATCAGTCCGAAGCGGCCTACCGGCGAGGCCATCGCACCGGCAACTGGATGCTGACCAGCTTCCTGTCGCAGGTGTTTGGCAAGGCCTTCAAGGATATTCTTTCCGGCTATCGCGTGTTCTCGCGCCGCTTCGTCAAATCGTTTCCGGTACTGTCAGACGGATTTGAAATCGAAACCGAGCTGAGCGTTCATGCGCTCGAGCTGGCGCTGCCGGTCGCCGAGGTCGAAACTCCCTATTATGCGCGGCCGGAGGGATCGTTCAGCAAGCTCAATACCTGGCGAGACGGTTTGCGGATTATCGGCACCATTTTAAAGCTCTACCGGTCGGAAAAGCCATTGCGCTTCTTTACCGCGATCGGGATTTTTCTGGCGCTGCTCTCGATCGCCCTCGCCGTTCCGATCGTCGTCACCTACCTGGAAACCGGCCTTGTCCCCCGGCTGCCGACCGCGGTGCTGTCGATGGGCCTGATGATCGTGGCGTTGTTGTCGGCATCGTCGGGACTGGTACTGGATACGGTGACGCGCGGTCGCCGCGAAATGAAGCTGCTGGCCTATCTGTCGCAGCCTCCCGCTAGCACGAAGTGACGCGGCGCGGGTTGGCGGGCGCAGACGATGGACGGCGCGATCGCCCGGGGCAACACGGGCCAAGAACTCATCTGCAGAGATACGCGGGTATCTCCACCACCTACAGAAGTTAGAGCTTTTGAGGACCAACCCTTCATCTCTAACTTCTAAACAGAAAAAGGGTCGCGAAAACCCGGACGCCTGAAGCAAGGAAGCAGGGCTCGCAGGTTTTATTTCTGCCTCCCGCATCAACGGTTGCTTCCAGCGGATACAGCTTAAACCCGCCGCGATCAGCAGCACGCAGATGAGGTGCGTCGTCCGACTTGGCTCACGTGCAGTTCGGGACTCGACCAAAATGGCCTTTTTTGGCTTTAAACTCGCCCTTTTTGAGCCTCAATAGATCGCGGTAAACTAGGTGGGGCCTGAGTAAGTGATGGCAGAATTCCTCGTATATCGGAGGGGACCGATGCAGCGAAGATTTCTTAGGGCCGATTGGATGGCGGTGGCTATTTGGGTGACAGGCTTGATGCCGTGGTTGGCGGTTGTTTGGTGGGCCCGGCATTAAAAGCTTTGGTACTTCGTCCCGTCCGCTGCTCCCCGCACGGACGGGATTTTTTTATGACCCACACGGCCGAATTTAAGCACGAAAAGGGAAGCCAAAAAGTGAGGCCCCTAGCCTGGAGGTTGCCAGATGGTTGCCATCGCGATGGTCGATGTATCCGCACGAAAATAAAACCCCGCCAACTCATTGAGCTGACGGGGCCAATTTGGTTGCGGGGATAGGATTTGAACCTATGACCTTCAGGTTATGAGCCTGACGAGCTACCGGGCTGCTCCACCCCGCGATAAAGAATTGCGCGCCGATATGAAAACCTGGACGAAAACGGCTTCGAACTGGCACCTCGAAAGGTGCCGATCGATCCCGTCCCCAATAGGCTTCCTGAGAAGGCAACCCCGGGCCAAAGCCCTAAGGCGCGAGCGGTATGTACCAACGCCGACCCGCTTTGGAAAGGGCCGCGGCGGCTTTTTTGCGGATTTATGACCGCCGGATCAGGCGAAAACCGGTCGAAAACGGGCACCCTTGCCAGAAGTTCCACAATGGCCCAGCCTCGGCCCACCGACAATCGGGACATGCCATCGGCCGAACCCGGAAATGACAAAGCGCTAACGGGGGGACCAAGCGTGGCCGATACATTCGATTTCGTGGTGGTGGGCGCAGGCTCCGGCGGCTGTGCGGTCGCAAGCCGGCTGTCGGAGGACCCCAGGACGTCGGTGGCACTCCTGGAAGCCGGCGGCAAGGACGACAACTGGGTTGTCACCACGCCGGGCGCGATGATCCTGATGATCTCCGGCAAGGTCAACAACTGGGCATTCGATACCGTGCCGCAGGCCGGTCTCAACGGCCGCATCGGTTATCAGCCGCGCGGCAAGGGCCTCGGCGGCTCGTCCGCGATCAATGCGATGGTCTACATCCGCGGCCATCGCAGCGATTACGATCACTGGGCCTCGCTCGGCAACGTCGGCTGGTCCTATGCCGATGTGCTGCCCTACTTCAAGCGTTCCGAAGATAATTCCGAACTCGACGGTGCATATCACGGCAAGGGCGGTCCGCTCCATGTCACCGGATTGCGCTCCGACAATCCGGTGCGCGAGATCTATCTGCAGGCCGCGCGCGAGGCGCAATTCCGCATCCGCGACGACTTTAATGCCGAAGAGCAGGAAGGCCTCGGCACCTATCAGGTGACCCAGAAAAACGGCGAGCGCTGGAGCGCCGCGCGCGGCTATATCCATCCCTATCTCGCCACCCGCGCCAATTTGCGCGTCGAGACCCATGCGCACGCCACACGAATTCTGTTCGAGGATGAGCGCGCGGTCGGCGTCGAATACCGGCAAGGCAACGAGGTCAGGCAAATCCGCGCCCGCCGCGAAGTGATCCTTTCCTCCGGCGCGTTCCAGACCCCGCAACTGCTGATGCTGTCCGGCGTCGGCGATGCCGCCGCGCTCGCCAAACTCGGCATCGCGTCCGTGCATCACCTGAAAGGAGTCGGCCAAAACCTGCAGGATCATCCGGATTTCGTGTTTGGCTTTACCTCCGACGCGCCGTACTTCGCCGGCCTGTCGCTTTCCGGCATCGCGCGGATCTTCAAGGGGATCGCGCAATACCGGCGCGAGCGGCGCGGACCGATGACCTCGAACGTCGCCGAGTGCGGCGGTTTCCTCAAGACCCGGCCCGACCTCGAGGTGCCCGATATCCAATTGCATTTCTGCATGGCGCTCGTGAACGATCATGGCCGCAAGCCCCGCTGGGGCACCGGCTTCTCCTGCCACGTCTGCCTGCTGCGGCCAAAGAGCCGCGGCAGCGTCTGGCTCAAGAGCGCCGATCCAGTAGCAGCACCGGCGATCGATCCGAATTTTCTCGGCGAGGATGCCGACGTCGATGCCATGGTCGCGGGCTTCAAAACGACGAAGCGGCTGCTCGATGCTCCCGCGTTGAAAGCGCTGCAAACCTCCGACGTGTTCACGGCGGGCATCGAGAGCGACGCCGATATCCGCAGCGTCCTGCGCCAGCGCGTCGATACCGTCTATCACCCGGTCGGCACCGCCAGGATGGGCGTCAACGATTCCAGCGCCGTGGTCGATCCGAAGCTGAAGGTCCATGGTCTGGAAGGGCTGCGCGTGGTCGACGCTTCTGTTATGCCGACCCTGATCGGCGGCAACACCAATGCGACGACGATCATGATCGGCGAAAAGGCCGCCGACATGATCAAGGCCGAGATGCGGGTGAATTAATTGAGCAAAAATCCCCCGTCCACCGTCACCACGCTGCCGGTCATGTAGCGCGAGGCGTTCGAGGCGAGCAGCATGATTGCACCGTCGAGATCGGCTTCGGCGCCGAGCCGGCGCTGCGGAATTCCCTTTATCAGTTTCTCGCCGGCCGGCGTCGACCAGAACTCATGGTTCATCTCGGTGTCGATATAGCCCGGCGCCAGCGCATTGACGCGGATGCGGCTAGGCGCAAGCTCCAGCGCCATGGTCCTGGTGGCCTGGATGATGCCGGCCTTGGAGATCGAGTAGGGCGAGAGGAATTTCGTCACGCCGGTGCCAAGCACGGAAGCGATATTGACGATATTGCCTGCCTGCTTGCGCCCGATCATCCGCCGTGCGACTTCGGTCGCGGCGAAATACGCGCCCTTGAGATTGGCGTCGATGACGGCGTCCCAGTCCGCCTCGGTCTGGTCGACCGCCGGTTTCTCAATGGCGATGCCGGCGTTGTTGACGAGCACGCTGATCGGGCCGAGCGCGCTTTCCGCGCTGTCGATCGCCTTTGAGATCGAGGCTAGATCGGTCACATCCATCTGCACTGCGACAGCGCGGCGGCCATTGCTCCTGATTTCGTCCTCAAGGGCTTTCAGCTTGGCGGCCTGGCGTGCCGCCAGCACGACGGCCGCGCCATGCGCCGACAGGACGCGTGCGAACTGCCGGCCGAGCCCCTGCGAAGCGCCGGTGACGAGGACGATTTCTTTACGAACGTCGAATAGGTCAGTCATCAGAGAATTCCCAATGCGGGTAGCCCGTTCATTGATACAGACGATTTTAGCCGTCGCAAAGGCGGTTCGTTGACCAAGCTCCGGCCACAGAAAATGCAGGCAGAGAATACTCGACCATGAACAGCTTCGATATCGCCGTCTACGTGGCGCTCGCCATTGCCGCGATCACCGGATTCAATACCGGGCTGTTGCGCAGCGCGGTCACGATCCTGGCCTATCTGTTTGCGATGCCGATTGCGGTCGCGGTGATTTCGTTTGTTGCGCCGCGGATTGACGCCACGCCCGCTTCGCCGCTGACGCAGAATTGGGCGCTGTTTTTCGGCGCGTTTCTGGCGATCGGCATCGTGCTTGGAAAGCTGGCGCGAATGGCGCTGGACGACGCGATCGGATCGCAAGCCGGTATCGCCGACCGCCTCGGCGGCGCCGCGCTTGGCGCGGTGCGCGTCGGCCTTGTCGCCACCACGCTGGTGCTGATCTTCGATCAGGTCGTCCCCGGCAATAGGCAGCCGGCGTTCCTGAACGGCTCGCAATTGCGGCCGTTATTTTCAGCCGCTGGGCAGAGGGGTTTCAGGTCGCTGCCGCCGGAGCTCGCCGCCGCCATCGATCGCCTGAAGAAAGCGCAGATCTAGGCCTTCGGCTGCCGCACCGCTTCCCTGCCCGATATGCAATCCGGTCCCTTATCAGGGCCGTCGAGGTTGGCTAAAGTGGCCAGACCTTGAAAAAGACCTGACGGGAGTGAAACAGTGGATCTTGGGATCAAAGGCCGCCGCGCCATCGTTTGCGCATCGAGCAAGGGTTTGGGCCGCGCCTGCGCGATGGCGCTCGCCAATGAAGGCGTCCATGTCACGCTGACGGCGCGCGGCGCCGAGGTGCTGAAAAAGACCGCCGACGAAATCCGCAAGGCCAATCCGACCGTCACGGTGACGGAAATCGTCGGCGACATCACCACGCCGGGCGGCCGCGAGGCCGTGCTGAAGGCCTGTCCCGATCCCGATATTCTGGTGAACAATGCCGGCGGCCCGCCGCCCGGCGATTTCCGCAACTGGACCCGCGACGACTGGATCAAGGCGATCGACGCCAACATGCTGACCCCGATCGAGCTGATCAAGGCGACAGTCGACGGCATGATGGCCAGAAAATTCGGCCGCATCGTCAATATCACCTCGGCCGCGGTGAAGGCGCCGATTGAGATACTGGGCCTCTCCAACGGCGCCCGCGCCGGGCTCACCGGGTTCGTCGCGGGCATCGCGCGCAAAACCGTGGTCAACAATGTCACCATCAACGGCCTGTTGCCGGGGCCGTTCGAGACCGACCGCCTGCGCGGCACGGCAAAGGCCGAAGCCGAGAAGCGTGGTATCACAGCGGACCAGTTGCTGGCCGAGCGCGCCAAGCTCAACCCCGCCGGCCGCTTCGGCGACCCCGAGGAATTCGGCCTCGCCTGCGCGTTTCTTTGCGGCGCCAAGGCGGGCTTCATCACCGGCCAGAATATCCTGCTCGATGGCGGTGCGTTCCCCGGCACCCTTTAATTGCGGGCGGGCGCCCGTCAAGTTGAAAGTGCGCCGGCGCTGCGGCTGACATACTCCTTGATGAGATTAAGTCTACTATCTGACCGGCGCCGTGTGCTCGTCGGTCCAGGAGAGGCCAAACTCCTCCAGACCCTCGGCGAGGAGATCGCCGAGCATCGGCTCCCCGAGGAGGTAGCTCGCGGTACCACGGCCGTCGTGCCCCTCCGAAGCGTCGCGCCGAAGCTCATTCCATTCCTCGATGGTGCCGTCGCCACGGCCAAGGCGCATCAAGGCAATCAGATCGGTCTGCTCGTCTTCGGTCAGCGCGTTGATGAAGCCGGTGATCTCGCGCACCACGGGATCGGCACCGTTATCCTCCAGCACGTCGACCATGTCGTCGTCGGTTGCGTTCGATCCGCTATCGGGATCGACCGGCGCGTCCTTGGCGTCGAATTCCCGGGCCTTCTCAATCAAAAATCCGACTTTTTCGGGCGAAATCGTGAGTTCGGGCATCGCGCACTCCTCGCATGGCTGGTTCCCCCATAACGCAGCTTGGCCGGAGATGATCCATTGCGCGTGACGATGGAAATCAGCATCTTTCAGCGCAAACAACAAGGAAACGCGGGATGCAGTGGAAGGTCGGCCGGGTCAAAATCACAAAAGTGGTGGAATTGGAGACGGTGGGCAGCACGAGGTTCATCCTGCCGCTCGCGACCAACGAAGAAATCCGGAAATTACCCTGGCTCATTCCTGATTTTGCGACCGAGGAGGGCCGCCTGAAAATGTCGATCCACGCGCTGGTCGTGGAAGCGCCGTCGCAGCGCATCGTGGTCGACACCGGGCTTGGCAATGACAAGGAAGGCCGTAGCGTGCCGACCTGGAATAACCGCCAAGGCCCATTCCTGGAGACTTTGACCGAGGCCGGATTTCCGCCTGATAGCATCGACACCGTGCTGTGCACGCATCTGCACGTCGACCATGTCGGCTGGAACACCAGGCTCGTGGGCGGCCAATGGGTGCCGACCTTCGCCAACGCGCGCTACGTGTTCGGCAAAACTGAATACGAACACTGGCGCGACCACAGGCACGAGCCGGAGAAGGCGGCCGTGTTCGACGATTCCGTGAAGCCGATCGTGGACGCCGGCAGAGCCGAGCTGATCCCGAGCGACCACAGGCTATGCGACGAGATCACACTGATCCCGACGCCCGGCCACAGTCCGGGCCACATGAGCGTTCTGATCCGGTCCGATGGCGAAGAAGGCCTGCTGACCGGCGACGTCGCCCATCATCCCTGCCAGATGGCCCATCTTGGCTGGTCGTCGACGGCGGATTCGGACCCCGTGCAGTCGGCTGCTACACGGCGGCAATTATTCTCGCGTTTCGCGGATCGGCCGACACTCGTGATCGGGGGGCATTACAATGCCGGCCGCATCCAGCGCGACGGCGATGCCTTCAAATTCATCGTCTGAGGCGATCGTCCCGACCGGGTGGCAGCAATGCGCAAGCCAGTCAGCGGTTGAATTTCCCCGCGCGCTGTTCCATGAAGCGGGGCAGGAACGCCCATAATCCCAAAAGAAACCCCGAAGGGAGTGAGAAAATGAAGCTTGTTCGTTACGGCGCGAAGGGCGCGGAAAAGCCGGGCCTGATCGACAAATCCGGCCAATTGCGCGACCTGTCGGAGCAGGTCGGGGATCTCGATGGCGCAGCCTACGCGCCGGCTTCGCTGAAGAAGCTTGCCGAGCTCGACACCTCCAAGCTTCCCGCCGTCAGCGGCAAGCCGCGGCTGGGCGCCCCCGTCACCGGCATCTCGAAATTCGTGGCCATCGG
>Ga0209687_1000414_pt1 | contig 14320 bp, 12 predicted proteins | sample GraSoiAngelo_136_FD_185893 | JGI IMG/M metagenome (GOLD analysis project Ga0209687, IMG submission 185893) | Grasslands soil microbial communities from the Angelo Coastal Reserve, California, USA - 14_0929_09_20cm (SPAdes) (version 2) | ecosystem: Environmental > Terrestrial > Soil > Grasslands ...
TTTACTCACGCCTGATGCAGCGGTGTTCGGAGAAAAAGATTACCAGCAACTGGCGGTCATTCGCCGGATGGTGCGGGACCTGAATTTTCCGATCGAGATCATTGGTGTGCCGACAGTGCGCGAAGCGGATGGGCTGGCGTTGAGTTCGCGTAACCAATATCTGAATGCGGATGAGCGGACGCAGGCAACGGTGCTTTATCGTGCGATGACTCGAGTGAAGGAGCTGGCGGATGGGGGACAAAAGTCGGTGCGAGAATTGATCGATGCGGCGAAAGGCGTAATTGCGTCTGCGAAAAGCGCACGCGTTGATTACGTCGCCATTGTCGATGCGGTTAATTTGCACTCTCTGGAAACGTTGCGGCCAAACGCAGTCATCGCGCTGGCGGTTTTCATCGGCAAAACGCGATTGATTGATAACCTGCGACTGACGTGAAGGAGTTCGATTTCGTGGTGGTCGGGAGCGGGATCGCGGGCTTGAGCTTTGCTTTAAAAGCGGCGCAGCACGGGTCGGTGGCAGTGATCACGAAACGCAAAGGGGCCGACAGCAATACAGCATGGGCGCAGGGAGGGATCGCCTGTGTCACGAGCGATGAAGATTCATTTGAATTGCATGTACGCGACACGCTCGAAGCCGGTGCCGGACTGTGCGACGAAAAAGTCGTCCGTACGATCGTGACGGAAGGGCCGGAAGCGATCCACGAGCTGATCGACGTCGGCGTGCATTTCGATGAACGCAATGTGTCCGGTCATCGCGAGCTCGACCTTGGCCGCGAGGGCGGACACTCAAAGCGGCGAGTGTTGCATGTGCAGGACGTGACCGGGCGCGAGATCGAAAACAAGCTTCTGGCCGCACTGGGCCGATCGTCCCAAGTACAGTTGCTGGAAAATCACACTGCGATCGATTTGATCACGGCTGCGAAACTGGGATTCGCGACGGAAGATCGTTGTCTTGGTCTCTACTCACTCGAGGAAAAAACCGGCAATGTCGAGACGATCCGAAGCGATCGCGTCGTGCTGGCTACCGGCGGATGCGGGAAGGTTTATGTCTATACCACCAACCCCGCGGTCGCGACTGGCGACGGGGTAGCGATGGCATGGCGCGCCGGTGTTGCCATCGCAAACATGGAGTTCGTGCAGTTCCATCCGACTTGCCTCTTTCATCCCGAGGAGCGTTCATTTCTGATTTCCGAAGCCGTCCGTGGCGAAGGCGGGACTTTGCGGGACAACCGTGGTGGGGATTTCATGCGGCGATATCACCCGCGCGGTTCGCTGGCTCCGCGCGATGTGGTGGCGCGTGCGATTGACGCTGAGATCAAGCGCAGCGGCGCACAATGCGTTTACCTCGATATCACGCACCAGCCCCAAGCGTTTTTGCGGGAACGGTTCCCGCACATTTTCGAGACTTGTTTGCAACTCGGAATCGACATGAGCCGGCAGCCCATTCCAGTGGTGCCGGCGGCGCATTACCAATGTGGCGGAATTAGAACCGATGTTAACGGCGCTAGCAGTCTGCGCGGTTTGTTTGCCATCGGTGAAGTGGGCTGCACCGGCTTACATGGGGCGAATCGGCTGGCCAGCAATTCGTTGCTCGAAGGTGTGGTGGTAGCGCGCCGCGCTGTCGGGGCGATGGTACGCGAGTTTCCGCGGGAGCAAGACCATAAAATCGCGCTGCCGGAATGGGTCGCGGGCGATGTCCAGGATGTGGACGAGCTGGTCGTGATCTATCACAACTGGGATGAGATCCGCCGCCTGATGTGGGATTACGTTGGAGTCGTCCGTACGGACAAACGCCTGCAGCGCGCGGCCTCGCGTCTACGTAATCTTCAGAGAGAAATCCGGGAGTTTTACTGGAATTTCAAGGTGTCAGTCGATCTGCTGGAACTGCGAAATCTGGCCACAGTAGCGGCCCTGATTGTCGATAGCGCGCTTTTGCGAAAGGAGAGTAGAGGGCTGCACTATACCCTGGATTACCCGGAAACCGATGAGGTTCATTTCCGGCATGATACCGTGCTTTCGCGTGGTTAATACTTGGAACAGTTGCTGCTGCAATTGTAAGTAGCCCGCTGGGAAAGGGTTCCTAAAAAGGAGGAAAACCCCTTGCCTGGCGGCAGGTTTTCGGATAGAAGAGGCCACCCGCTAATGAGAATAGGATTCACCCCCCTCGCTCTAGCGCTCCTCGGGATGGGGGCCGCCGTTATGGCCCAATCGCCCTATGAGAGCGCGGCGGATTTCGCCAAATACGCCCGCAAATTGCGTGACCAGGCGCTGCTGAAAGTCGAGCCCCAAGTCTTTGTGCCGACCGCGTCGCGCACCAACACCGCTACCCGCTATCCGTGGAAGACGAATATTGTGACGACGGTGTTTTGGGTGGGTGAACAGGCTGGCGGAAACAATCCGGTGCCGAATTACAAGAGCGCCTGGGACGCGAACTGGACCTCAAATTATGGTGGCTTTGATAGCCCCGACGCCTCTGCGCGCCGGAACTACATACCGGCCTCATTTGTGCCGCGGCAGAATCCGTTCTACTGCGCTCTGCCCTATAACGACGTGACGCACGGCCAATTCAAGCCGGAAGCGCCGCTGGTCATTCCGTGGTTCAGGACCGCTTATACCGAGCCGGGCCATTCTGTTTGCAAGGATCACTGGATCGCCATCCGCAAGGGCAGCCGCGTGTGCTATGCGCAATGGGAAGACTGCGGGCCGTTCCGGACCGACCATTTCCAATATGTTTTCCAGACTGAACGCCCAAAGCCTAATTTGAATCACGGAGCCGGCCTCGATGTCTCTCCGGCTGTGCGCGATTATCTCGGCCTCGGCCCGACCGATGTGACCGACTGGCAATTTGTCGAAGTGCGGGATATTCCGCCCGGTCCATGGCGCACCTATGGCGATAACAATCATTTCGTGATCGCCAAGCGCCAGGCTGAAGCGCGGCTTGTTCAGCAGACCAACGGGAGCTCGCGGTAGATTCCCGCCGAGCGGGCGTTTCCGGAGAGACATGTTTCCGCATGTCCAGCGGAAGCGCGTCCTCCCGTTACTCTGCGCTACTTCCCATCACGCGCGGGCGCAGTTTTTCGAAGGTTGAGTCGAGCTCGTCAACGCGTTCGACCAATTGCTGGTAATGTGCGCGCTGTGCCGTGCAGAAAGCGGTGAGGGGTTGGATAGCGGCGTTGATTTCGCCGTAAAACAAATCGATCGCGTGCGAGATCTGATTCTCGATCGCGGCCACGAGTTCAGTCCGTTTCGCGTCCATTTGTTGGGCGTAAACACGCAGAATTTTCCCGCGCTGCCGTCTTGCCAGAAACGTTCCAATAATCGCGGCGGAAGCCGCCAGCACACCGGTGACATCTGCGACGGCCGCGCTACTCATCGCTGCGACCAGTGCTACCAGACCACCCGCTGCCGCTACGCCCGCCGGAATCCGGAGCCGATCCGACGTTTCCCGAAATATTGTTCCCATTTGTTCTGCAATGACATCTCCGCCACTTCGCTCGGCCAGGGCCAGCTGAATCGATTGCAACAACTCCCGCCGTTGTCGGGCAAAATCTGGCGGGGTGCGCGGCGCCTGCGTTTTCACTCCGCCGCCAAAATGCGTTTCGATCATGTCCTGCAGTTGTGGCCAGATGCCCCGCAAATCGGTTTCAAGCAGCTGGATAGCGTTTTCGATTTGGGGCTGGACCACCTCTCGAAGCTTCGTTTCCATTTCGTCCTGCAAATCACGCCGCCAATAATCGCGTCGCCAGATCATATTCACCGTGGTCCAGAACGTCAGTTTGTTCTCGAGGAAACGCATTCCTTGGGCCGCGCAATCGCGACAAGCCTGGTCGATGCCGCGCACAAAACCGTGGACCTGCCGCAGCGTTTGCTCTTTCCGTGCTTGCAGAGAATGGATCAGACGCTCGACGCGTTCTTCGTCCTGATTGATAACGCGAAAAGCTTCGCGCACTTCTGCTGCGATCTCGTGCAAAACAACCTGCGCGGTTTGCCAGGCCGAACGCAACTTGAGCGCATGCGCACTCGCGTCTGCCATGATCAAATCGATGTGCTCCTCCAAAGGAGCAATTTCACTCTTTTCCTCAAGGCTGGCAGCGTTCGGCGCACCCGTGCGCGCGAGTAACGCCTGACGCGCGGAAACCGCAAAGATAGGTGGTATGGTTCCGAGCTTTTGCAGTGCGGTATCCTGTAGATGACGGCGAATCACCGCGATCTCCCCCGCCTCGCGCAAATCAGCCTGTTGTAAAACAAAAACGATATTTTTCAACCAACGCTTTTGCACGAAGGCGAGAAAATCCCACGCCGATTGCGTCCAGGGATTGATCACAGAAAAAACAAAGAGCACGAGATCGGCACGCGGGACGAATTCCTCGGTGATGCGCTGGTGTTCCGCGACCATGGTATTGGTGCCGGGAGTATCGACGACGTTGAAGTTGCGCAGGAAATCGATCGGCAGAAAACGCTCGATGAGTTGGGGTGAGACGTCGACCGTCTTTTCCACCTCGCCATGGCGAAAAATGCAAACGCGATCAGTCGCCGGAAGCACGCCAGTCTTGGCAAATTCGTGGCCAAAGAGGGCATTGAGGAGGGAAGATTTTCCGGCTTTCACTTCGCCGACCGCAACAAAGAGAAGCGGTTGCCGGATATCGGTAAGTAGGGCATGCAGTGTCTCCAATGAGGCGGAGTTGCGTTGCAAGTCGGCCCCGAGTCGGAGTAAGCGGATCAGTGCAGTTTCGAGGTTCGTTCGAAGCTGCAAATAATGATCGGCGATCATGCCGGCGAGATTAGGTGCTGGGCGATGCGGCGACGGACGGCGAGGGCGTGGCTGCGGGTGCAACCGGCTTGGGCGTTGGCGGCGGTATTGGTGTCTGAAGTTTCAACAATTCCGAAACGGTGACGAACTTGAATCCTTTCGCTTCCAGCTCTGTCAAGGTCGCCGGCATGGCCTGGATGGTTTGCGCGTGGATATCGTGGGCTAGGACGATCGACCCCGGACGGGTTTCTTTCAAAATTCGGCTGCTAACAACATTCGGACCCGGATTTTTCCAATCGAGCGGATCGACTTCCCACAAAATAATTTCGTAACCGAGCTCGTCGTGAATGAAACGTTTTTGGTGCGCGGTAACGGAACCATAGGGCGGACGAAATAAAGTAGGTTGCGAACCAATAGCGCTCCTAATGGCCTCTTCCGTGCGTTGGATCTGACTGCGCACGTTCTCGTCGGTCATTTTCGCCAGGTTCGGATGCGACCAGGTGTGATTCCCGATCTCGTGGCCTTCGCGGACCGCGCGTTGAAGGATTTCAGGATGCTCTGCCGCATTTTCTCCAATCACAAAAAAGGTCACGTGGATATGGTGTTCTGCCAGTAAATCGAGCAGACGCGGCGTTAACTTTTGGTGTGGGCCGTCGTCAAAAGTGAGAGCGATGTAGGGACCATCGACACGAACTGAGCTGATTGTTATCTTTGGTTCCGGCTTGGGCGGCGTTTTCGTTTTTGTGGGCGAAGGCGAGGGTTGCTGCGCCCATAAAGTGGTCGCGGGAATGAGAAAAAACAGGGCGCTGAATTTTCGCAACATGAGTCCAGGAAGAGCGACAGATTGCCCTATTTTTGCGGGCATACAAGTGCGCTAGTGTCTTATGAAGATCGGATTGGATAGACTTTGCCGAGGGCGATGCAAGGCCGATTTTTGGCAACTAATCTGCTGCGCTGAGAAACGGGGATCGACGTTGGGGGATGGAGCTTCGGCGGGAGGCCGAGAGGCCACACTAACGCCGAGATCGCTTGATGAATATTCTTCTTGTCGAAGACCAGGACGACAGCCGGCAGGCGCTAAGCCGGTTAATCGCAATGCGCGGCCACAACGTGACGCAGGTCGCTACCGCGGAGGAAGCTGAACGCGCTCTGACGACCGAAAGGTTCCCATTCCTTATCCTCGACTGGGTATTGCCGGGGAAAAGCGGTGTTGATTTGTGTCGCGAGTTGCGAGCCCGGCACTACGGCGACGAAATGTTCATTCTGCTGGTGACGGCGAAAGCCGACCACGCTGACCTCGAGATGGCGCTAGAGGCCGGGGCCAACGATTACCTCACCAAACCGATTGATCTGGCGTTGCTCAATGTGCGCCTCGCGGTCGCAGAGAGACAAATTCGTGATTTAACCGAACGCAATCAGGCGCGCGTCGCACTCCAACAATCGGCTCGAACGTTGACGGACATCCTCGAGAACACGACCGACGGATTTTTTGTCTTGGATTATGCGTGGCGATTTACGTATGTGAATCCGCAGGCCGAGAGGTTGTTTGGCCGAGCCCGAACAGAACTTCTCGGCGGCGAACTTTGGCAGAAATTTCCGGAGCTTCAGAACACGCCTTTCGAGGAGAATTATCGGAAGGTGATGGCGAACCAAACGCCGGCGGAGTTTGAAGCACGCGAGCCAAATGGCACGACCAGATGGTTTGAAGTTCATGCCTATCCGAGCGGTGGCGGGGTGTCGGCATTCTTTCGCGATGTGACCGAACGCAAGCGCGCGGAAGATGATCGGCTTACCAAAGGCAAAATCGAGTCGCTGGGGACCCTGGCCGGCGGTATTGCCCATGACCTGAATAACATTTTGACGGTAATTTCCGGCAACATCGGTCTCGCCCAGCTTGAAGCGCCGTCGGAAGAAAAAAATCTTCTCGGCTGTCTGGCAAAAGCATCACAAGCGGCGCAGGAAGCCGCCCACATGTCGAGTCAGCTGCTGACCTTTTCCAAAGGCGGTTCGCCGGTGAAGAAGATTGTGCGCATGTCCGAGTTGTTGGCGAAATCGGCCCATTTCTCACTGCATGGCTCGAACTTGCGCGCGGAAATGGATATTCCCCCTGACCTTTGGACAACCGAGGTCGATCCCACCCAAATCGAGCAAGTGATCAACGCTCTTATGATCAATGCGCGCGAAGTGATGCCGTCCGGAGGAACAGTGGATATTTCGGCGCGCAATGTTGAGTTGGAAAACAAACCGGGCGCCGTCCTGCCCGGCGGCCGTTATATAAAAGTAGCGATCGCAGATCACGGCAACGGTGTTCCATCTGACATCGCGACGAAGATTTTCGATCCCTATTTCACAACCAAGCCGGTGAGCAGCGGACTCGGACTTTCGATTAGCTTTTCTATCGTCAAGAAACACGGCGGTATGTTGCATCTGGAGCAATCGTCGCCGTGCGGAGCAGTCTTCTCCTTTTATCTTCCAGCAGCCCGGGGGGAACCGGCGGTGATAAAGCCGATGGGCAACGGTCCTGGGATGCCATCTCCGCTGCAACGGATCCTTGTTATGGACGATGAGGAAGGAATTCGTGAACTCACCTCGCAGTTGCTTAATACACTCGGTTACGAAGTAACGGTCGTCACCGATGGCGTCGAAGCGATCAACACTTACGAACGCGCCATGCGCCGGGGCGAAAATTTCCAGGCCGTGATTTTGGACGCCACCATCCGTGGCGGCATGGGCGGACTGGCGACTATCGCGCGATTGCGTAACATTGATCCCAGCGTTGTTGCCATTATTTGCAGCGGTTATTCGGACGAGGCGGCGCTGGCGGAGTTCCTGCAATATGGATTCCGCGGGGCGTTGCCGAAGCCATTTACCCGACGCGACCTGGCCGACGTGCTGCAGCGCGCCTGCGGCTGATTTAGGAGACGCCGTCGGCGTCCCTACGGAAAGGTGGTCGTTACCTGATCAGTCCGTGCTATGACAGCCGGCTAACTTTTGCGCAATTTTTCCAGCGCGGCTATGAGCGGCTCCGGGCCGCCCTCAATGTAACCAAAGAAATTGGCGACTCGTTTCCCATCCGGGGTCAACACGATCGTGGTCGGGAAACCTTCGACGTCATATTCATTCGCCAGTTGCATATTCTGCTTTCGGACGGTGTCGCTCTGGGGCTTTGCGCGCGGGAAATCGAGCTCCACCAAAATCAGGTTCTTGGCGGCGTAATCCTGGAACTGCGGTTTTGCAAAAATCTCGGCCTGCATGCGTTTGCAGTAACCGCACCAATCCGAGCCGGTAAACTCGAGCAGGACCAGCTTATTGTCCGATTTCGCCTTGGCTTTGGCTGCGTTGTAGTCTGTTAGCCAGGTGATATCGGCGTGAGCGAACCCGCACGAAATCAAAAAGAGACAGCTCAGGAAGAATAGTTTCTTCACGTCACAAGATTCCGCCAAAGAAGCGGCTTGCGCAACTCTACTCGGTTCCCTCTGCCTTGGAAGAAGGGAGAAGCCCGGCGCGGCAAAAACGCCGGGCTTTCACCAGAAATTCTATCGGATATGCCCGGAGACGAGCTTGGTCATCTCGAACATGCTCACCTGACTCTTGCCGTTGAAAACGGGACGAAGCGCGTCATCGGCATTAATCTGGGTTCGTTTCTTTTTATCCTGACAACCGTGTTTCTTAATGTAGTCCCACAGTTTTTTCGTGAGCTCGGAACGCGGGAGCGGTTTCGAGCCAACGATGGCAGAGAGTTTTTCATCAGGCTGGACGGGGCGCATGAATGCGGCGTTCGGCTTGCGTTTGGACTTTTTAGCTTTGGTTTTCGGCATGACCGCTGATTAAAACCGAAGCAACGAGCAGGGCAATAAGATTTTTTGCCTTGGAGAAATTAATTTTTCCCCTAGAGACGCCGGACGGCGAGCGCAGCAATATCATCCGGGGGCACGACGTGGGAGGGCGTCGGGGCAGGTTGATGCAAGAAATCCCGCAGAAAGGACTGGGCGTTGCCCGGCGCGCAGCGTAATTGTTTCGCGATGTGGGCGGGTGCGAGCCGGCGGTCGTCGCCTTCGTCAACGCCATACAAACCATCGGTGTAGAGAAGGAACAAATCGCCGCCGCGCAGTTCCATCTCTGTTTCGGTAAAACGAGAGGTCGCGACGAGACCAAGCGGCGGCGAGGTCGACGCGATCGATTCGGTGGCGCCATTGCCTCGTGCTATCAGCAGGGGTGGATGACCCGCGCCCACAATGCTGCCGGCGCCCCTCTTCATATCGAGCGCGACGCACATTGCGGTCATGAATGAGCGCGCTCCGAGGATGCTGCGAAAATCGCGATCCACCGCATGCATGATTCCCGACGGGGTATCATTTTCGCCATTGGCGTGGTGAAAAAGTAATTTCGCCAGCGTCGTCAGCAAGGCGGCGGCCGCGCCGTGCCCAGTAGCATCAGCGATCCAAAACAGCATGCGGCCGTCGCGCATTCGGAGCCATCCGTAAATGTCGCCCCCCACCTGAATGACTGGCCGATAAAAGGCGGCGACTTCCCAGCCTGGAAACTCTGGAGGCTTTGCGGGAATGAGCGAACGTTGTGTACGTTGCGCCGCTTCGAGGTCCTGCTCGAGGTTTCCCCGCCATGCTTCCAACTCTTCGTTTTGTTTGAGCAATTGTTCGCGCATTGAACGCAGACGCAGTTGCGTCTCGATGCGCGCGCGCAATACCTCGGGGTGAATGGGCTTGGTGACGAAATCATCTGCTCCCGCCCGAAGACACAGCACTTCGCTTTCTTCGCCACCGTGACCGGTGAGCATGATGGTCGGAATCTGCGCGATTGCCGGAGACGGATTGGCCCGAATTTGTTTTGAGACATCGGCGCCATCAAGCCCGGGCATGTCGTAGTCCAGGAGGAGAAGGCAGGGTGGCTGTTTGCGCACAAACGCGAGCGCTTCTTCGCCACTCTCCGCTTCGGCGCATGAATATCCCGCAGCAGTTAATGTTCGTACCAGCAACCGCCGGCTCGCGCGATCGTCGTCAACCACCAGAATCGGATTGTCCTCGCTAGTCATTCCTTAAAAATAGAATCGTAAGACGATCCTGTGTGACATGTATTGCTGAAACGATACATCATGGTGATACATCATGGTGTTGCAATTATCGAAGCGCGCGCGCTTTTGAATTGTCAGTATATTAAGGTTGAATTAGAAAAGGGGCGGGTTCGTCGAATCGATTCTTATGAAATGCTTACCGTGGCTCGTGTTTCTTGCTGGCTTTGCTTTTGTTTCATGCGCAGATAATGAGCCGCCGGTCCGTCATCGTGTGGCCCGTTATCCAAACGCGCCAGAAGAGCCGATCACGCAACCCTACAATCCAAACCAGCCGCCTCCGCCACCGCAGACGACGGAAGAAAACGCGCCGCCAGAAGCCTCGGCTTCGCCGGCAGCGCGGACGACCAAAGGCGATCTGCCGTACGGTATTCCGGTTCCGAATAAGCCTGGATTTGTGACCAGTCCTTACGCACCGAATCAGGGCTACGTCGACGTTCGTGGGTTTCCGCCGGGCACCGAAGTAAAAGATCCCTACACGAACAAAATCTTTCTCGTACCGTAACGTCGCTAAGGTTCTGCCCGATCGGTTCGGGTGGGCGACTTGATACTCGCCCAGTTAGGGCTTCTCATTTGCCTGCCGGTCGCCGAGCGAATTCGGATGACTTGACTAGGAGCGGCAGTTGCCAAGCCGCCGGCCCTCGTGTTGCCTCGAGGTGACCTCAATGACGATGAAAAATCGACACAATTGTCTCATAAAACGGTTTGCCATTGCTGGACAAGCGCGCCGGATATCGGCATGATTCCTCCTCCCAGATTTGGGCGATTGGGGATTCGAAAGCACATGGAACTTCGGGTTAAACGCGCACCTCATATCGACACGGAAATCACTGTGCCGGGAGACAAGAGTATTTCTCATCGCGCCGCCATTATTGCCGCTCTCTCGAATGGGATTTGCCGGCTAAACGGATTTCTCATGGGCGATGATTGTCTGCGAACCGTGAATGCTTTGCGCGCTCTCGGTATTCGTATCGATGAACCGGAACCGGACACGATTGTCGTTCATGGAAAAAAACGCGTCCTCAATCCGCCGACCGATGAAATTAATTGCGGCAATTCCGCAACCACGATGCGGCTGATGGCGGGATTACTCGCCGGCCAAACATTCGAAAGCCGGCTGGTTGGCGATGCTTCGCTTTCCAAGCGCCCAATGGGGCGCGTTATCGCGCCGTTGCAGCGGATGGGCGCAAACATTACGGGGGAAGGTCCTGATGACACTCCGCCCCTGCGCATTCGTGGCGGGTCGCTGCGCGGCATTCGCTACGAGATGCCACTTCCGAGCGCGCAGGTGAAAAGCGCGATTCTGCTGGCCGGTCTCTTCGCCAAAGGCAAGACCTCAGTCATCGAGGAGACGCAGACGCGCGATCACACCGAGCGCATGCTGCGGTATTTTTTCGTGCGCACGACGCGCGATGAAAACGGAACCATCTCGATTTTTGGCGATCAAGTTCCCGAATCGCGCGACTTCCGCATCCCTGGCGATCTTTCCTCCGCGACTTATTGGCTTGCCGCTGCGGCGGCGCAGCCCGCCGGCCACCTCCTCGTTCGCAACGTCGGTTTGAATACCACCCGCACCCCAGTGCTCGGCGTGCTCGTGCGAATGGGCGCGCAAGTGCGGGAAGCGATTGAAGGTGTCGACCAACTCGAACCGCACGGCATCGTGGAAGTGACCGGCGCTACGTTAAAAGGAACGGTCATTCAAGGGAAAGAAGTCGCGCAATTGCTCGACGAGCTTCCGGTGCTGGCTGTGGCTGGCGCGCTCGCTAATGGCACGACCATTATTCGTCAGGCCCAGGAATTACGGGTGAAAGAAACCGATCGGATTGCTGCCATCGCGCACAATTTGCGAGTGATGGGCGCGCAAGTGATTGAGCTTAGCGACGGGCTCGAGATTCACGGCCCCGCCCCGTTACGTGGCGGTCGCGTTGCCAGTTGTGGTGATCATCGCATCGCTATGGCATTTGCCGTCGCAGGCCTTTTCGCAGATGGCGAAACCATCGTGCAGGAGGCCGAGTGCGTGGAAATTTCCTACCCCGGTTTCAAAGGCGCGCTCGAAAAATTTATGACTCCGAAGCGCGGTCCGGGAAGCACACCGGTAATTGGTTCGCTCTCGCTCGCCCCGGCAGAGTGATAGTTGGTTGTCATGTTCGCGTGTCATCCTGAACCCGAACGCTTTCGGGATTCGGGGCCTCACGAACTCCATGGTCTATGTAGACTATCTGGTGTGATCCGCCACTGTAGGTGAGATCTCTCGCGTCCGCTTGGGATAACAGTCGGGTTTATTCCAAGGCCTCGGTCGGACTGACGCTGCGCTTGCTTCCCTGCAATTTCCAATGAAGAACACCCTGTATGTCGTCTCATCGCATCGTTGCCATCGACGGCCCCGCTGCTTCCGGTAAGAGCAGTGTTGCCCTTGCTCTGGCATGGCGGCTCGGATTTTCCTATGTCAATTCGGGCGCGATGTACCGTGCGGTGACATGGCATGTCTTGCAGCACAGCGTGGATGTACGCGAACCCGCCGCCGTTGTCGCCAAACTCGAACAATCAACGATCGTTTGTGAACTCGTCGACAACCAATCGCGAATCTTAATTGATGATCACGATCCCACTTCACATTTGCGGGATGACAATGTGAACCGTGCCGTCTCGATCGTGAGCAGCATCCCGCGCGTTCGCCAGATTTTGGTCGCCCGGATGCGCGAATGCGCAAAGGCAAACAACGTCGTCATGGAAGGGCGTGACATCGGCTCGGTCGTTTTTCCGGAAACGCCGTTCAAGTTTTATATCGACGCATCGCCGGAAGTGCGGGTGCAACGTCGACAGGCCGAAGGCCAGCGCGATGAAATCGCCGCGCGGGATCGCGCCGATTCTTCGCGCGCGGCGTCACCACTCATCGTCGCGCCTGACGCCGAATTGATCGATACTTCCGCCCTCACGATCGACGGCGTGGTCAACGAGATCATACGCCGGCTCAAACAAAAAGGACTCCCGATTTAGCGTTCTAACAATTTAACGATTACCGATGCGTGGCCCCCCTTTCTCCAAAATACTAGCCCGGCTCGGACCTCTATGATTTCAATACGTCATCGGCTGCACTTGCCGTGAACTTTTACTATTGGCTGGGCTACTGGCTTTCACGTTTGCTCGCGAAAATCTTTTTCCGATTCCGCATTTTGCATCGGGAGCGAATGATCCAGAACGGGCCCGTGATTCTGGCGATGAATCATCAAAGCTTTTTCGATCCGCCGCTGGCCGGGAACGCATCGGATCGCGCGATTTTTTTTCTCGCCCGCAGGACGCTGCTCGACCATTGGTTTTGGGGGTGGTTGCTGCCAAAGTTAAATGTCATTTCGGTTGAGCAGGAGGGTAGCGATCGCAGTGCCCTCAAGGCATTGATCCGAACTCTGCGAGCGGGGGAAGCGACGTTGGTGTTTCCGGAGGGCGCGCGCACTCTCAATGGCAATTTGCAGCCGGCCCAGCCCGGTCTTGGTCTGGTCATCGCTAAAACGCTCGCCCCGGTGGTTCCGATGCGCATCTTTGGCGCGCACGAAGCATGGCCTCGTGGCAGCAACAAAATCCGGCTTTGTCCCATTACCATTGTTGTTGGACATCCGATTTTTTTTAGCGAAACGGACATCGCGGATCGCGGAAAAGGGATGTATCAAAGATTAAGCGAGCGGGTAATGAACGAAATCGCCAAGTTAACGATCAATGGAAACGACTAAGGGTTCGAACAAGGAAGAGCGAATTTCGATGGGCGCGTTCACCGCCATGATCGCGATCGTAGTTGGCCTTATTGTCGTCGCAGTCTACGCCAACTGGCAGAATCTGCATCGCGATGAGAGTGAAACAATGACCGTCACTCGAATCACACCAACTCCTTCGGCATCTGCTTCACCGACGCCCTGAATGGCATAGTGCGAACTTGAGGAAATGCCTGTTTATCTACCGCAATAATCTTCAGGCGCTCTGCCCGCGATTTTGTTCAGCGGCCAGTTGCTGCGCGTAAGCAAGGGTATCGATATTCTCGATCGTCTTATCGCGGCGAATGGCTTTGATGCGCGGGAAACGCAGGGCGAGGCCGCTGGTATGGCGCGTACTCGGTTGGATGGAATTGAAAGCAACTTCCAAAACAATGTCCGGCTTCACTTTGCGATACCGGCCGCGATCAACCAGCGTGTTTTGTGTGAAATGCTCGGTTAGCTCCGCGATCTCAGCGTCAGTCAGTCCGCTATAGGCTTTGCCGATGGGTAACAGTTCGCCGCTGTTTTCATCGCGCACGGCAAAGGTGTAATCGCTGAGCACATGATTGCGTTTACCGTGGCCAAGTTCCGCGGCCACGACCACCACATCAAGCGTTGCCAGCTCTTTTTTGAGCTTGAACCAAAACAAGCCGCGCCGTCCCGGCGAATAAAAACTCTCTGGATCCTTGATCATCAAGCCTTCGTTCAAACGCAGCCGCGCGCGTTTGAATTCAGTCTCGATTT
>Ga0209687_1000421_pt1 | contig 14181 bp, 12 predicted proteins | sample GraSoiAngelo_136_FD_185893 | JGI IMG/M metagenome (GOLD analysis project Ga0209687, IMG submission 185893) | Grasslands soil microbial communities from the Angelo Coastal Reserve, California, USA - 14_0929_09_20cm (SPAdes) (version 2) | ecosystem: Environmental > Terrestrial > Soil > Grasslands ...
CAACGGGAGCGCCATTATTCGGCTGCAGGGAAGTGTGCGAAATGCGCCCGACGTGCCAGATCTGAATGAAGATGCGTCCGCCGCGCGCGTGCACGCGCTCCGTCACCTTGCGCCAGCCGGCCACCTGCTCCTTGGAAAAGATACCGGGCGTGTCCTGGTAACCTTGGCCCTGCTGCGAGATCTGGCTCGCCTCGGTGATCAACAGACCGGCGGAGGCGCGCTGGCCGTAATACTCCACCGCCAACGGGCTCGGCACCATGCCGGCGACCGCGCGATTGCGCGTCAGCGGCGCCATCACCAACCGATTTGGAAGGGTGATCGGGCCAAGCCTGTAGGGCTCGAAGAGTTTGGACGAGGTGTTCATTTTGTTTCGCATCCGGGATTTCAAATTCACGGCAGATCAGGTGGGGCAACTCCGATGAAGTGTGCACTGTCACAGCCCGCGGCAAGCCGCGAGCCATTCCGATAGCGCAGCCTAGCCCCGCATGATACCGCCGACGTGTCCGCCTGAATCCCGGTCCCGTCGTGCGAGCCACCGGGTCGGCACGAAGTGCCGCCCGATGACAGGCTCCGTAAGCAATCCAGCCTTGTGCCCACGGAGCGAACATGGATTGCTTCGTCGCTTGCGCTCCTCACAGCAATGACAGCGCTCTCTGCTCCTCGCAGTAACGGCGAGATGTATTTCGGATCGCTCGTTTCACTCGTACTCGTATTCTGGAGTAACGCCCTGCAGCCAATCCCGTCATTGCGAGCGCTAGCGAAGCAATCCAGCTTTGTGGCCACGGAGCGAACATGGATTGCTTCGTCGCTTGCGCTCCTCGCAATGACGCAAAAACGTTCACGCCAGCGAGTCATAGAGGTCCTTCCATGCGGGATTTAGGCCTTCGATCAACGCCAATTTGTTTGCACGGCTGCCGGCCTTGATTTGCTTTTCCCGCGTGATCGCCTCGATCATGCTCTCGTGCAGTTCATACCAGACCAATACCTTGCAGCCATATTTCTTCGAGAAGCCGTTCACGAGGCCCTCACGGTGCTCGAAGGCTCGCCGCGGTAGATTGGCCGTGACCCCGGTGTAGAGCGTCCCACGACTCCGGCTTGCAACGATGTAAACGCAGGGTTGTTTCATCTGCCATAGCTTGTCATTGCAAGCGTAACGAAGCAATCTACCTTTGCTACCAACTGCAAAGCATGGATTGCTTCCTCGCTTCGCTCCCGTGCGCAAACGCGTCGCGTTTGTCGCAGGCAATGACGGGGCAGGGACCGTCAACCCCGTTTATGCGAGCGCTAGCGTGACAGGCTCCGTAAGCAATCCAGCCTTGTGCCCACGGAGCGAACATGGATTGCTTCGTCGCGTTGCTTCCGTGCGCAAACGCATCGCGTTTGTCGCAGGCAATGACGGAATTCAATTCACCCCTAGAAAATCGCGCTTGCCGATTTCCACGCCGTTGTGACGCAGGATGCCGTGGGCGGTGGCGGCGTGGAAGTAGAAATTCGGGAACGCAAAATTGCTCAGGAACTGTTGCCCTTTCAGCGTCATGGTGTTGCTCGGCCCGGCAGGAAAGCTGACCTCGCGGGCCTCGGCGCCGTCGAACTGCTCCGGATTGAAGGTCTTGACGTAGTCGGCGGTTTTGCCGAGCCGCTGCTTTAGTTCATCGAACGACTTTTCGGTGTCGGGTGTGGTGGGCACCTCGCTCTGCGTCAGTCGCGCGCAGCTCTTGCCGGCAAAATCGCACACCAGTTGTATCTGGCGCGTGAACGGCAGCATATCGGGATAGAGCCGCGCGCCGAGCAGTGTCTCGGGTTGGATATTCCTGGCTTTGCAATGCGCCTCGGCCTTGGTCAGGATTCCGGTGAGGCTGCCAAGAATTTGCAAAAAAGCCGGCACGGTTGCGGCGTAGAAGGACATGTGATGCTCTTTCGTGTTTGGATAGCGGTTTTTCCGGTGGCTACATCCTTCGAGACGCAGGCTGTGCCTGCTCCTCGGGATGAGGTCTGCTTGACCCAGGAGCGCAGCAACGCTGCGCGTCTCGAACCATCAGGCCGTGAATTCTCGCGCATCAGCTCTATCGCACGGCCGTTGCCTCCTGTGGGATCGGCTGTGCGCGAGGGCCGCGCATCCGTGCCAGCAGTTCGGCGGTCGGCCAGGAGTCTGGGGGCATGCCGTATTTGATCTGCATGGCCTTCACCGCGCTGCGGCTCTGCAAGCCCATCACGCCATCGACCTTGCCGACGTTGAAGCCGCCGCGCACCAGCAATTGCTGCAGCTCGCGCAGTTCGTTGAACGGCAGTTGAGCGACCGGCGCCGCAGGACGTTGCATCGGCGGTGCTCCGGCAATGCGATTAGCGAGATAACCGGCGGTCGTCGAATAGATCAGCGAATTATTCCATTCGGTGTAGGCCGCGAAATTGGGGTAGGCCAAAAACGCCGGCCCCATGCGGCCCATCGGCAGCAGCAGGGATGCCGGCAAGTTGTCGCTCGGCAAGGCCTTTCCGTCAGCGTAACTGACGCCCAGCAGCGCCCATTTGGAACGCGGCAGCTGGATCGTGAGGTCGGCCTGCTCCCACGGGAAAGTGGAGGCGGCGGGCACGCGCACTTCCTGCAACCATGGCTCGCCGCGCCGCCATTTCAGGCCGTTGGCGATGTAGTTCGCGGTCGAGCCGATCACGTCGGCAGGGCTGCGCAGCAGATTACGGGACCCATCGCCGTCGTAATCGACCGCATAATTGAAATAATGCGTCGGCAAAAATTGCGTCTGTCCCAACTCCCCGGCCCATGAGCCGACCATCTCGGTCGGAGTCAAATCGCCGCGGTCGATGATCTTCAGCGCGGCGATGGTTTCGTTGGCAAACATCTGCGAGCGGCGGCAGTCGTAGGCGAGTGAGACCAGCGAGCGCAGTGTCGGCAGGTTGCCCATGTTGGCGCCGAAATCGCTTTCGAGACCCCAGAACGCCGCGATCACCGCCGGCGGAACGCCATACTCCTTTTCGGCGCGCGCAAAGGCCGCCGCATAGGTCTTGATCCGGGCCTGGCCCTGCTGCATCCGGTAGCTCGCCGCCATGCGTCCGGCGAACTCGGTGAATACCTGCCCGAACACGCGCTGGCCCCGATCGCGATTGACGATGGCTTGGTCATACAACAGGTAGGGCGAGGCTTCCGCGATCGCGTTCTGCGACACGCCTCCCGCGACCGCCTGTTGTTTCAAGTCGGCCAGGAAGCGCTCGAAGCTCATGCCGTCGTGGCAGGTCGCCCCCCGCGGGGCCGGCGCCGCCACCGGTCTGGCCGGTGCCGCGGCGATTGCTCTGGCCGGAGCCGCGACTGGTTGAGCTGATGCCTGCTGCGGCCCACACAGAACTGACGACAAAATTGCGCAGATGAAAAAGCGTATTGAAGTTCTTGGCATGAGATTACCGGTTGGACGTCAATTCGCTATGATTGTAGCGCGGACCAGCGTCAAGCGTAATCCGCCGTTCACCGGCAATAAAGAGGAGGGTGATGCATTCCGGCTATGGATTTCCCGTGCGGAATTGCGCACCTGAGGCCTGAGCATCTCCGTCTATGCCGGGCTTGTCCCGGGCATGACGGAGAAGACGCGCTTCGCGCCTTTGCTCGCGCACGACGGCCTATAGATTTCAACGACAACACAGACCAGAAAAGTCGTCATCACCGGGCAGGCGACGAAGCAAAGCTTCGTCGCCTGCCCGGCCATGACGGAGATGATGGCAAGCCCGGGCGGAGAGCATGGCAAGTTCGTAGGGTGGGTTAGGCGAAGCCGTCACCCACCGTTCTGTAACGGTGGATTACGCTGCGCTAGTCCACCCTACGAAATTTCGCCGGCGTAGCCGCGCCGCGCACCGATGTCATTGCTGTGAGGAGCGAAAGCGAGGAAGCAATCCAGCTCTTCTCGGCCACAAATGGCAGATACCTTTCACACCGCGAACATCGGTGGTTGTGGGTTCCTGCTTTCGCAGGAACGACACGCGGAGCGCTCGCAATGACCAGCGCGTAGGGGATTAGCGGCAGCGTAATCCGCCACCTTGTTTCTTCGCGGCGGATTATGGCATCACCGGGTCGATCCGGTGAACCTGTGGTGACTACGCTCGTGTGCTTACTTCCATTTTGCACGCGAGACTGCGGGTGCATCGAGCGCCCGGCATTCCCCACGCCCTCTGTTTTTCAGATGGCGAAATAGCTTGAGCAAAACTCGCGCACGTGCGGCGAGATCGCGAAGGTGTGTCTGTGATAGGGGAGTCGTATTTTGCCGTCGTTGCGAGCGAAGCGAAGCAATCCATCCGACAAAGAAGGAAGTGTGGATTGCTTTGTCGCTCCGCTCCCGTGCGCAAACGCTTCGCGTTTGTCGCAGGCAATGACGATCTCAAGAGTCCGCGTGTGGCTGTTTGAAATGAATCCTTTTGCCTCACCCCAACCCTCTCCCACAAGGGGAGAGGGAGCTCACCGCCGTTCGGTCGCGCATTGGCGCGACCCGTCGCGCAAGTACACTACTCCAAGTCACAACTCCCGTGCATTACTGAACGAGAACGAGGAGACGCGACGGGTGTTTTCGTCGAGGATCAAGGTGCGCGTGATTGGCGGTTCGGCCCGTTGGCTGCAATTTTCGCGCTCGCAGAGCCGGCAATTGACGCCGATCGGCGTGCCCTCGGCCTTCTCGAGGTCCATCCCCGTCGCGTAGACCAGGCGAGACGCATGGCGAATTTCACAGCCAAGCCCGATGGCGAAACGCGGTTGGGGCAGCGGGTGCGGCGCCACCGGACGGCGCACCATCTGCGCGATGGAGAAATACCTGGTGCCGTCGGGCAGTTCGATCACCTGCTTCAGCAGGCGGTCGGGTGTATCAAAGGTGGAGTGCACGTTCCAGAGCGGACAGGTGCCGCCGAATTTCGAAAACGGGAAAGTGCCGGAGGAGAATCGCTTGGAAACATTGCCGGCGTTGTCGACGCGCAGCATGAAAAAGGGAATGCCGCGCGCGTTGGGGCGCTGCAGCGTGGTCAGCCGATGACAGACCTGCTCGAAGCCGGCATTGAAGCGCTGCCCCAGCACGTTGAGATCATAACCGAGCGCTTCCGCCGCGGTATGGAAAGCCTGGTACGGCATCATCGCCGCTGCGGCGAAATAGTTCGCCAGCGTAATCCGGTAGAGCCGGCGCGGGGTCTCGTCGAGCGGACCGGCGCGGTTGATAATGGTGTCGAAGGTGCCGGCGCATTCGAAAAGCCCGATTTGAAAGGCGAGCTGGAAGGCGCGGCCCGGTCCATCCACCAGCTCCGAGACCAGGAGTTGCCGGCGATGGCGATCGAACCGCCGCAAGGTCTCGCGCATGACATCGACCGGCATGATGCGGGTGACAACCGAATGTTTTTCGCGCAAGCGCGTCGACAGCGCGGCGAACAGCTCCTCTGATGGCACGTTCAACTCGTCGCGCAGTGTTTCCCCGGCGTGTTCGAGTTCGGGGAAATAGTTTCGATTTGCTTCGATCAGTTCGCGGACGCGCTCGATCGGATTGGCCTCGAATCTGCTGCCGTCTTCCCGATTGGCCATTTGGGCGGCGACCAGCGTTTCGCCGCGACGGGCTTCGGTATAGGCCGCATACAGCCGCTGCAGCGAGTGCGTCACGCCGGGGCACAGTTCGGCGAGATCGCGCAACTCCTGCTTCGGCAGGTCGATCTGCCGGAACAGCGGATCGGAAAAAATCTCGTTCAGTTCCGCAAAGAAACGATCCTCGTCGGCGGTGGCGAGATCGCGCAAATCGAGATCGTAGGTCTCAGCCAGCCGGAGCAGAATCTGCGCCGTGACCGGGCGCTGGTTGCGCTCGATGAGATTGATGTAGCTCGGGGAAATACCGAGCCCTTCGGCGATCTGGGTCTGCGATAGGCCCAACTGCTGGCGAATACGCCGAAAGCGCGGGCCAACGAACAGTTTTTTGCCGGATTCGGTCGCCATTTCGCGCGCTCGCTGTGACAAACATTACAAAGTGACAACTTACACAAGGGTGAATGTTACATCACATCACCATTCCGAAGCAAGTAACTGTACGAACGGAAAAGACTCGCGTTTAGCTCTGGCCACGTTTTCGCAGTGCACTGTCACGAATGTCGATGGAGAATGACGATGGCAAAGACCTTTGAACAGATGGTTCCCGCGCCCGCAGGGCGTTTCGACGGCATCAGCCGTCCCTACACCCCCGCCGAGGTCGAAAAGCTGCGCGGCTCCGTGCCGATCGCTTACACGCTGGCCGAGAAAGGCGCCAATCGTCTTTGGGAATCGCTGAAAAAAGAGCCCTACGTGAATTCGCTGGGCGCCGTCACCGGCAACCAGGCGATGCAGCAGGCCCGCGCCGGATTGCCCGCGATTTATCTATCGGGCTGGCAGGTCGCCGCCGACGCCAACACCGCGGGCGCGATGTATCCCGACCAGAGCCTTTATCCGGCAAACGCTGGGCCGGAGCTGTGTCGCCGCATCAACCGCACCTTCCAACGCGCCGACCAGATCGAGCACTCCGAAGGCGGCGCCAAGATCGACTGGTTCGTGCCGATCGTGGCCGACGCGGAAGCGGGCTTCGGGGGTCCGTTGAACTCGTTCGAAATCATGAAGGCCTATATCGAAGCGGGCGCGGCCGGCGTGCACTTCGAGGATCAGCTCGCGTCCGAGAAGAAGTGCGGTCACATGGGAGGCAAGGTGCTGATCCCGACCGCGGCGCATGAGCGCAACCTGATCGCGGCGCGTCTGGCCGCCGACGTCTGCGGGACGCCGACCTTCGTGTTGGCGCGCACCGACGCGGAGAGCGCCAAGTTGATCACCGCCGATGTCGACGAGCGCGATCGCGAGTTCATCACCGGCGAGCGCACCGCGGAAGGCTTCTTCCGTCTCAAGCCCGGCACCGGTCTGGCCCATTGCATCAAGCGGGGCATCGCGTTCGCGAAATACGCCGACCTGCTATGGTGGGAGACCTCGACGCCGAACCTGAAGGAAGCCAAGGAATTCGCCGAGGCCGTGCAGAAGGTCTATCCGGGCAAGATGCTGGCCTACAATTGCTCGCCGTCGTTCAATTGGGAAGCCAACATCGACAAGGCCACGATTGCGAAATTCCAGCGCGAAATCGGCGCGATGGGCTACAAGTTCCAGTTCGTGACACTCGCGGGTTTCCACTCGCTCAACCATGGCATGTTCGAACTGGCGCGCGGCTACAAGGCCGAAGGCATGGCGGCTTACTCCCGCCTGCAGCAGGCGGAGTTCGCCTCGGAGAAACACGGCTATTCGGCAACGCGCCATCAGCGCGAGGTCGGCACCGGCTACTTCGATCTGGTCTCGACAACCATCACCGGCGGGACGTCCTCGACCACGGCGCTTCACGACTCCACCGAAGCCGCGCAGTTCAAGGCGCACGGTTCGGATGTCCAGATTCAGGCAGCTGAATAACAGGAGGCTATGATGACCAAAGGCAGCAATTTCTGGGTGATTGGCGGCGAGTTCGGTTCGATGAACTTCCACAAGCTCGTGGAAGGCTCAGCCCAGGTCAAAGGCCCGTTCAAGACCCGCAAGGAAGCCGAGGAATGTTGGCGCGAGGTGTCGGAAGAAAACCGTCATAAAGCCGGCGTGCGTTTTTCCATCGTGGAGGAGCCCGCCCGCGTCACCGCCTGATTATTCAGGCGCGGCTAAAAACTAAGAAACGTCTCAAGGACGACAGCGGCCTCATCCGGTTATCCGGGTGGGGCCGCATCGTGTCTTCATCCTCTGGTATCACGGGAGAACGTTCGGAGAAGACATGAGATCCAGTGCGTAAGCTATTGGTAACAAACGGCATTTGCGGAAAACATAGTAACTGGTAGATTAAGCCCGTTAAGGACCATCAGAACGAAAGGCGATCGAGCGGATGTCAGAGGCGCAAAATACCGAAAGCCATGCCGTCAGTGAAGCGCGGCCGATTCGGTTGCGCGATGCCCTGCGCCAGGCCCGAATCGAGGCCGCCGATCGCACCGGGGTCGTTGTCGATTTGCGTGATGCCGAAGTGGCGCGGCTGGAAATTCTGAACGATGCGCTCGAGCCGTTGTTTGCGCAAATTCCAGATCAGGTCGATCTTTTCGATCGCGGCATCAGCCAGGGCGATTCGCCGCGGCTGTGGATCGACGTGGTCGCCCATGTTCTGATGGGACGGGACAAGCGCATCTACCGCTTCGTGCAGGACACCCGTTTCGGCCGCATCGTGATCGCCGAGTCCCATGAAGTCGCTATTATCGTCGAGGCCGTCACAGATTACGTCGCGCGGCGCATGATCGAACGCGAACATGCGCTGGTCGCTTCGCCGGCACCGCAGCCCGTCGTCATCGAGAAACCACGCCGCAGCCGGTTCTGGATCTTCGTGCTCGGCTTCCTCGCCGGGGCGCTGGCGCTGTTCGGGCTGGCGCTGTTTGCGAGCTTGCGGAACCTGTAGCGCCGTCGTGGAATGATAATCCGAGTGGGCGTCCCTAGAGCAGTCGTTTCTTCTGCAATTCACCGACCCGCAGCGAGTCGTCGATGGCTCGAATGGTCTGTTCGAGCCGCCACGCCGCGCCGTCGCGCCCGATCGAGAACAGATTGTAAGCGGCGGCAGGATAATGGCCATGCGCTACCGCCGAGGCCGAGGGCACCCCGATCGCCGGGATCGCACCTTTCGGTCCCTCGACCCATATCGTTGAATGAACGTGATCGTGGCCGTGCAGGATCAGCTCCACGCCATGCCGTTTGAGAAGCGCGAGCAGCAGATGAGAATCGGTCAGCCGCTTGGTGCGCGCATTCGAGCGCAGAGGGTGATGAATCAGCAGCACGCGAAATGCCTGGTCGGCGGACACGCCGGCGAGCATAGGGGCGAGCGCATCAAGCTGGGTGCGGCCAACTCGGCCGGTGGCCATCAGGGGCGGTGTCGGGACTGCCGATGAAACGCTTATCAGCGCCAGCGGACCGCGCCGGCGCAGAGAAGGGAAGGTGCCGCCGCCATCAGGAGCTTCGTCGCTGTCCAGATAATTTCCCCACGCTTGCGCAAATCGATGTTGGGTCACACGAACATAGGCATCGTGATTGCCGGGAATAACAGTGACGCGATCCGGCGCGCCGACGCTCTCCAGCCACGCCCGCGACGGCGCAAACTCTGCTTCCAGCGCCAGGTTCAGGAGATCGCCGGTGATGGCGATGTGATCCGGCGCCTGCGCCTGCAGGTCCGAAATCAGCGCGTCGAGCACGTCGCGGCGATGGAATTTATGACGGTTGCGCGCCCAGTTGAGATAGCCGAGCGCGCGCTTGCCCGCGAAATCGCGAAGCCTCGCCGCAGGCAGCGGCGAAAGATGGGGATCGGACAAATGCGCCAGAGTGAATGCCGCCATCACGCATCTATCCAAGCGGCCGACCTGCGGGAGCAAGCAACGGCCGCATCATCTGGTGATATCCTGTTACGTTCGGACAAAGTAATGGCAAGCTGGTTAACGCGATGCAAGGATCAAAACGCACCGCGCGGAAAGCTGGGAACTGCAAGTCGATGAAGCTGCAGGCGTTGCGAAAGCGTCTCGAGCCGATGCTGCGGCGGGGTTTCCATGTTTATTGGCGCTTCGCCCGTGGCATGACGCTAGGAGTTCGGGCCGTAGTGCTGGACGGCGACAACCGGGTATTCCTGGTCAAGCACAGCTATGTCTCGGGCTGGCATTTGCCTGGCGGCGGCGTCGAAGCCGTGACCATGTCGCGGTGTACCTGATCCGGAATTTTCGGCAGGACCGGCTCCCCGAGCCCAATCGTGAAATTGTCGCCTGCGGTTTTTTCCAGCCTGATGCGCTGCCGGAGGAGATCACCGCGGGCACGCGGCTGCGGATTTCCGAAGTGCTCGAAGGCAGGGATCAGATCGCGATGTGGAGTTAAACCGCCCTGCAGGTTCTTATTCTTCGGAGAAGCATTTCTAGGGCATCGCGCCGACGCTGTTCGCGAATGCTTTCATTGTGGAGCTTGCTTTTCGCGACCCTGATGCAGCCGGCGGAAGCAGTGGACGATGTGGCCGTTCCGCAGGCACTGAAAGCTTGATCGTGCTAAGGCAATTTTGAGTCGGCGCGGTTATTTGATTGGATGCTCGAGGCGATGACGTCTTCAGCGATGCGGGTTGCGGTTCTGGTACCGTGCTTCAACGAGGAGGCGGCGGTCGCAACCGTCGTGCACGGTTTTCGTAAAGCGCTGCCCGGCTGCGAAATCTTCGTCTACGACAACAACTCATCGGACCGCACCATCGCGAAGGCGCGCGAGGCCGGTGCGGAGGTGCGACGAGAGCGTCGGCAGGGCAAGGGCCATGTGGTCCGCCGCATGTTCGCCGACGTCGATGCAGATGTCTACGTGCTGGTCGACGGCGACGCTACTTACGACGCCGCCAGCGCCCCGCGCATGATCCAGACGCTGCTGTCGGATCATCTGGACATGGTGGTGGGTCTTCGCGTCGATCAGGCTCGGGCTGCCTATCGGCCTGGCCATCGCACCGGCAACTGGCTGCTGACCGGGGTTTTGGCCGCGGTTTTCGGACAGGCCTTCAAGGATATTCTTTCCGGCTACCGCGTATTCTCGCGCCGTTTCGTCAAATCATTTCCGGTGCTGTCGGATGGTTTCGAGATCGAGACCGAGTTGACCGTGCACGCGCTCGAGCTGTCGTTGCCGGTCGCTGAGATCGAGACCCCTTATTATGCCCGGCCGGAGGGATCGTTCAGCAAGCTCAACACCTGGCGCGACGGGTTTCGCATCCTCGGCACCATCCTGAGACTTTACCGGTCGGAAAAGCCGCTGCGCTTTTTTACCGCGATCGGGATCTTGCTGATGCTGCTTTCGATCGGCTCGCGATCCCCGTTATCGTCACCTACCTTGAGCAGGGTATCGTTCCTCGTCTGCCCACCGCAGTTCTCTCGATGGGCCTGATGATCCTGGCAGTGCTCTCGGTATCTTCGGGGCTGGTGCTCGACACCGTGACGCGCGGCCGCCGCGAGATGAAGCTATTGGCCTACTTGTCGCAAAAGCCGTTCAACAGAATTGATGCTGGTTGAAACTGCCCAGCCCGGGACGATGGACCGCACGTCTGGCAGATGCTATCCCGCGCTTCATGAGCGAGCTCTCTCTAACGATATTGGCCGAGACCGCCAATGACGCGCAGGCGATTGAACGCCTGCACCAGCGGACATTCGGGCCTGGTCGCTTCGTTCTGAGCGCGTACCGGCTTCGCGAGCATGTCGATCACCTGCTCGATCTGTCGTTTACGGCGAGGATCGGAACGCTGTTGGTGGGTTCGGTGCGCCAATTGCCGGTTTGCATCGGCGACACCAAGGCCCTGCTGCTGGGACCGTTGACGGTTGAGCCGCCGTTCCGGGGCCGCGGCATCGGACGCGCGTTATTGGATCGCTCGCTGAAAGACGCAAAAGCAAAAGGCCATCGTCTGGTGCTGCTGGTCGGCGACGAGGCGTATTACAGCCGTGCCGGATTCAAGGCGATTCCCAAGGGGCGCGCGATCATGCCGGGTCCGGTGGACTACCGTCGTCTGCTGGTGGCGGAGCTCGCGGACGGCGCATTCGCCGATGTGTCAGGAGCAATCCGCCCGGACTGGAGCGTGGCGCGGTAGCGCATCATCGAGCATGCCCTAGAACTTCAGATTAGCGAATGCCCGCACGCCGATGCCCGGCAGCAACACCTCGTCCTTGTTGTAGGACACCGAGTTGCGCATGTTCTCGTTCAAGAGATTGTTGCCGATAAGGCCGACGGTCATTTCGCGGGCCCCGAACTGCGATGGATCAAGCTTGGTCTTATAGCTGACCTCCGCCTTCAACAGGTTGTAGCCAGGCGTCGGCGTTTCAGCGATCGGCGCGATGTCATTGTGCGCAAACGCATGTAGCAGATTGACACGCATCAACCAGTTGCTGTCGCGCCAAAACACGCCGCCGCCGACCCGCACCGGTGGAATGCGCGGGACATTGGTGCCGTCCGTGAAAGTGGCCCGGACCAGATCGAACTGATCTTCGATGCCCCAAATGCCGCCATGGAGCGGCCCGATATCAAGCTGGCTCTGGAATTCGCCGCCCCGGAATCTGGCGTCGCGCTGTGAATAGACGGCCTGCTTGAGCTCGGCGCCGGGCTCGCCGCACGAGGCGAAATCGGTGTCGCAAAACACGCCGGTCAACCGCCGGAATATGAAATTGTCAAAGCGGGTGTAGTAGGCGGTAGCTTCGAACCGGAATGGGCCTGTGGCCTTGCGCAGGCCGATCTCGACCGATTTTGCTGTCTCTGTCGCGAGATTCGGATTGCCGATATCGAATGTCGCGGTCGCGTCATGGGCGCCGCGCGAAAACAGCTCGGCCGGTTTCGGTGCACGCTCGACATATTGCGCGGTGATACTGCCCACGAGATCATACGGAAGATTTTGGATCAAGCCGACGCTGCCACTCTTCGGCGTGAACGACGGGTTGCGCGCGATGCTGATTTGTGGACTTCCATCAGGCAAAAAGTCCGCCGGAAAATCTGGTGTCGATCCATGCAGATCGACATGCTCGATACGACCGGCGATCTGGGCCTTGGTCGCATCGGAGAATTTGAACTCGTTGAAGACATAGCTCGCGACGCGCGTATTGTTGTTGGGGTCCCACAGACCATTGAACAGCGTGCCGGGATTATCCGGGCTCGGCGCGGTCAGTTCCTGATGACCGGCTTGCAACCCGAACGCCGTGGTGACCGTCGCAAAGCGGGCGTTAAACGGCATCATCTGCACTTCAACGCGGCCTTCCTGCTCCTTGTTGGTGAACGTCTGACGGATGCCGAGCGTCGAGGTATCGGCGGGATCGGCGAGCCCGATCTCGTTGTGGTGATAGTCGGTCGCACCGGCCCAGAACCTGACGGCATCGATCGCCGCCGCGTCCGGCCGATATTCGCCCTTGGCCGTGAATTTGGTCTGATGGGCATCGATCCGCGTCTGGTGATCCGCCCCGTCAATGCCGGGGATGCGATAGAGCGTGTCGGTTTGCGTGATCGCAGCGCCGATAAAGCCGCCATGAAACAGATACGAGCCGCCGACCGACGCGCCATCGCCCTGCGCGGCGGAATTCGGCTGCCGCCCGTTGAATGGCTTGGTGGGGTCAAAGAGATAGGGATAGCTCGGGATGCTGTAGTCAGTGGCCTTGCGGCCATAGGCGTCGGCGTGGAGCGCGTAGTTGCCGCCTCCGGTATCGATCAGGATGGCGCCATCCACGCCGCGATCGACGGAATTGATAGCCGTTCGGGTTTCGACCGCCACACAAGGAGCCGATTCCGCCGTTGCGAGTGGGGCTTTGGCGGGCAGTCCGTAGGTCTGGAACGGTGCGGCCGCGCATGAAGGTAACGCATCCGGAATGCGATTGTTGGTCGCGGCGACGATGCCGCCGATCGAAGTCGAGCCGTAGCGCAGCGCGGCCGGCCCCCGGATCACTTCCACCTGGTTTGCCGCAATCGGATCCACCGGCACGAAATGATCTTCCCCAAGATCGGAGGCGCCGCCGGCATTGACGCCATTTTCGAGGATTCCGACGCGATTCACGTCCAGACCGCGAATGATCGGCCGGCTCGAGGCGCCGGGCGCAAAGGTCGAGCCGGTGATGCCCGGCTTGGAGAACAGGAGATCGCCAAGCTGGGCGGTGCCCTGGCGGCGGATCTCCTCGTTCGGCACCACGGTGACGGTTGCGAATTGGTCGGTCACCACCGGCAGCACACCCTGCTGTGGCGCGGGGGCGACCGGCGCTGGCGGTGCTTGCGGCGCGCGCTCGCGATTCGCGCTGGGAGACGCGCGGACGACGCGTGTCGGGGCAGGCGAGCGAACGATCGGCCGTCGTACAATCGGGCTCGGCGCCGTCACGGTGACTTCAGGCAGTTGCGTCGAGGAGGATGGGGCAGGCGCATTCTGTGCCACCGCGCCGTTGCCAATCGCGCATAGCGCGAGCCAGCTTGCTCCACCGATTTGGAATGCTCGTCTTCTCTGGAATCTCATTGTCTGGGGTCCTGACGCCATCGATGTGACGGGCCGATTTCGATTATCCCGCAACATCGCTCCGCCTGATGCGGGCGACTTCCGGGCGCATCAATCTACGTCAGGAGATGGGTGGCGCGCGCGACTGGAACGCCGGATGGACCGAGTTCAGACCGATTAACTCCGCCTCGGTCTC
>Ga0209687_1000422_pt1 | contig 14174 bp, 14 predicted proteins | sample GraSoiAngelo_136_FD_185893 | JGI IMG/M metagenome (GOLD analysis project Ga0209687, IMG submission 185893) | Grasslands soil microbial communities from the Angelo Coastal Reserve, California, USA - 14_0929_09_20cm (SPAdes) (version 2) | ecosystem: Environmental > Terrestrial > Soil > Grasslands ...
AATTCGTAAACCCGACGCGTTCATCTTGCGTCGGTGTCTTTGGGATCAGCGTTTCGGCCGGCGGCTCGTAGCTGGAAGGAATTCTGGACGATCGCGTGACGTTGTCAGGAGAAACGAAATTGCTTCCAATAACCGCCTGAGGCTTGAATTGCTCCAGTGCAACACGAAAGGCATCATCACCGGGGGCGGAAGCGGAAAATAGGCAATCGAAAGCGACAACCTTTGCGCCAGCGCGGACGAGACGCTCCAGAATCATGGCGTAGATTTCGCGGTTCCAAGGCCAACCTTTGCTCATGATCTCGAGAGCGCGGCGCGATCCGGGATCGCTTGAACTGGACGAGAACAACCCTTGGAGGTCGAGTGTTTCATCCAAGGTTACAGAATCGGAATCAATGGCGAGAAAGAGCAGGTCCGGATTCGGCGGAGTCGTGCGGCCGGAGCGGGCGATGGCGTCGCGAAGCCGGGATTCGGTCTGCCCATAATAGCTGGGAAAGGTGAAATCCAGCAAAGTCGCGCCTGCGGCACAAAGGGTTGCAAGAAGAAAGACGACCAGGGTGCGCCTATAGGGCATGACGGTCGGACGCAGCGGGAAAAATGCCGAGAGCGGGCGCGCTTTCGGCTGCGTCCTACGGGTGGTGGGGTCCACTGACGGGACCCGGGGTTCTCGGGCTGAGGCCAAAACTGGTTGATGATTCGATTCTAAATATATAATTTATACCACAATTGCCACAATATCTATGCTGAACACCAGGTTTGCTCTCGCCGCTGTCGCCCTCTATTCCGGCGTCTTTGTTCAGCAATCCGCTGCCGGCCCTCTCACCTCCGCCGAGGTCACCAAAATCATCAACCGGGTCAGTCTGATCGAGCCGGCAAAAGGCGCTCGTCCCGCTGTCGTGCGCGATGTCATCAAAGATGATCGCGGTCTACAGACGGGCGCCAGATCCCGCTCGGAGTTGCTTTTTCAGGATAACACCCTGACGCGCATCGGTGCGGAGACATTCTTCAGTTTCAAAACCGGCACACGAGATATGACCCTGGAGAGAGGGTCCATGCTTCTGCAGGTGCCGAAGGGATTAGGTGGAGCGAAAATTCACACCGCGGCCGTCACGGCAGCAATCACCGGCACGACGATCATGATGGAATATAGCCCTAAGCAATATCTCAAGGTTCTGGTGCTCGAAGGTAGCTTGCGTTTATCGCGGAACGGATCCTTTGGTGATTCAGTAGTTTTGCACCCGGGAAAAATGGTGATCATGCGACCGGACGCAAAAAAGATTCCCGCCCCGATCGACGTTGATCTGGCACAGATCGTTAGGACATCGACTTTGGTAAACTTTCTCGGCAGCAATATTTTGCCGAGCATGCCGCTTATTCAGGCGGCAATCAACGACCAGGCCAAGGAGTTGGCAAAAGGAACCCTTGTTCCGACAAATTTGGTCATCGGTCACGGAACCACGATGGTTTTAGCGTCAAGCGATCAGCTGAGCAAAACCATCGGCTCACTCGCCGGCTTAGCCACGAGTCACAACGGCACGCCCGTAGCTGCAACCGTTTCCACTACCACCTCGACTGCCGCAAACAATGTTCTTGGCTCTGGCCCTACAGTTTCGGTCTCCAGCAGCGCTCAACTTGTGTCGCTGCTGGGCAACGCTGCGCCCGGTTCTGGCGGGACCATCAACGTTACTCCTGGCGCCGTTAACGTCGGTGGAAATGTGGCCGGGGCAGTCAGCGCCAGCACCGGCGGTGCTAGCGTGAACGCTAGCGCCAACGTCTCGTTAGGTGGCAATCGCCGATAAGCTACTCTGGCGCTCCCCCAACACTCGCCGGAACGCCGCCATTGAGCGCAGTCGGATTGCTTCCAACATCAAGCCGAACAAGCTTGGACGAAGACTCCGAAAACGGAAAGCGAGAAGGCGGAAACCGGAAGCAGCGTCACTCCCAGATTCCGAGTTGGCGCAATTGCGCCGTGGCGGTGCCGGCCCAGTCATTGTTTGAAGCAGGGCAGGCCGGGCTCGGATGCAAAATCTTGCCGACGTGGGGCCGAGAATCGGCGATTACTTCACGCGCGCGTTTTCCTGCGAAATCACCCACCCCGATGAGCCATTCGGGTTCCAGGATGCGAACGATTTCCTGCAAATGTTCATCACAAGCGGCGAACAGCGCCGTCCGCTCCTTCGCCAACAGTTTGTCCGGCGTCCGATTGCGCCCGCTCTTTTCACAAAAGGCGAGCGGGCAATAATTCATCACCAGGTGTTCCTCGAAAAATTCCTCGGCGGCGCCAAAGCGTTTCGCGAATAATCCCCATAAACGTTGGCCGCTGATTTCGCTGCGCGAGCAATCGAATCCCATCACCGTCCGCTTCGGATGCTCATCAGGCGAATGGTCGATCCTGGCCTGAATGTCGAGCCAATCGCGCACGGCAGCGATTTGGCCGAACGGGACACCGGTTTGCGCCATCCCGAACGGGCCGGGATTCATTCCGAGAAATAGCACCCGCTTGCGGCCATTTCCGTAGCGACGCAGGTACATCGCATGCGCGCGCCAGGCGTAGATCAACGGGTTGTAAACGTGCGTGACTGGCGCGGCGAATCTCAGCTCGGCAACGGCGTCGCGCAGACGTTTCGCCGCGGTGACTAACGAATCACTGGTTGCCATATTTGATGTTACGACATGAAAACTAGGATTCGAGCGATCAGCCCACCGACTAGCTTCGAATGGGGCGCGGAGCGATGCGGTGACGTAGTTGGAGAAATGGCCGTTCCACTGCAAAAAATAGGATTGTCGCGCCGACGTAAACGCTGAGTTCGACGCCCAGAAGAGCGGCCGCCGAAGTGAGCACGATGTTATGAGTTACGCAAAATTGCGCGAGGAAATGGATGACAAGTTTTTGAATGAGATACGCACTATAGGCGATGCTGGCGATAAAAGCGGCGCCGGGAATTTTTACTCGCCGCAAAATTAACCGCGGGCTGACCGCACAAAGAAGTAATGCGGCCATTCCAAGAGCAATCAACGGAAATTGCCAAATGCTGGCAGCGACGGTGAGATAATCGCCTTCGCCCAGAAATAATGCGTAAACGATGAGGCCGAGCCCGGGCAGCAAGAGCCAGGGGGCAAGATTCATCAGGCGGCGCCACCATTGTGGGCGGAATTTCTCGATGGCAGCCAGGGCAACCCCGAAGACGAGCGGATCGAGCCGGGTCCAGGTCGGATAATAGATCCAGGTTTGAAAGCCGCGGAAGGAGACACCGGCTTCAGCCAAATTCTGCCGGGCAAGAAACACGCGCAGCGTGATTCCGCCAAGAACGATGACGCAGGGAATGATAAATCGAGCACGAGGCCATCGGCTAACGAGAATTAGTATTAGCGGCAGGAAAAGATAGAACTGGTCTTCGACCGCAAGCGACCAGGCGTGGGAAAAGGCAGTGCCGCCATGCAAACCAATGTTTTGCACCGAGAAGACAAATTTCCAGAGTGGCGACATTTCCGGGTACTCCCGCCACGACGGGAAAAAGGCATAAACGGCGAGGATGACGAAGTAGGCTGGGATGATTCGGAAGGCGCGGCGGGTGAAGAACCGCGGCAGGTCGATCGGCCGACCGCGCGCGAGCGGCGCGAGCAATTGCCCGCCGATCAGGTAGCCGCTAAGAACGAAGAATAGATCGACCCCGATCCAGCCGAATCGATCCACGCGACCGGGCAATTTGAAGCCGAAAAGAGCGGCGTGGTAAATGACCACCACGATGATGGCGAGAGCACGGAGAAGATCGAGACCCGGCTGACGTTCGCGATCGGTAAAGCGCGGGTCGACTCCGAGCCGGAGTGGCGTTGTAGTTTCGCTCACGGAATTTCGGACGCGCGAAAGTAGCAGAGGCAAGGCCCCCGTCGAGTTTCCGTGAGCACTTACAAGATCGACTGCTTTAAGCAGTCAATATTTTGTCGCGCTGATGCTGTGTGGGGCGTGGCCGCCTTCGCCCGCATTTCTTTTATGGCAGCGCGTCAAGGATTCGTGCGACAAGAAATTGCGGCGCAATTCCGAGGAACAACACGACGGCTGCGGCGAACACAATCGTCAGTCTGGAAAGTCCGTTCTGCGCCAAGATTGAATGCGAACGAGTTTCAGCGCCCTGGGTTTGGAAAATCACCTTTAAAACGATGAGATAATAGTAAAGGGAGATGAGACTGCCGAAGAGCGCGAGTGCCACGAGCCAGAGGAGACCGTGATTTGCCCCGGCGCGAAACGCGGCGCTAAAGAGATAGAACTTGCCGAAAAATCCGGCGAGCGGCGGAAGCCCGGCCAATGACAACATGAATACCGCCATGCATCCGGCCAGCAATGGCGAGCGCGCACTCAGTCCGGCGAAGTCTTGCAAATCATCACCACCGGTTTCGCGGCGCACCAGCGCGACAACGCCGAACGCGCCGACCAAGGTGAAGGAGTAGATAGTAGTGTAGAACAAGGTTGCGCTAAATCCTTCGCGGCCGCCCGCAATTATTCCGAGCAAGGTGTAACCGGCGTGAGCAACAGCGGAGTAGGCGAGCAACCGGCGCAGATTGGTCTGGACCAGGGCGACCAGATTGCCAATGAGAATCGAGAACGCAGCCAACACGGCGAGGACCGGCGACCAACCGGCAACCATGGCGTGCCAGTCCGCGCTGCCGTGGACCGGGCCAAATCCAATGAGCACAATTTTTCCAAGGACGACGAACGACGCAACTTTTGATCCTGACGCTATGAAGGCGGCGCTCGAAACCGGCGCGCCTTGATAGGCGTCAGGGGCCCACAGATGAAACGGCGCAGCTGCGATTTTGAAGGCGAAGCCGACGAGGGTCATGACAATGCCGGCAAACAGAAGCGGCGAGAGCGATTGCGCAGCAAGGCCTTCCGCGATGGCGGCCAGACTAGTCGTGCCCGCCATGCCATAAATGAAGCTCAGCCCAAAGAGAGTAAAAGCGCTGGCGGTACTGCCAAAGAGAAAATACTTCAAGCCGGCTTCGGCCGATCGGATATCGGTTTTGTCGAATGCGGTCATAAGATAAAGCGACAGACCGGTAAGCTCGAGTCCGATGAAGATCATAAGTAGTTCCTCGCTGCTAACGAGAAGTAGCAGGCCGATAGTAGCGAGCAGAATGATGGCAAGATACTCGCCGTAGTTTGGTGTCTCACGGGACGCGAGAAGGATGGTGAAGAAGGCAAGAACCAAACAGAGGATCTGGAAGAGCGAGTTGAGTGGCGAGGTCACAAGCATGCCGTGGAACAAATTCGCGTGTGCAGGAAGCATCAATATGGCTTCAATCGCGATCACGAGTCCAAGCGCCGCGACCAGCGTGCAGAAAGCGGTAGATGCGGCCGTGCCGGCTGCGGCACGTCGCGGCATTGCCGGGGACACGCCTGCCACCGCAGTTCCGCGACTCGTTGTCACACCAATCACGAGAACGACGAGCGCAGTCAAGGTAACGATCGCTTCCGGGGCGGCAAGTTTGAGGAGATCCAGATAAGACATGGGAGATCGTTACAATGTTAAAAAGTTACATCGTTAAAATGGGAGAAGCACTGACCCGAGGCTCCGTTGTAACTTTGTAACCATGTAACCTTTTTAACCGCCGGTTTTCAAAAACCTCATTGCTTCAACTGCGGGTTGAATACGATCGAGTAAGAACTTGGGATAGATTCCGATCGCCACGGTCGCGAAGATCAGGAAGCTGGCGCCAAGTTTTTCTGGAACACTAATGGGTTCAAGGTGGATCGGCCGCTCGGCGGGCGATGTCATTAATGGCGGCGAAACCGCAAGTTCTTTAACATCGCCCGACGGAATGGCCGATTCGCCTTCAAAGAAACTTTTTTTCAGCGCGCGCAAGGTGAATGCGGCTACCAAAACCATGCCCACACCGGTAATCCAAACCGCGATCGGAAAGGTTTTCCACGCGCCGATCAGGATGGTAATTTCGGCGGCGAACCCGCTGAATCCCGGAATGCCCATCGACGCGGCCGAAGCGATAACAAAGACAAAGGCCGCGAACGGAAGCATGCGATTAAGTTCCATCAGCGACAGTTCATCGAGATCCCGGGTGTGAGTGCGGCGATAAATCATGCGTCCAGCAACGGCAAAGAGGAGTGCACCGATCACGCCGTGGGAAAACATTTGCAGAACCGCGCCGGAGACGCCGAGGACGTTTGCCGTCGCCAGCCCAAGAAGCACGAAACCCATGTGGCTCACGCTCGAATAACCGATGACGAATTTCAGGTCGCGCTGCCGCAGCGCCACCGCTGCGGCATAGACAATTCCGATCACGGCCAGGATCGCGATCCAATTACTCCACATTTGGAAACCCTGTGGGAAAAGATTCATCGCGACGCGCAGCCCGCCGTAGGCTCCGAGTTTCATCACAATTCCGGCGAGCAACATTGAGCCCGCAGTCGGTGCGGCCACGTGGCCAGTCGGCGCCCAGGTGTGCAATGGCCAGATGCCGGCGAGGACGGCGAAGCCGACGAACAAAATGGGGAATGCCCAGGACTGTAACTGCGGGCTGAATCGGAATTGGACGAGCTCATTCAAGTCGAGTGAATCGGCGCTGACATATGCGGCGATGATTCCGATGAAAACGAGCGCCCCGCCGAAGAAGGAGTAAAGGGTGAGCTTCATTGCGCCGTACTCCTTGTTAGTCGATCCCCAGATCGCGATCAGGAAGTACTTGGGCACGATGACCAGTTCGTAAAAGACAAAGAGCAGGAACAAATCGGCACTTAGAAAAACGCCGAAGGAGCCGGCTACTACCAGCAGCAGCCAGAAAAAGAACTCGTTCGGCCGTTGATCGTTGGCGACATCCCAGGAAAAAAGAACTGAGCTGACTGCTGTTATCGACGTAACCAGGACGAGCGTCAGACTGATGCCGTCCACCGCGAGATGGTAATTCATGCCGAGGGCCGGTACCCATGGCACGCGCACAACGGTGTTGAAGTGCGCCAGATCGAGATCGCGACAGAAAAACGTCGCCAGACTAATCGCGAAGGTCGCGATAGTTGTAATCAGGGCGAGCCAGCGCGAAAACGCGCGCGGCAAAAAGAGCAAGAATACTGCGCCCGCAAACGTGATGTAAATCGTCCAGGCGATCACTTGGCGGTTACGACATCTCCGCTTTGAATTGGTCGCGGCACTAGAATCGCGACATTCTGCAATAAGAGACCATTGACTTCGCGCCGGCTCTCCAATGGGTAGGTGTGAACCGCCGATGCCGGGCAGAGGCGAACCTCGATGGAAGGCGGTGTCTCCGCATGGGTAGACAAAGAGGTAAATGCCCGGAAACCGGTGAGTATGTGTTTCATACTTGTTTGCGTGTTCGGTATCGCGTGGTTTGCTCGCGAACGTGAAACCCGATCTCGCGTTTCGGTTTTTCTGGCGGCGCCATCAGCTGCCGGATTGCGTCAATGATCGCAGCGATTTCTTTGTCGTGTTTGCCGACGCGACGTTCCAGCTCGGAAAACTTGCGCGCGAACTCACGATTTGTCTCAAGAGTTTCACGCAGCTTCACGAATGCGCGCATGATAGCGATGTTCACCTTCACCGCGCGCTCGCTTTTCAGGACGCTGGATAACATAGCCACGCCTTGTTCAGTGAATGCATAGGGGCGATGACGGCGACCGCCGCGGCCCTTTGCTATTCCAAATTGGAATATCAAAGATTCAGCTTCCGCAGCAGTAAGCTGAAACATGAAATCTGATGGAAATCGCTCACGATTACGTCGCATCGCCTTATTTAGATTTCCGGTAGTCACGCCGTACAAAGGCGCCAAGTCGAAGTCGAGCAGCACCTTCTCACCCCGGATAACGCGAATGACCTTGGCAACTTGTTGATTCAAAACGAGCTCTTTACTCATTGCGCATTCCTCACAAGAACATAGTCACGCCTTGCTCAGTAAAGGCGTAGGGACGCGCCCGTCTGGGCCCAGCAACTTGAAGTCACAGTTTGTGACTTCAAGTTTGCAAGCTGCTCCGCCTTAAGCTGAAACACAAAGTCAGCGGGAAATCGCACCGCGTTGCGCTTCACCGCTTGGTTGAGAATCTTGGTGGCCACGCCATAGAGAATGGCCAAGTCCTGGCTAAGCATTACTCGCTGACCGCGAATCACGTAAATCGATTGCGCAATTTGCTGGATTGGAATGATCTCTTTGCTCATTCGCGGCAATTCAGGCAAATAACCTCGTCATCTGCACCACGGTGGAATTGAAAATGTTGAGTAGGAATTGGGGGACGATGCCGATGGCGAACATGAGAAGCGTGACCGGAATTACGACCCACTTCTCGTTAGATCTGAGATCGGGAAAAGCGATACTAGTTTCGACGAGCGGGCCGCTGAAGAGCGACTGTATCGCGCGCATGAAGACGACGGCGGTGAAGAGGAGACCGAGCACGGCCGCCGCGGTGAATGAGCCAGTCATGGCGAAGGAACCCTTGAAAATGAGAAATTCGCCGACGAATCCGTTCAGCCCGGGGAGACCAAGCGACGAAAACATCGCCACGCTCATCCAGCCGCAAAGAAGTGGGGTATGTTGCATGAGGCCGCCGAAGTCACCGATGCCGCGCAGGCCGCGTCGTTGTTCGAGTAACCCGACAAAATAGAAGAGCGCGGCCGCGGTGATGCCGTGATTGAAGATTTGCATAAAAACGCCGCTCAAGGCCGCCTGCATTTCGACCAAAGGTCGTGCCGCCGTAGCGGTGACGGCAAAAAGACCGAGCATGCAATAGCCAAGATGATTGATCGATAAGTAGGCAACCATTCGTTTCAAGTCCGATTGCGCCCAGGCGGCCAGAGGAGCGATCACGATGGAACAAACCGCCAGGGTCAACAGCCACGGCCCCATTGTCGTAATCTCGTTAGGAAAGAGCGGCAGCAGCAATCGGACAAAACCGTAAACTCCCATTTTGGAGAGTGTACCGGTCAACACCATCGAAACACCGGTAGGCGCGGTTTCATAGGCGTCAGGCAACCAGGTGTGAAAAGGAAAGAGCGGAACCTTGACCGCGAGTCCCAGAAAGATTCCGGCGAAGGCGAGCCATTTAACATTGCCGGTAAGCAAGTCGCCGTTTTTCGCAAGATTGGCGAGACCGGCGAAATCGAACGTGCCCTTGGCAAAATAGATCCCGAGGAAAGAAAGCAGCATCGCCACGCTACCGAGAAAGGTGTAAAGGAAGAATTTTGTGGCGGCACGGTCGCGTTTTTCGCCTCCCCAGATCTTAATAAGGAGGAAGGCAGGGATGAGACTCATCTCGTAGAAGAGAAACCAGAGAATGAAATTCTGGGCGGTGAACGTGCCGTAAAGCGCCGCTTGCATAATCAACATTAGCGCGCAGAAACCGCGATCTCCCGCTGGGCGGGATTGCGCGAGTAAGGCGAATGGAAATACCAGCGAAGTAAGGATGGCAAGAAGCAGGCTTAGGCCATCGATTCCGACCAAATACTCGGCGCCGATTGCAGGGATCCAGCTATGCCGTTCAACTAGCTGAAGACCGGGCAACGTAGAATCAAATCTTTGCCATAATAGAAAAGCCCCAATAGCCGTAATTAGATTAGATGCTAGTGCGACGCCGCGAGCGTAGTTGCGCGTCGCGGCAACCAGAAGCGCTCCGAAGATCGGAACTATTATAAGCGAAGTAATCAGCCAAGCCATGCGTAAAGGACAAGCAGGAGGAGCATTCCAATGGCAATCGCGCCCAGATAAGTTTGGATCTGACCCGAATGTGCCGCGGCGATCAGTCGGCCAAAACCGCGCGTTCCACTGGTAGTTTCATCAACGCCGGCATTGATGCCGTGGTCGTCAAAGCCTTTGCTCAAAACCCCGAAGGCTTGACCAATTCCAGCGAATAGCCTGACCAGGCCATCCCAGAAATAGCGATCCAGCCAATCGGATAGACGCGAGAGTTTTCGGCTGAGAGTGATAACGGTTTGTTCGTAGATTTCATCGAACCACATTTTGTTTTCGAGAAATCGGAACAGCCCTGGCTGTGCCCGCGCCAAAGGATCAGGGACATTGCGATACATCAGCCAACCGAGTCCAATTCCTCCGGCGACCAACACAAGTGAGAGAAGAATTATTGGCTGAATAAGCAAGCCGAAGTCAGCGTGCGCCGGTTCGCCGTTGAGATAGGCGTGGAGCCAAGGCCAGGCGGGCGTGAGCACGAGGGCGAAAAGAATCGAGCACAAGGCAAGGACAACGAGCGGCATCTTCATTACCAGCGGACTTTCGTGCGCGCGGAACACAGGCCTCTGGCCTGTGAGCACAATGGAGATGTTCTCCGTTGTTGTCGCTGCTTCAGCGGAGTGGAACTCCGCCGGGCGCACAGACTGGAAGTCTGTGTTCCGAGCGGAACCAAAAAAAACGTAGATGATTTGCCGAGTCATGTAGAGCGCAGTGAGAATCACTCCGGCAAGCATCAGGTAATGCGGCAAAGCCGAGGCGGGCCAATGCGCCGTAGCGTGCAGGACTTCTTCTTTCGTCCAACCACCAGAAAAGAAGAACGGAACGCCGCTCAGATTCATCATGCCGATGGCGTAAGTGAGAAATGTCACCGGCATGATCCAGCGCAAGCCCCCCATTTTGCGGATGTCCTGTTCATGATGAAGTCCGTGAATGACTGAGCCCGCACCGAGGAAGAGCAGTGCTTTGAAGAAGCCATGCGCGATCAGGTGCATGATCCCGGCCGCGACGCCACCGACACCGAGCGAGACCATCATCAGGCCAAGCTGCGAGACGGTTGAGTAAGCTAGAATGCGTTTGATATCGAACTGCGCCAGGGCAATGAGCGACGCCATTAGGGCGGTGACGACACCGACCGATACCACAACGGTGAGAGACGGCGTGACGCCATTGACTGCGCCTAACGAGAATAAGGGATAGACGCGAGCAACGAGGAAAACGCCGGCAGCGACCATTGTTGCGGCATGGATCAGGGCACTGACGGGCGTTGGGCCTTCCATTGCATCCGGCAACCAGACATGGAGAGGGAATTGCCCGGACTTTCCGATCGCACCGCAGAAAATCAGCAGCGCAATGAAGGTCGCGCTGGCGCCAATGGCAAGAAGTCCTGCGTTTTCCAAACAACCGCGCCCCTGATCGTAAAACAAGAGTGTGCCGCTGCTGTGATAGAGCCAAAGCATCCCGAGAAAAAACCCGAGGTCACCGATGCGGGTGGTGATGAAGGCTTTCTTGGCTGCGGCAGCGGCGCTCGGCCTATCGATCCAGAACCCAATGAGCAAATAGGAAGCAAGCCCGACTAGTTCCCAGCTAACGAAAAGTAGAAGGAGACTGTTTGCGATGACTACTCCCAGCATCGCGCCAGAGAAGAACGAGAGATAAGCAAAGAAGCGGGTAAAATTCTTGTCGCCGCCCATGTAGCCAACGCTGAAGATAAAGATGCAAAGACCGACCAGCGTGATCATGACCATCATGGCCGCGGCGAGCGGGTCGAGCACCCAACCGAGGCGAAGAGCCTGGTCGCCGAAAGTGAACCAAGTGAAATTGTGGACGGAACGAAAGCCTGGCGCCGCGAGTGTTGGTAAGAACGCGGTGATCGATAGCGCCAGAGCTGCGATTTGGCCCAAGATCGCAAGGGCAGCGGCGGTGCGACGACGCGAATTGGCCAAGATAAGAATAAAGAACGAAGCCACCAACGGCACGGCGGGAATTAGCCAAAGATTGGAGACGATCCAGGAATTCATCTTTTGGGCGCAACGAGAAGACGTCCAACGCTCAACGTCCAACGCTCAACGTCCAACGAAGAAGGACGCAGGCACTTCGCGCGAGTTGAGAACGTTATGATGGGTCGCACCGTGATTTCGCCGCGGCAGGAGGCTAACAAGAAGAAACGAAAGTCCCATCGCGCTGAAAATTCTTGTCTGAGATCGAAGTTGAACGTTGAGCGTTGGGCGTTGGGGGTTTGCTTCTTGCAGCTCATCTTATCCTTTGAGCTGATCGAATTTATCGACGTTGGTCGTTCGATAGTGCCGGTAAATAGCGATGACGAGGGCGAGGCCAACAGCGGCTTCGGCGGCGGCGATGGCGATGGAAAAGATCGCGACTAGGACGCCCGTTGGTGGTTGCGGCTGCGGGCCGAAGCGCCAGAAGGCGACGAAGTTTAAGTTCGCGGCCGCGAGCATTAGCTCAATGCCAATCAAGATAAAAATTGCATGACGCCGACTGAGCGCGGCGAGCAGGCCGATGGAGAATAGCGCCGCGGAAACGATGAGGAAGAGTTGGAGGGTTGGAGTCATGCCGTGGCTGAAGTTAAAACATCAATATTGTTACATTGTTAAATAGAGATGAGGCTGTATTTCCGTTTTAACGTTGTAACCCTTTTAACAATTCACCTTTCTTCTCACTTCTCCTCCATCACGAGAATGAGCGCGCCGATCAGGGCGGCGGTGAGGACTAGCCCAACGCATTGCAACGGCCAGACGTAATTGGTCATGAGCGCTTCGCCGATCCGTTTGACCGTCAGCGGTTCAATTTGCGGCACCGGTAGCGCGAGCGATTTGGTTTTAAGGATTGTCCAGAGCAATCCACCGAACACAGCCAGTGCCACGATGGCGCCGCCCCAATTAAAGCCACGTTCGCCAGTCACCTCGCGGCGCGTGAGCAGAATTGTGAAAACAATTAAAACAGCGACTGCTCCGACATAAACAAAGATCTGCACCAATCCAACGAATTCTGCGCCTAACAAGAAAAAGGCGGCGGCCACGCCGACAAAGGCCACCACCAGACTAAGGGCAGCGTGGATTAACCTTGGCAGTATCGCGGCGGCGAGCGCGCCCGCAAGGGTAATGATGGCAATCAGCAGAAAAGCGACGCTATTCATTCGGCGAAGCGATAGGTGCGCGTCGCAAATTTTTTTCTTGTATCAAGGAGACGCGAGAGTACGAGATAAACAAGCGCGATCACTGCCAGCGACCAAAGCCAGCCCGCGAGGCCACGCCCCTGATAATGCCAGACCGCCGCGGCGATGATCAGGGTGAAGGCCATCGGAAGCATGAATTTCCAGGCGAAATTCATGATTTGATCGACGCGGGTGCGCGGAAGCGTTCCACGGACCCAGATATAAACGAAAAGCAGCGCGCTCAACTTCAGGAAAAACCAAAAATAGGATGGAATAAAGTTGAGCGCAGCGATCGGCGAATGCCAGCCGCCGAGAAACAATGTCACCGCCAATCCGCTAATGGCGAACATGCCAAAATACTCCGCCATGAAAAAGGTCGCGTACTTGAAGCCAGAATATTCCGTCATGTGACCGGCAACAATTTCCGATTCGCCTTCCGGAACATCGAAAGGAGTGCGGTTGGATTCGACCAGACCGGAGACAAAAAACAAAACGAACGCGGCCGCGCCCCAGGGGGTAGTGACGAACCAATGTGGCAGGACGCCCATGGAATAGCCGTCCTGCGCCGCGACAATCGCATCCGGCGAAAGCGCGCCCACCATCATCACCACCGGCAGGGTGGTGAGGATGAGCGGTAATTCATAGCTGACCATTTGGGCAATGGCGCGCATTGCGCCCAGCATCGAGAACTTGTTGTTGCTGCCCCAGCCGGCCATGAAGACGGCCAGCTCGGTGGTTGATCCGACGGCGAAGAAAAACAAGATGCCGCCGTCGATTGCGAACGGCGTCATGTTTCGCCCATAAGGAATGACGCCGAGCGCGAGAATCGCCGCTGCTGCGACCAGGATCGGCGCTAGAAAATGCACCACTTTGTCTGCACGGGCCGGGACCACATCTTCTTTGATCAACATCTTGATGCCATCGGCTACCGGTTGAAAAAGCCCGAAGGGCCCAACGCGATTTGGGCCGTAACGATTTTGCATGCGGCCAAGAATTTTTCGCTCCAGCACTGAGATCGCCGCAAAGAGAGTGAGAAAAACGCCGAGCAAGGCACCGATGTTAATGAGGCTCGAAATGATGGGCGCTACCCAGTCGGGCAGGCCCGAAAGCAGGGACAAAATCCAATGCTTTGCGCTGATAAAGATTTGGTCGAGTGAATCGCTCAAAGTCGATGAAGAAAAGCGGTGGCTGGTTGATTAATCAAGGAAGAACGAGATCAGTCTCTCGCTCGCCTTGGCGGATTGATCCAGCGAAGAACAGCGAGTGCGAGTACGATGCAGATGATTGCAATCAACGCTTCGGAATG
>Ga0209687_1000427_pt1 | contig 14110 bp, 14 predicted proteins | sample GraSoiAngelo_136_FD_185893 | JGI IMG/M metagenome (GOLD analysis project Ga0209687, IMG submission 185893) | Grasslands soil microbial communities from the Angelo Coastal Reserve, California, USA - 14_0929_09_20cm (SPAdes) (version 2) | ecosystem: Environmental > Terrestrial > Soil > Grasslands ...
CTGCTTGCCCGGTGGCGCCCGCTTGGTCGTATCGACATATTCAGCGACATGGGCATCCTCGAACGTCACCCAATTGATCGAATTGAGGTCGATACCATGATCATTGGCGAGAATGCCGCGCAGCCAGGCGCCGGTCGTGGTGGTGAAGGAACGGATGCCGACGCGCTTGCCGTTCAGATCGGCCGGCTTCAGCGTGCCGTGCCTGCCATTGTAGAGCGCGTAGGCGTGTTGAAACCGCGCCACCACCACGTTGGGCAGCAGCACCATCGGTTTGCCAACGCTTTTCGCCATCAGATAAGTGACGATCGCCATCTCCGAGACGTCGAACGCCCCTTCGCGGACCATCGGCTTGAAGCCCTTGTTGGTCGGCGAGTAGTCCACGAAATCGAAGCTGACCAGATCCGACTTGACCGAGCCGTTCTTCAGCGCAGCCGTGCCGGGATGGTCGCCGAGTAGCGTGCGCAGGCGCATCGTCACCTCAGTCCTCCTCCGGCTCGTCGATATAGACGAGGCCTGCCTTCTTGAGCTGATCGCGCATGTTGTACATGTCGAGGCCGAGCACGCCCGCGGCCAATTGCTTGCGCTTGCCCTCCTCGTCGGCGTGACGCTTTTCAGCCCTCACCGCGACGTCGGCGGCATCCTTGCGGCGAATGACGACGACGCCGTCATCGTCGGCGATCACGGCATCGCCCGGAATTACGTTGATGCCGGCGCAGACCACGGGAACGTTGACGGCGCCGAGCGACGCTTTCACCGTGCCCTTGGCGGAAATCGCTTTCGACCACACCGGAAAGCCCATTTCGCGAAGCGACTTGGCGTCGCGGACGCCGGCATCGATCACAAGCCCGGTGACGCCGCGCGCCATCAGCGAGGTCGCCAAGAGGTCGCCGAACATGCCGTCGGTGTTATCGGCGCTGCATCCGACCACCAGGATATCGCCGGGCCTGCACTGCTCGACGGCGACATGGATCATCCAGTTGTCGCCGGGATGCACCAGTGCCGTCACCGCCGTTCCCGCCGCCTCGCCGCCCGCCCACACTGGCCGCAGGTATGGCTTCATCAGGCCGGCGCGGCCGTAGGCCTCGTGCACCGTAGCTACGCCGAGCGCACCGAGCCGTTTGACCAGCGCAGCGTCTGTCCGTTGGATATTGCGGACGACAACCGTCTTCATATCAATTCCTCCACCGCTGTCGGAAACAATCGCTGATAGGCCTCGCCATAGGTCATCGCCTTGCCCGAATTGCGTCCGCCCTGCATGCCCCGCTGCAGCGCGACCCGCTCGTAGTACGCCCAGAGATGCTTTTGCGCGGCCAGGATTTCAAACGTCTTGCGCTTGATGTCCCAGACCTCGTCGATGTTGAGGATCACCTGCGGCTTGAAATTGCACATCTCGGGCTGATGCGGCTCGAACAGGAATACCGGCGGCGCGGAATACTGGTATTTCGCGTCGGGCTTGTGACCCATGGCTTGGGCCACGACGCGCGTCTGCTGCGCGAAATGCGCCGCATCGGGATGATCGAAATTGTAGGGATCCTCGAGCGCATGCGTCAGCACGAAGCCGGGATTGAGTTCTCGATAGATGTCGACCATCCGATCGAAGTGCTGCTCGTTGAGCTTCAGTGGATAGTCGCCGCAATCAAAGAACTCGATTTCCGCGCCCAACAATTTTGCCGCGCGTTCCGCCTCATCCTTGCGGCCAGCCTTGACGGAGGCAAGCGTGGCGCCGGCCTCTTTCCAGGCGAATTGGCTTTCGCCGCGCTCGCCATAGGACAAACAGACAATCTTCATCCGATAGCCGCGCTTGGCGTGCAGCGCGATCGCGCCGCCGGCGCGCCAGACGAAGTCGCCGGGATGGGCTGAGATCACAAGGCCGGTTTTCATGGGATAAGCACTCCCTCTTCAATTGTCAGGACTATCTTGTCGTTGCGAGAAGCGCGGCGCGGACCTTTACGCCACCGCCGCCGCCAGGGTCTCTCCATTTAGTACGCGCTTCATGCGATCTTCATCCAGCGCCCTTTCCCACTTGGCAACCGCGATCGTTGCCACCGCATTGCCGAGCAGATTTGTCGGCCTGAGCGCCTGCGACATCAGCCGATGGATCCCGAGGACGAGCGCGACGCTTGCGACCGGAATCGCGCCGGTTGCCGAGAGCGTTGCCGCCAGCACGACGAAAGCCGCACCGGCCACGCCGGCCGCCCCCTTGGAGGTCACGAGCAGGATCAACAGCAGTCCGACCTGCTGACTGAGATCGAATGGCGTATTGGTCGCCTGCGCCAGAAACACGGTGGCCGCGGCCAGATAGAGACACGTGCCGTCGAGATTGAACGAATAGCCGGTGGGTATCACGAGGCCAACCACGCTCTCCTCGCATCCCAGGTCTTCAAGCTTGGTGATCATGCGCGGCAGCACCGTTTCTGACGACGTCGTCGCGATGCAGATCAACAGCTCTTCCCAGATGTAGCGGATCAACTTCATCAAGCTAATTCCGCAGAGACGTGCGACCGGACCAAGGGCAACGATTACAAAGATGACGCATGTGAGATAAAACCCTGCGAGCAGCTTGCCGAGCGAGGCGAGCGAGCCGACGCCGAACTTGCCAACCGTGAACGCGATGCCGCCAAACGCCCCGATCGGCGCCGCCCACATCACAATCGCCACAACGGCAAAGATCATCTTGGCGCCGATATCGATAATGTCGACGAGCGGCTTGGCCCGGTCGCCCAGTTGCACCAGCGCGAAACCGCAAACGACCGAGATAAAGAGCACCTGCAGGATATTGGCTTCCGCAAAGGCCCCGACAAATGTGCCGGGAATGATGTTCATCAGGAACGGCACGAAGCCGACGGCGGCGGTTTGCTTGACATAGGGCTCCACCGCGCCGGCGTTGATGGCGGCAGGGTCGATGTTCATCCCGACGCCTGGCTTCAACAGATTGACCGCGATCAGTCCGATGACCAGCGCGACTGTCGTCATGATCTCGAAATAGACGATCGCCTTGATCGCGACGCGACCGACGCGGGCCATATCCGCCATATGCGCAATGCCATGCACGACCGTGCAGAAGATGATCGGCGCGATCAGCATCCGGATCGCTTTGATGAAGGCGTCGCCAAGGGGTTGCATCCTGGCTGCAAGCTCGGGATCGGCGATCCCAAGCGCGATGCCGATCGCCATGGCGATCAGTACCTGCACCCACAATTCTTTCCACCAGGCCCTGGTGCGCCGCTTCTCGATCACCAGCGTCGTCATCGGCGTCCCCTAATTATCGAATTCAAAAAGTCTTGCGGGATTGGTCACAAGTACCTTCTGCTGCAACTCCGGGACCGGCGCGAACAGGGGAACGAGGTCGACCAGATCGCCGTCATTCGGCATCACCTTGACATTGGGGTGCGGCCAATCCGTGCCCCAGATGACCCGATCAGGAGCCGTCTCGACGATGCGCCGGGCGAACGGCACGGCATCGGCAAAGGGAGGCCCGGCCGAGGATACACGCTCGCAGCCGCAGACCTTCACCCAGCATTTCTCGTCGCGCCTCATCAGCTCAATCAGCGTTCGGAACGAAAGCTGATTGAGGCCGTCCGCGGCCTTCACTCTTCCCATATGATCGATCGTGTAACGCACCGGAAGGCGCGCCAGCATCTCGGCATATTGGGGAAGATCGATGGCATCGAAGTGCAGATCCACGTGCCAGCCCAGCGGCGCGATCATTTGCACCACGCGGTCAAACACCCGCATATCGGGAACGCCGCCGAGATGGCGGACAAAATTGAACCGGCAGCCCCTGAAACCTCCATCGTGAAGCTCACGCAGTTGCCGCTCGGTGATGCCGTCATCGATATTGGCGACCGCCCGGTAGGCGCCGCCGCTGGCGGCGATGGCATCGAGCGCAACGCGATTGTCGGTGCCATGCACGCTGGCATTGACGATAACCGCGCGGCCGACGCCGAGCTTTTCGTGCAACGCCTTGAAGGCGTCCAGCGGCGCGTCGGGAGGCGTGTACGGCCGATCCGGTGCATAAGGGTATTTCGCGCCCGGGCCGAAGATGTGGCAATGCGCATCGCACGCGAGATGCGGCAGCTTGAATTTCGGCGTTTTCGTATCGGGGTCGGGTCCCGGGATCGTCGGCGTGAACATGGCTTCCTTTGGACGAACTTGAGTAGTCGGACGGGATTGTCGAGTAGCGTTCCTCTTCCCTGGTTCAACCATTGCAGCCAACAAGCGCGCCAGCAGCGCGCCATGTCAGCCTTCGTCTAGGTTTTGCTTTGCGCCATGGACCGCCGCCGCGAGGGCGCGGGCGGATCGAGCGGAGGCGCTTGAAATGAGGCAACGCTCGCTCGCACCAGTTGCTCGATCGCATTTCCGGCATCGGCGCCATCGGCGCCGCCTCGCGACAGCCGAGATACGCGTTCAGGCGTCACCAGCGTGTAGTAGAGCGCTCCGAGCAGGAAGTGACTGCGCCAGACGATCTCGGTACGCGGGATGTGCGGCAAACTCTCGTGGATCGCATCGATAAAGGCGTGACTGGTATCGTCGAAGGTCTGCGCGATGATCCGGCGCGCCACTTCGTTTCCCTCGGCCGACATGACCGCGCGCAGCCGCGTGAAACGCGCGCCTCCACCCGCAAGATCGCTGCCCGACGAGAATGCGGGCAGCACATAGGCACGGACGATCGCCTCAAGCCGGTCCTGCAGATCACGAACCCGCCTGGCAGCCGCCAGCAACTCCGAACGCCTGCGGTTCATCGGTCCGCAATGACGATTGTAGATCTCGAGCAGCAGGCCGTCCTTGGTCTTGAAATGATAGGTCACGCTGCCGGGATTGGCGCCGGCGGCTTGCGCGATGTCGCGCACCGAAACCGCGTTGAAGCCGTTGGTCGCGAACAATTCTTCCGCGGCGCACAGGATCGCCTCGCGCAGATTCGGCTTGCGCGCGGCTAAGTCATTGCTGGTCGACTTGCTGGCCATTCTAATTTGTACGAATGTACAAAACTTTCGGTCAAGTCAAGAAATACTTTTCCATTGGGAACAGAAACCAGCCAGATCGCAGCGATCTATCCGATCCGGGCAACGGCGCCCTTGCCGCTCGACATTGAAGGGTCGATCGGGCCGCCTACCTCGCGTTCGCCGGCGCGTGCACATGCCATAAATCCGCACGCCAATGCAGCACGATGGCCAGCATGAGCAGCAGCCCCGACACGGCGTAAAGCGTTCCGGTCGCGGCAAACCCGATCAGGTCGATCAGGCTGCCGGCGGCCAAGAGGCCGAGCGGCAGGCCGTAGATCACCATCATGCGCACGCCCATCACCCGGCCGCGGAAATGTTCGCTCGCTGTGCGCATGAGGATCACCGCGATCGAAATCATGGTCAGGCTTTGCGAGAATCCCGCAAGCCCCAGGCAGGCGATCGCGGCCGGCACGGTTTGGACCTGGGCGAACACCAGCAGCATCGCATACCACATCACGGTGGCGCCGATCATCAGCCGCGCCACCCGGATGGCTCCGATCATGCTCAGCGCCATCGAACCGATCAACGAACCGATTGCGAAACTCGCGGAGAGGTAGCCGAGGGCGGGCTGCCCGGCACCATAGATGTCGCGCACGATATAGGGCAGCAATCCGTTGGAAATCGGAAAGGCGGTGAGATTGACAAGGAATGCGATCCACATCGCAGCGCGCATCCGCGGCGTGGTCCAGACATAGGCGACGCCTTGCCTGAGGTCGCGCAGCGGCGAACGGCGCAGCGTGGCGTCAACCAATTCGTCGGTGGGGTGGGGCTTTGCCGGCGCCACGACACAGAGTGTCAGCACCGTGGCCAAGAGATAAAGCCCGACGACTGCGATATAGGCCGGGCCGATCCCAAGCGCCGCAAATAGCCCGGCGCCGCTCAGCGCGCCCGCGATCCGTGCGCTGTCCATCGTCGTGCGCGATACGCTGATCGCGCCGATCAAGAGATGGTGCGGCATGATGTTGGCAACCAGCGCCCCGCGCACCCCGAGATCCGAGGGGCGGACCAGACCCATGACCGACACGATGACCATGACATAGAACGGGGTTAGATGGCCTGTCAGCGCCAGTGTCATCAGCGTCGCCGCGAGCACGGCATAGCTCGCGCGCATCATGGCAAGCAGGTCGCGATGGCCGATGCGGTCGCCGATCACGCCGAACACCGGCGCGATCAGCGTGCCCACATAATTAAGCGAGGCCAGTACGGTCAAAAGCAGCACCGATCTGGTCTCGACCAGCACAAACCAGCCGAGGATCAACGTCTCCATCTCGAACGCCCACGAGGTGAAGAGATCGGCCGGCCACTGGAAGCGATAATTGCGGACGCGGAAGGGCGCTAGTGCGGCGGGTTTGACCGGCGCGAATGGCGGCGCAACCCCAGTCAAAACGCGCTGACGCGGTTCATGCGTTCCACCCTGCCCGGTTTCTTGTTGGGTCAAGATTTACAGGTTCGCAGCGGTGGTGGCCAGCCCCCGCCGGTTCCGCGGGCGGCGCGCGCCCAGCAGGCGCGACCCGGGCCTTGCTTCGGCGCTTGGTAAACCAGGTGTTAACGCCTGACAGGCGCCGCCGACCGAAAACCCTCGGATTTCACGGCAAACCTGCCACGAGCCGCGCAAAAGCCCCACCCGTTACCGCAATGCTCCCGAAAGCCGCAGATTTAACGGACCGGCAATAGCTCTGGCTTAACCGTTTGTCCAAGGAACCGCCTGCATAGTGATCGCCGACCCAGTTCATGAAATGCCAGGTTCAATTGCCGTGACACCTTTCGGACGTGTGATTTCGGTGCGCGGATCCCTTGCCCGGGTCGGACTTCTGGCGACAAGCCGGATGGGCATCGCGGAGATCCGGGCGACCGTCGGCCGTTTCGTCAGCATCCGCTGCGGCACCGCCACCACCATCGTCGCCATGATCACCGACGCGACCTGCGAGGATCTGCCGAGCTCCGACAACTATATCGCCAGCGCCGGCGTCGACCTGCTCGGCGAAATCCTGGGCGGCGAGCGGCCGAAATTCCAGCGCGGCGTCACCAACTATCCGACGATCGGCGATACCGTCGAGTTGATCAGCAATCAGGAGCTGCGCACGGTCTATGCGCCGAGCGGATCGGACCAGATCGATGTCGGCACACTGCAGCAGGATCGCTCCGTCATCGCCTATGTCGATGTCGAGGAGATGCTCTCCAAACACTTCGCGGTGCTCGGTTCGACCGGCGTCGGCAAATCGACCGGCGTCTCGCTGCTGTTGAACGAGATACTCAAGTCGCGGCCGAACCTGCGCATCTTCCTGCTCGATGTCCACAACGAATACGGCCGCTGTTTCGGCGAGCGGGCGCTGGTGCTCAATCCGCGCAATCTGAAACTGCCGTTCTGGCTATTCAACTTCGAGGAGATCGTCGACGTGTTGTTCGCTGGCCGCCCCGGCGTGCCCGAAGAGCTCGACATCCTCGCCGAAGTCATCCCGATCGCGAAGGGCATCTACACCCAGTACCAGAACAGCGACCGCATCGGCTTGAAACGGCTCGATCCCAAAACGGTCGGCTACACCATGGATACGCCGGTGCCCTATCGCCTGGTCGACCTGATCTCGCTGATCGATGAACGGATGGGAAAATTAGAAAATCGTTCTTCCCGTATCATCTATCACAAGCTGATTTCGCGCATCGAAACCGTGCGCAACGACCCGCGCTACACCTTCATGTTCGACAACGCCAATGTCGGCGGCGACACCATGGCGGAAGTGATCAGTCATCTGTTCCGCCTGCCCGCCAATGGCAAGCCGATGACGGTCATGCAGCTTGCCGGATTCCCCGCCGAAGTCGTCGATTCCGTGGTGTCGGTGCTGTGCCGCATGGCGTTTGATTTCGGACTGTGGAGCGACGGCGTCTCACCGCTGTTGTTCGTCTGCGAAGAAGCCCATCGCTACGCTTCGGCCGACCGCAGCATCGGCTTCGGGCCGACCCGCAAGGCGGTTTCGCGGATCGCCAAGGAAGGCCGCAAATACGGCGTCTATCTCGGGCTGGTCACGCAGCGCCCGGCCGAGCTCGATGCCACCATCATCTCCCAGTGCAACACGCTGTTTGCGATGCGGCTCGCCAACGATCGCGACCAGGCGCTGCTGCGCTCGGCGGTTTCCGACGCCGCGGCCAACCTGCTCTCCTTCGTACCCTCGCTCGGCACCCGCGAAGTGTTGGCGTTCGGCGAAGGGGTAGCGCTGCCGACCCGTTTGCGCTTCAAGGAAGTGCCGGCGCATCAATTGCCGCGCAGCGAGGCCGCGATCAAGACGGTGCCGTCGGTCGCCGCAGGTCACGACATGCATTTTGTCAGCGCCGTCCTCGAGCGTTGGCGCGGCGCCACCTCGCAACGCGACGTCGCCAACGATCCCGGCATCAGCGACCGGCCGGGGCCCCGCCCAATGGAACCGCGCACGCTCGAAGCACCGATGCTGCAGCCCTCGATGGGGCTCGATCCCGACCGCTTCTCGCTGTTGAAGAAGCCGCTGCGCTAGAAGTGCGCGCTTGCGCGCTTTGCGCCAACCGCAGCATCGAATATGGTTCACCCGGATCATGCCGGAACCACATCATGACGCAGCCCACTGCCGACCGCTTTCCCACGCCCGCCATCGACACGCTGCCGGAAGATATTCGCACGCGCCTGCTTGCGGTGCAGGAGAAATCCGGCTTCGTCCCGAACGTTTTCCTGACGCTCGCTTACCGGCCCGACGAATTCCGCGCGTTCTTCGCCTATCACGACGCGCTGATGGACAAGGACGGGGGCCTGACCAAGGCCGAGCGCGAGATGATCGTGGTTGCGACCTCGAGCGCCAACCAATGCCAGTATTGCGTGATCGCGCACGGCGCGATCCTGCGTATCCGGGCCAAGAATCCGCTGATCGCGGATCAGATCGCGGTCAACTACCGCAAGGCCGATATCACACCGCGCCAGCGCGCCATGCTCGATTTCGCAATGAAGGTGGCGATCGAGGCGCACCGGATCTCGGAAGCAGATTTTGCCGCCGTGGCCGCCCATGGCTTTAGCCATGACGACATCTGGGATATTGCGGCGATCGCCGCGTTCTTTGCGCTGTCGAACCGGATGGCCAATGTTACCGGCATGCGAGCCAACGACGAATTTTACCTGATGGGGCGGCTGCCGAAATAAGCGCTAGTCGTCCGACGCCGGTCCGCACCAGCCCGGCAGATAGATCGCCTCCTTGCTCTTGGCAAACGCCAGTGCCTTCTCGGTCGCCTTCGCGAAATCATCCTCCACGCTCTTGTGCGACATCTTGCGGCGCAGGAAGTCCGCCCACAGGAATTCGCTGAACGGCGTGGTGTCCTTTGCAAAACCGCCGGACCGTCGCAGTTCGCCGGCGAGGCTGCGGAACGGGTCGTCCTTGAGGTCGGTGATCGTTTTCGGAAGATCCTTGAAGTGCCGGCGCTCGCCCTTGGCATCGTAAGGATAGACCCATCGCTTGTTGTCCATCACGCCCCAGAACGCGTCGGGCTCGACCATGGCGAGATCGCCGATAACCGTGACGAGAATGTCCTCGATGCCTTCGTCGTGGAGCGCACGCGCCAGATGATGATGGTCGACCACGTAATGGCGCTTGTCCGGTCCGAGGACCACCGGGATCATGTGCCTGCCGAGATACTCGCCCTGCTTCTTCTTCGACTTGTGCTCCTTCCAATACTCCCGCAAGCGCTTGCGCTTTTCCTTGACCTCTTTCATTCCAACCGTCATCTGCGTCGGGCGCAGCGAGAGGATCGGCACCGGCTGCAGGATCGGTTCGCGCGTATTCGCCATGACCTGGACCCCTTTGGATTTGCGAAAAATTGCTCTGAAATCCCTGCGATTATGACATGATGACATGGACGTTAAATGCCCTCAAGAGATGCGGAGAAGATGACTACACAGCAGAGCGAACGGATGCCGAAGGCGCGGGTCGTCCGGCTTGGAGGACGCGAGATAATCGTTTCGGAAAGCCAGCATCTTAATTTCTGGGCCGATATCAGTCATCGCTCCATGACGGCCTCGTGGCTGTCTTTCATCGCCGGAGCCGCACTGGTGTTTGTCGCCTTCAACGCGATTTTCGCGCTGTTTTACTGGATTGCGGATCAGCCGATCTCGAACGTGCCTGAAGGCGCCTATATCGACTATCTCTATTTCAGCATCGAGACGCTTTCGACCGCCGGCTATGGCGACATGCATCCGCAGACCCACTACGGACATTTCGTCGCCGCCGTGGAGCTGTTCACAGGAATCTTCTCGATGTCGCTGATGACCGGGCTCATCTTTGCGCGGTTCTCGCGGCCAAGTGCCCGGCTGCTGTTCGCCGATCACCCGGTCATTTCAAGCCATGAAGGCAAGCCGACGCTGATGATCCGCTTCGTCAACGAGCGTCACAACATCATCGGCAATGCCACCGCCAAACTGTGGTTGCTCAGGAACGAGGTGAGTTTGGAGGGCGGGTCGTTTCGGCGATTCTACGAGCTGGCGCTGGTGCGAAGCGAGCATCCCGCACTCGCATTGAGCTGGACGCTCTACCATGTCCTTGACGAGCAGAGCCCGCTCTACGGCCTCAACGCCGAAGACTTCGCCGCAGCGGACGTTTCGCTGGTGGCAGTAGTCTCCGGATATGACGTTGTTGCGGCGCAAACCATCCACGCGCGAAAGTCCTACGATTATCCCGCTATTCGTTTTGGGCAGCGCTACGCAGACATCCTCGAGCGCGCGGAAGACGGCCGACTGAGGATAGACTACGCCAGGTTCCATGAGACTTTGGACGGATAGTTTATCGCATCGCTACCATGTCAAATTTTCTGTGAGGCCTGCCACGAGCGTGCTAAACAAGATCACGACGCTCCCGGACTAACACCCGTGAAAAGCCAGCAGCCCATCGCATCGGATCAAGAGCACCGCGTGCTCGAGTTCCGGCCGCGCGCCTCGCTAACTCCGTCCACCCGGCAGACCAACGTGGTGGTCCAGCCACGGCATAAGGATAGCAAGAACGAACCGCTGGATTTGTCGCGCTATGAACGCCCGCGGGAGCAGCCGGACGATTTTCGCCAGCGCATGCTCGCAAACATTGCCGCGTTCGCTTTCACCGTGGCGCTGACGGCGATCGGCATATGGCTTGCGATAAGCATCGCCGATCTGCGCAGGACCCAGGACTGCGTGCTGATGGGGCGGCGTGATTGCGTGCGCATTTCCGCGCAACCCTCCTAGCCGCCGCTTCGGCCAGCCCAGTTCGGCCCCGAAACCGGCCACAGCCGGCCCGGTCCGCCTCCATTGAACTCAGGGCGTCGCTCCGTTATACGGGCACTCGACTCCGTCCCGGCAGGCATCGGACGATCCGGGCCGCGATTCCGCCTGTGGCGCCATCTGGAATTTATCTCCAATATAATCAAAGGCTTAGTGTGATGCCCTCAACATTCGATCAGGTCGCCACGATTATCGCCGAAACCTGCGACATTCAGCGCGATACGATCACGCCCGATAGCCACGCCATCGACGATCTCGGCATCGACAGCCTCGATTTCCTCGATATCGCTTTCGCCATCGACAAGGCGTTCGGAATCAAGCTGCCGCTGGAAAAATGGACCCAGGAAGTCAACGACGGCAAGGCGACCACCGAGCAGTATTTCGTCCTGAAAAACCTCTGCGCGCGCATCGACGAATTGGTCGCGGCCAAGACCGCAGGCGCCTAATCGCCGGCCATGCAGCTTGAATATTTCCAGCTTGTCGACCGCATTCTCGACCTCAACACCGAAGCAAAGACCATCACGGTCGAGGCGCAGGTTCCGAAAGCGAACACCATCTTCGAGGGGCATTTCCCGGGTTATCCGCTGATGCCCGGGGTCCTGCTGATCGAATCGATGGCGCAGAGCTCCGGTTGGCTGCTGCTTGGGCTGATGAAATTCGAACGCATGCCGTTTCTCGCCGCAGTCAAGGAAGCCAAGATGCGCGGCTTTGTCTCGCCCGGGGAATTGCTGAACATCGAAGTCAAACTCGTTCACGAAGGCTCCGGCTATGCGGTTACCGACGCGCGGGTGAAGGTCGGCGGCAAGCTCCGATGCAATGCGACGATGATGTTCAGCCACATCCCCTTCCCCAACCCGGATCTGCGCGGACACATGGACGCCATGGCCAAGCGCATCGGCTTCCCGCAACAGGTTCTGCTGCAATGACCGAGACGAGGCCGGCGGCGGAAGTCTGGATTACCGGCATCGGGCTTGCCACCTCGCTCGGCGAGGGGCTGGACGCGAACTGGGACGCCCTCCAGGCGCGACGCCTCAATGTCGATGAAACGGGCTTTGCGCCCTATATCGTTCATCCCTGGGCGAAGGTCAGCCTCGACGCCCAAATCCCGAAAAAGGGCGATCAGCGCCAAATGGAGGCGTGGCAGCGGATCGGCACCTACGCCGCGGGGCTTGCGCTGGATTCCGCAGGCGTCAAGGGCAACAAGGAAATACTGGGGCGGATGGACATGATCGTCGCCGCCGGCGGCGGCGAGCGCGACCTCGCGGTCGACACCGGTATTCTCAGCGCGCAGGCCAAGGGCAATTCGGCGCCCGGCTTCCTCAACGAAAGGCTGATGGGCGATCTGCGCCCCACTTTATTCCTGGCGCAGCTTTCCAACCTTCTGGCCGGCAATATCGCGATCGTCCACGGCGTGTCCGGAACCTCGCGCACCTTCATGGGCGAAGAAGTCGCGGGCGCGGACGCCGCCCGGATCGCGCTTGCGCGCATCGCAGCCGGCCAAAGCGACATCGCGCTGATCGGCGGTTCGCACAATGGCGAGCGCAAGGATCTGCTGGTGCTCTATGAGTTCGGCGACTTCAACCTCAAGGGCAGGTTCGCGCCGGTCTGGGCACGCCGGGAACATGCGGGATTCGCGCTGGGCTCCGCCGGCGCATTTCTTGTCATCGAGTCCAAGGCGCATGCAATCGCCCGTGGCGCCAAGCCCTATGCGCGCCTCACCAACGTCGTCGCCGACCTGGCACGACGCAACGGCACTGGCGACGTCAAAGTGACACTGGAGAAACTCTGGTCGAAGCTCGGCGAGCTCGATGGAGGCGGCGCGATCATCACCGGTGCCACTGGCGTCGAGCCGGTCACCTCCGAGGAACGCGCCTTCCTCGAGGAGCATCCGGATTTTGCCGTGCGCGCCAGCGGCACCAGCTTCGGTCACACCATGGAGACGCAGTTTCCGCTCGGCATTGGGCTCGCTGCGCTGTCGATTTCGCGCGGCGCGCTGTTTCCGCCGGGTGATTCGTCCGGCGTGGAGATTGAAATGCCGAAACCGCCGACCCAGATAGTAGTACTTGGGGTCGGTCACTGGCGTGGCGAAGGCATGGCGCTCGTCGAGGCGATCAAGTGACAACAGCGCCTTGACCACAGCATCTTGGGCGATTTGACTGCGGGGGAAAACATGACAGCACCACGCGACAAGCTCGGAAGACCGATCGTCGTCGTCACCGGCATGGGCGTTGTGACCTCGCTCGGCGCCGGCAAGACCGACAATTGGGCGAAACTTACTGCCGGCGAATCCGGCATCCGCACCGTTACCCGTTTCCCGATCGACGGCTTGAGATCGACGATGGCCGGAACGGTTGATTTCGTGCCCGTCGAGCCGTTTTCGTCGACCGGGCTCACTGAACGACTTGCCGAAATTGCCACCGAAGAAGCGCTGCAGCAGTCCGGCATCGGGCGGAAGGGAGATTTCCCCGGGCCGCTTTTTCTCGCGGTAGCTCCGGTTGAAGTCGAATGGCCGCAACGGCTGGAACTGGGCCGCGCCACCGCAAGCCAGGAACCCAGCTATGACGATCTCTTGCGTATCAGCGGCGGCGGAAAATACCTGGCCTATCATCGCCGCTTCATGTTCGGATCGGTAGCGGCCCGTCTTGCCGAGACCTTCGGCACCAAGGGCTCGCCGATTTCGCTGTCAACCGCCTGCGCCTCCGGCGCGACCGCGATCCAGCTCGGTGTTGAAGCCATCCGTCGCGGCGAAACCGACGCCGCGCTGTGCGTCGGCGCCGATGCGACGGTCAATCCGGAAGCCATGGTTCGGTTCTCCCTGCTGTCGGCCCTCTCCACCCACAACGATCCCCCG
>Ga0209687_1000428_pt1 | contig 14088 bp, 11 predicted proteins | sample GraSoiAngelo_136_FD_185893 | JGI IMG/M metagenome (GOLD analysis project Ga0209687, IMG submission 185893) | Grasslands soil microbial communities from the Angelo Coastal Reserve, California, USA - 14_0929_09_20cm (SPAdes) (version 2) | ecosystem: Environmental > Terrestrial > Soil > Grasslands ...
GGGTTTTCGATCAACACGCTATATTTGCCGGCGATCTGTTTGAGTTGATCGAGCAAAGCCGAGGCATCGCCGGCTCCGTGAAAAACCGGCTGATGCTCGCGCAGCCATTGCTCGCGTTTCGACCAAAGATCGCTTTCCCGCAACAAGACCGTTTGCTCATTGTGCGCTTCTTTTCGTTTCCCGACTTCGACTCGCGAATCGCCAATGGCGCGGAAAAGCCAGCTCCACAAAAACAAGTTCGCCAGGAAAAATACCACCATCGCCACCAGTCCAGCCAGGACCTGCTCACGCCGGTTCATTCGTTGTAACACTTGCGCGATCATCGCGGTCTTCCCTCCAGCCGGAACTGCGCGTGATCGTTCGGCAAAATCCGCGGCGATTGCATGTCGAAGGTAAAACTTTGCAAATCAGGATGCTTTTTGACTTTATCCGCGAATTGATAAGCCAGTGCGGCTTTGTTCGCTTCGCCTTCGACCGAAATCTGACGTGCCGATTGATTATAGGCGGTGATGCGCACGTCCTGCGATGGCAGGCTGTCGAATAGGTGCAGCAAAATTTCGATTGGGTAAAAATGTGGATCGATCGCCGGAGCCAGCGCTTTCCAGTTATTAGCGGCCGCTCGCACAAAAACGGTGCGGGGCGCATCACGTTCAATCTGGCGATCCAGTTGCCGGACGCGGAATTTCAAGTAACCAAGGTGAATAAGAGCGAGCGCGACGATTGCGCCATAAGCAATCCCTCCTATCACCAGTCGTTTTTTCCATTGTTCGCGCCGGACCTGACGCAGGCGCGCTTCGCGCCATGCTTGCGGAAGAAGATTGAGACCGGTCGAGGCAGGTGGCGTTTCCACTGCCATCATTTCGGCCGGTGCCGCCAGCGCTCTCTCGACCCTGTCACGCAGGCCAAAACATTTTTCGTCTACCAACACGTTTTGAAACGATGCGGTGATTCCCTGTAATTCGGCCGTCATGGTCAATTGCGGCAGTTCGAGCTCGAGTGGCGCTGCCACCCCGCCATCAATCGTCCGCGCAAAACTAAGCTTGCCGTTTTCGGAAATGGCGGAAACTAGCGCACCGGATTCCGGATAGATGAATAAAGCACAGCCTTTCCCTGCGTGGGTGGCGACACGTTGCGCGGCATAGACCGTGACCGCGCGCGGAATGACCCTGCGATTCAACAACGGCGCCGCGATTTCCGTCAGTCGCTGATTCTGCACCGCCACCGCAGAAATCACGCATTCACCGTTGGCTTGCTCGATAACCTCGAAATCGCTTGTGACTTCCTCAGTGGAAAAGGGAAGCGCCTTCTCCAGTTGGATGCGAACCATCTCGCGCAATTCCGATCCTTCCACGCTGGGTAAACGCATCCGCTGCGCCAGCACGGCCGAAATCGGAAGCGCCAGCACGACATCATCATCCGTACTCAAGGTTTCCGCAGCGGCGTCCAAACAAGGAAAGGCCCGCACTCGCCAATTGCCGTTTTCCGCAGGGCGACTGATCAAATTCCATCCTTCCGCCCCAGGAACGAGAAAGAACTTGCCCATTAAAATTCCTTCCAAGTAATCAACTGGGGTGTGAGACCGGCGCGACGAAAGACCAGCTGGATTACGCGAGTGATGTCGGCGGACCGCCCAGTGCTAACGATTCGTAGGACAGGATCCTTGAACGAAACGAATGGACTAAGTTCTCGAAATTGCTCCGGGGTAAGACCGAGCGCGGCGCGAATCTCATCCAGACTTTTGAAGACGGTGTCATCGGCCGTGCCATCAATCCCATCTGGCCCCGCCCGGAGTTGGAGGAAACGCTCGATCATGGCATCCGTAAATCCCGGGAGCGCGCGCAGGACGTCTCGTGGCGCCCAGGCCATATCAACCGGTCCGGTGCTGTTGAGCGTGAATTCCTCGTCCCAACCCGGCGCCGAAGTAAAAGTCTCCCACCCTTTCACTTTTTTCAGTTCGTCGATTCGGACCAATAACGCATTGGCCGGTTGGTAGTCTTCGCTCGCTTCCGCTCCATTCAAACGCACGAGATCATCCGGGTCCACCCAGTCGAGCAGACAATCGATCATCCGATCGCGTTCGTTCAATTCGATGCCCTTTAGCTCGAGGTACCGCCGCAGCATTTCGATCCGCACCGGATTTTCCCCGGCCACCAGCCAGTTGATATTCAAGCGCCCGCCTTCGCCAGTGATGCGAGCACTGTAACTTTGGCGCGGACCAAACTTGCCTTGGAGATTCGGCGAATTCGGCTTGATCGCCGGAGCCATCGCCACCTCTGCGCCAGAGGCCGCCATTGCTTGTGCTTCCAAAATTCGGTTTTCACTTCCGGAAAGATTGAGGCGCGAATCAATGTTCAACGCCCACGACATGACCAAGGCTGCCAGCAAAAAGAGCGCCCAGAGCGAAAGTAGAAGGGCGGCGCCACGCGATTTCGAGGGCCTCATAATGGCATTCGTGCAAGCGGCACGGTGATTTCCGTTGGCGTCCTCGCATCGGTGCGACCGATCACCACCTTGACCAGACGCGGCAGCGTGACGGTGTCGGTCCAGCGTGGCACCCAGGTATTCAAACGCGAATCGAAAAAGCGAATTTGTAAGGTGCCGACGTTATCGATCAGACGCACCCATGTTTCGTGTTCGTTTCCAACGGCCGTGTCCTCCTTTGGTTTGCGCAAAAGACCGAGATCGAGCTGCCGGCTCTTTGCATCGCGCGCCCGCAGCCGCAGGCTCACCCGAAAATCGCCTGTTGCATAACGAGTCAATAATCCCGGGCCCGCCGGGCAAAACCAGGTCAACTCGTCGCGATCATGGCCGTCGATCTTTAATGGCTCGCCCGCGAGTGCGGCCGTCCCCGGTGGCAAACTTTGCAGCTGCTGGGTCAACAACTCGCGCAATCCATCGTAGCGCGCTTCCACCGCATCCGCTTCCGATGAGATCCGCATCGCGGTGATATTCGCTTGCACGAAACGATAAATCGCCAGGGACATCATCCCGAGAATGATCACCGCTAGCATGATCTCAAGCAGGGTGAACGCAGGCGCCCATACAGTTGCGGGGAGCGCAGGCTGCCAGCCTGCAGCATTCGGCCGCTGCGCCGAATGCAGCTTCGCGCGCAGCGCGAATTCCCCACCGGTCATCCCGAGCGGAAACGCCAGTCCGGCTCGGACCGAGGGATCCCGAGGCGAAACCTTTAAGGTACCTTCCACGGGATCCCTCGACTTATGCTCGGGATAACGTGTTAGCGGAAGCGGGCAGTCTCTCCCCAGAGAAATCGAGCGACGCTGGCAACCTTCAGAGCCGGTAAACATAAAATGCAATCGCTTTCGACTGGCCCGCTCCGCCGCGCGTCCAATTTGCCGTTAAGGTGACACGAATAATTCCAGTTAGCTGGGTCCCATCTTCCTCTTTCATTTCCTGCGGCGCGGCTTTCTGCACTAACTTTACTATACCAAACCCGGTATCGATTTTGGACTCCTTTGCCTTGTCCGGTTGCCCCGGGGTCGTTTCGATTTCCACCATCCGGTTCGCCAGAATCTCACGCACCCGAGCATCATCCGTGCTCAAGGCACTCGCGTTCATGCAATTATTAACCGCGCGCCCAAGCGCGATGATTCCAATGGCAAAGATAAATAACCCGAGCAGCACCTCGTAAAGAGCAAAAGCTGATCCTGCAAAAGTCGCCTTATTAGCGCGGCGCATAAGTAATAATCTCTCCCAGCCCGCTCAACGGCGAATACTCTGTCGTCCAGCTGCCATCATCGCTGGCAAAACGGATTCTGGCTGGCTCGCATACGCCCGACTCCCAAAAGATCCACTCCGCTGGCGCCTTTTTCGATAACGCCGCCGGCAATTCGACCCGCCATTTCTCCTGGCGCGCGATAGCAATGGTATCGATCGGTTGATGCGGTTCCGTTTTCAAAAATGCCGCTGGTTGCAAGCTGACCTCGACATCATTCCAGACAATTAAATAGGCACGGTGTTCAGCCAGACTACGCTCATGCGCCTGCCGCACCAGCTCATTAAAACGATCTAGCGATCGATGGAGCCGCTTGTCCGCGAGCACGCCATTCAAACTCGGCACCGCCAAAGTAAGCAGGAGCAGTAGAATAAAGACCGCAATTATTACTTCGACCAAGGTAAACCCGCGCTGGCGCTGCATGCCTGAAATTTACGACTTGGCTGGAAAATCACAATGCGCCACTCAGATATGGAGCATTGGAGGGATGGAGTAATGGAAAGCAGCAGAAGACCGGCTCCGCAGAGATGCGTCAGCAAAATGGTAGGGCGAGACTCCGTCGAGCCGATCTCGCCAAACTCGCGAAGCGATGCAAATGGGCGACAGCTTTTGGAGTGCGGCAGCGTGCTGCCGCTTTGCTCGCTGCGGCACGCATGGCCTACCGTCTTGGAGTGAATGAGGGACGAGCGCCAATACCGTTACTCCATCACTTCATCGCTCTATTGCTTCGCCGAACAACGAGTCGATGGAACACAGGCATGCATGCCTGTGCGCCCAGCGGGCTTTTAGCCTGCTGAGGGGAAACAGGCTACAAGCCTGTTGGGCACACAGACTTGGAAGTCTGTGTTCCAGCGCTCTCCCGGACAACGAGCCGCTAAAAAATGGCAACCAAGCGACAGCATGTCGAAGTTCCATGTGTTAAGTTTGTTATATGGCTAGCACGCTTGCGCGCGGAGTTTACCAACAGCCTAAGGTGAATGTAGTCCCGCGAGGCACGCGGAAAAATCGCAGTTCGCGCGCTCTCGTCGTTCGCGTCGGTTTATTGTTCGCTGCGCTCTTCGTCATCGGCGTTTTCGTCTGGCAGGGAATCGCCGCCCACGGTGCGCCCGATCCCCTGCAAGCCCACACCAGCGCCACCGTCGCTTCGCTCGATATCGGTGTTCTCGTTTTCCGCGAGGGACTCGAATGCATTCTCGTTCTCGCCGCAGTCACCGCCAGTATGACCGGCTCGCGGCGCAATTATCGCAAACCAGTGATGTCAGGCGCGTTCATCGCGTTCCTCGCCACCCTTGTGACCTGGTTCGTTGCGGTCGGAATCATGAAGCAGTTGAGCGAGAACGTTCCGGCCCTGCATTTGCAAGCCGCGACCGGACTGTTCGCAGTGATCGTTCTGCTTGTGATCATGAATTGGTTCTTCCACAAAATTTACTGGGGCGGCTGGATTCGGGCCCATAATCGCCGGCGCAAATCGCTGCTCGACGCTGCGACCAGCAATTCGCGTCTGCGCTGGGGACTGATTCTCCTCGGATTCACTTCCCTTTATCGCGAGGGGTTTGAAGTGGTCCTTTTCCTCCAGAGTTATCATCTGCGGCTGGGTGGCGCAGTTGTGCTCAAAGGAACGCTGCTCGGTCTCGTCCTAACCGGGATGGTCGCGCTCCTGACCTTCGTTCTGCAACAGCGTTTGCCTTATCGCAAAATGTTGATTACCACCGGCATTCTGCTCGGCGTGGTCTTGCTCGTGATGGTTGGAGAACAAGCTCAGGAAATGCAGCTTGCTAACTGGATCTCGACTACACCAATTCCCTGGCTCGCACATTCCATTCCGGCTTGGATGAGTCTGTGGTTTGCTGTTTTCCCAACTTACGAAACCATGGCCGCACAATTTCTCGCCGCTCTTCTCGTCATCGGTTCCTATTATGCCGCGAAACATTTCGGCGCCGTCCCACTCGCCGGCACCGACTCGGTTGAGGAAGCGAAACGCGTCAGCATCGACACCGGCATGGTGAAACCGCTCCAAGCCGTGCGGTGACCGAGCCGCGTCCTTTGAACTTAATGCGCTCATGTGCCCCGCGCCTTGGTCTGTAGCCACGGCGCTCTGTCGCCGTGTTCCGGATTCTTGGCGCGCGCCACATGCGAACGGAACACAGCCGTGCACGGCTGTGCGCCCAGCGGGCTTTCAGCCCGCTGTCTTCAAGATCATTCTCGTGATTGCGGTGGCAACGCTCCTTTGCCAGACCTCCGCCTTCGCCGGCGCGCGCCATTTCACTTTTATTTACGAAGCGCCTACATCCCCGCCTGGCTCCTTCGAAATCGAAAACTACGCGACCACGCGATTCGCCAATGGTTTTACCGAAGCCCTCTTTCGCAATGAACTCGAGGTGGGAATCACTGAACATTTCCAAGCCAGTATCTACTTTGCGAACTGGAATTACACGCGACGTGGCATCGATGGCGGGGTCCACTACAACAGCGCGTCGGTTGAAGTTATCTACAACCTCTCTAATCCGGTTACCGATCCGGTCGGAGTTTCTCGATGGCGGGGTCCACTACAACAGCGCGTCGGTTGAAGTTATCTACAACCTCTCTAATCCGGCAACCGATCCGGTCGGAGTTTCTCTCTACCAGGAAATCAGCGCTGGCCGGCGCGCATTTGAATCGGAAACAAAACTCATCGCGCAAAAGAACTTCGGTCCGCTCATTCTCGCTTACAACTTAACTCTGGAGGCGGAATGGGAAGATAAAGGCCTGCGCGAACATGACGGTGAGATCCAACAAGCTTTCGGCGGGAGCTACGAAATTAGCCCGAGAATTTCAGTGGGAGCAGAGATGCTACACGAGATTCTATTACCGGCCTGGCATAGCGCGGAAGCGGAAAACAATTTCTTCCTCGGCCCAAATGCTTCCTATCGCGGCGATCGCTGGTTCGCCACCGTTACCGCCCTTGCTCAAACCACCCGCACCGAAGGCGAACCTCATTATCAAGTGCGCCTCATCTTCGGCTTCAGCTTGTGAATACCAGCGCCTGTAGCCTCGGTCACCGGGCGCGGCCTCTTTCCGCTAAAGCTGTAGCCGAGGTCGCTCACCCCGGCCCGCGGCCACCGGCCGCGGCTACAACTTTCGCGCATCGCAGCCGCTGGGTAGGCCGAGTCGTATCGGCAATCATTACCCTATTTATCGTTAGCTGCGCGAACTTTGCCCCGCCGCCTGCAATTACTCCAGCCTTAATTGCAAATGCGCGCCCCGATCACGCAAGCGCAAAAGATCTCGCAACCGGCCGCAACTTGTTCGTTTCCCGCTGTCTCGAATGTCACACCCTGCCCTCGGTGGCGAAGCATTCGCCGGATGAATGGCCAACACTCGTTAGCCGAATGTCAGGCCGTGCCAATCTGTCCGCCTCGGATCAATCCGCTATCATTGCCTACCTGCGCGCCGCGTCAACAACACACCACTAATTTGTCATCCTGAGCGAAGTCGAAGGATCTCTTACTTATTCCTAAACGCCAGGGATATATCGAATTGACACCCAAAAACGGCCCGGCGCCGATGATTCAGCGCGATTCAAGCTTAAAGAGGCCGACCACTCCCTTGCATCGGCGAAATGGAAGGCGAGATCGACGCTCTCGTTCGGCCCAAAAACGGCCCGGCGCCGATGATTCAGCGCGATTCAAGCTTAAAGAGGCCGACCACTCCCTTGCATCGGCGAAATGGAAGGCGAGATCGACGCTCTCGTTCGGGAATTTGTCGCGATTCCGCAGCCAGGACAGATTATCACCAAAATACAATCGATTCACTCTGTCCAATAATCAGAAGTGTTTCGACTTCGCTATCGCCTCAACAGCTTTCGTTTCCTTGGTTTCCTTTTGTTCATCACATCCGTGCCATCCGTGTCACCTGTCACGCTGTAGCCTCCTCAAAGGCGGATTTGCGGTTAGACCCTCGGTTGCGGTGCAGCCGCGCAGCGTAATCCGCGGTTCGGCATGATTAACCGCGCGTTTGCAGTTGAACGGTGCGCGTAAGTCTGGAACTTACGCGCCATGAATTCGCTTGGTCTTCGTTCTTTCTTTTTCTTTGTTTTCGTTGCGCTAGCCGGCGCGGTCTGTGCCGCGCCCTCGCCGTCACCGAGCGCATCCCCCACTCCAGCGCCACAAATCGATCCGAGACTTTTTTCCGGAATGCAATGGCGCCAGGTCGGTCCGTTTCGCGGAGGTCGTGCACTGGCGATTGAAGGCGTGCCGGGCGAGCCTAATACCTGGTACTTCGGCGCGGTTGCGGGCGGGGTTTGGAAAACGCTGGATGGCGGGGCGAACTGGACGCCACTCTTTGATAAGCAGGACATTTCGTCCATTGGTGCGATCGCGGTTGCGCCATCCGATCATAACACAATTTATGTTGGCACCGGTGAAGCCGCCATCCGCGGTAATACGACCTACGGCACCGGGGTTTACAAATCGGTCGATGGCGGAAAGAACTGGAAAAATATCGGACTGCGCGACACGCACCAGATCGGCGCGCTCATTGTCCATCCCAACAATCCCGACATCGTCCTCGTGGCCGCGCTTGGTCACGCATTCGGTCCAAATGCGGAACGCGGAATCTTCCGGACCAGCGACGGCGGCAAAACCTGGACGAAAGTTCTCTCGAAGGACGAAAATACCGGCGGGATCGACGTCGTATTCGATCCGCATAATCCCAACGTCGTTTTTGCTTCGCTCTGGCAGGCGCGAAGGCAGCCGTGGTTTTTCTCCAGTGGCGGGCCGGGCAGTGGTCTCTACAAATCGGAAGATAACGGCGTCACCTGGAAGCAGCTAACGGGAAATGGACTGCCCGATGGTATCCTCGGGAAAATTGGGATCAGCGTTTCCGCTGCGGACTCGAATCGCGTTTATGCCATCATCGAAGCGAAAGAGGGCGGCATTTTTCGCTCCGACGACGCGGGCGAGAAATGGACCAAGATTAATGACGATGGCCGGTTTCGCCAGCGCGCCTGGTATTTCAGCAAGATTTACGCGGACCCAAAATCGGTCGACACCGTCTATGTTTTGAATACCGGCGCATTCAAATCGGTGGACGGCGCCAAGACCTTCAATCTCTTACCAGCGCGCCATGGCGATCATCATGGGCTCTGGATTGATCCGCAAAACCCGAATCGGATCGGCAACGCCAACGACGGCGGCGCCAGTATTTCAATGGATGGCGGCAAGACTTGGACGACGCAAAATAACCAGCCAACGGCGCAGTTTTATCATGTCGCGACCGACAACGCCTATCCGTATCACATTTACGGCGCGCAGCAGGACAACTCGAATGTTGGGATTGCGAGCCGGAGCGAGGAGGGCGTGATTACGGCGCAGAACTGGTTCGTTGCCGGTGGTGGCGAGTGCGGGTTTGTCATACCCGATCCACGCGACTGGCACATTATTTATTCCAACAGCGAAGGCTACGTCGTTCGCTACGATAAGAACAAGGAAGAAGGACAGGACGTGAGCGTTTGGCCGATGGACCATTCCGGACACGGCGCAAGCGATCTGCTGCATCGTTTTCAATGGGTCACGCCGCTCCTCCTTTCACCCCACAATCCGGACGTGCTCTACACCGCCGCGGAATGCGTTTTCAAATCCACGGATCACGGCATGAGCTGGACGCAGATCAGCAATGACCTAACAAAAAACGACAAATCGAAACAGCAGCCAAGTGGCGGCCCGCTCACCAACGACATCACCAGCGTAGAATATTACGACACAGTGTTTGCGCTGGCCGAATCGCCGAAAAAACAGGGAACGCTCTGGGCAGGGACGGATGACGGACTGGTGCACGTCACAACCGACGACGGCGAGCTGGAGCACAATCACCAATGGAATCCCAGAGGGCGCATACGTCCACAGCGTGCGGGAGGATCCGAAACGCAAAGGGTTGCTCTACGCCGGGACCGAGCTTGGTGTATATTTCTCGTTCGATGATGGCGCGCACTGGCAACCATTGCAATTGAACCTGCCGCAATCGCCCATTCACGATCTGGTAGTCAAGGATGACGATCTCGTCGCGGCCACACATGGCCGCTCCTTCTGGGTCCTGGATAATTTGACGCCCTTGCGCCAGCTCACCACCCAGAGCGCGTCGTCCGACATGTTGCTTTACCAACCGCAATCGGCGGTGCGATTGCATTACCCGGAAGAAATCGACAAACGCCAGCCGGCCGGTGACAACCCACCCATGGGCGCAATGATCGATTATTATTTTAAGAGCGCACCGAAGGATGAAGTGACTCTCGATATTCTCGACGCCCAGGGAAAACTCGTGCGCCATCTTTCGAGCAAGGAGAAAAAGGCAAATGAGCAGCCGCCAGAATGGCCGGACCGGGTGGAAGCGCCCAAGACAATTCCGGCGAATGAGGGAATGAATCGGTTCGCCTGGGATTTTTAAGAGCGCACCGAAGGATGAAGTGACTCTCGATATTCTCGACGCCCAGGGAAAACTCGTGCGCCATCTTTCGAGCAAGGAGAAAAAGGAAAATGAGCAGCCGCCAGAATGGCCGGACCGGGTGGAAGCGCCCAAGACAATTCCGGCGAATGAGGGAATGAATCGGTTCGCCTGGGATTTGCGCTACAACGAGCCGATCCAAATTCCGGGCGCATTTTACTCGGGCAACCCGCCACGCGGAGCGTTGGCCTTGCCTGGTGACTACCAGGTGAAACTAACGGCAAATGGGAAAACGCAAACGGCGCCGCTTCATCTTGTGATCGATCCGCGCACCAAAGATCACGAGGGAGAATTACCGAAACAATTTGAGCTTTCGACGCAGGTGAGCGAGCGCATTTCCGAGTTACACCAGGCGGTGAACGAAATTAGAGAGGTAAAATCGCAAATCAAGGAGTTGCACACGAAGTTCGGCGACGATCCGAAAGTGAAGCCTGCGTTGGATGCAGCGGACGGAATGGAACACAAAATGTCAGACGTGGAGCAGAAGTTGATTCAGGTGAACATGAAAGGGTCGGAAGGAAACCTGGCCTTCCCCAATATGCTCAACGAAGCGTTCGACACCTTCACCCATTCGGTTGATGCGGGCGATCGCGAGCCGACCAAGCCGCAAATGGATGTTTTCGCGTCGTTGAGCGGACGGCTCGATGAGCAGTTAAAAAAATGGAACGCGATCAAACAGGATGATCTGCCGAAAGTCACCGAGCTGATCAAGCAAGCGGATTTACCCGCGCTCGTTATTAAGGAAAACAAGGAAGGGCGATCTCCAGATCGCCCCGCCGGACTGTAGACCGCGGTTCCTTGAAGCTTCCCTACGATTTGTCGACGCTGTATTTCCCGGGACCGATGAAGGAAAGACAAACGAGAGCGATGACGGCTTCGATCGGAATAATTATCGAATAAAGACCGTGCTCGTGGTGCGCGACAGCAATGGCGTTTACCAGCGCAACTAGAAAGGCGAGGAGAATGCCGATGCGAAAGGCAAATCCGAGCATCATGAAAATTCCGCCGATACATCCAGCGAGCGCTCCCAGAAACCCCCACCAGTCAAGATGCGAATGAAAGTTAAACACGCGCATGGCGCTGCCGAATTGCCACCAGCGATGTTCGCCAGAGAGAAGAACGGGCGCGCAAATTAAAATGAAGATGAGACCGACGCTCGCGCGTAAAAGCAGGAGACCGGCTTCGCGATATTTTCCAAGAAATTTCAGCACGCGCGAGATGCTGGACGACTCGCCGCGTGAAATCAACTCGCGATGAAGAACATCGTCATCCCGAGCGAAGTCGGGCTCTCTTTCTGGGGAGCACAGGCTGCCAGCCTGTAGTTCGCGGCAGCTTGCCGCGAACCGGTTTTGAGATACCGGGTAAACGCATGCATTCGGCAAGCTGCCGAATGCTACAGGCTAGCAGCCTGTGCTCCCCAGAAGAGCTGCTCCGCACATTTGTAGAGCACCGAACGAAATCGACAACACGGCCGCCGCGATCCGCTTCAAGACGAATCGACCACATCGTGACATGGTGTTAATCACAGTGATGAATAGGATCAGCAAAGCTGTCCTGCTTGCCGCCGGTCGCGGCACGCGGATGCGCGAGCTAACAGCCGATGTTCCCAAACCGATGATCAAAGTGCGGGGAAAACCAATTCTGCTGCATATTGTTGAAGGATTACAGGCCGCCGGCATCAAAGATTTTCTGCTCATTGTCGGTTATCACAGCGAGACGATTCGAGAATATTTCGGCGATGGAACATGTTTTGGCCTGCGCATTCAATATGCGACGCAGGTGGTACAAGATGGGACCGGCCGCGTTGTCGATCTCGCGCGCGACTTTGTTGGCGACTCACCATTCGTCTTGAGTTACGGCGACATTTTAGTGGATCCGGTGAACTACAAATCAATTGTCGATCTGGCGGACGATGTCGAGGCGATCGTGAGCGTGAAACAAAATGAAGATGTGAGCAAAGGCGGAGCGGTCTTCGTTAACGAGCGGATGGCAGTGACCGACATCCGCGAGAAATCGCAGCCGGGCGAAACGACGAGCCCGTGGTACAACGCCGGTGTCTATGCATTCCGACCGAGTATTTTTGAATGGACGGCGAAGTTGCAGCCATCGCCGCGCGGCGAATATGAATTGACCGATGCCATTCGCGATCTGGCGCAATCTGGAAGGAAAGTGAAAGCACTCGAGCTCAGCGGAGAATGGGCCGATGTGCGTGATCCAGAAATTCTCGCGCAGTTAAATCGTCCTGCCTAATTCACGGAGTCATTCCGAGCGGACGCGAAGAACCTCACGTCCGGAGGTGCGCTACCGAGTTCCTAAGAAAGATCGTCGTCAGCGGTTCGAGCAACGTTCGGTGGATTGCGTGACCACTGTGCTTACGAGAGGTCCCTCGCTTCGCTCGGGATGACACGCGAAATAATTAACAAGCTTAGCGTTGCTTTGCAGTGTCAGCTGAGCGCGACTGGTTTCTTTGCTTCCTCGATGAGTTTGTCGAACCGCGGATCGTCGCGCAGCGGATCCCACCACGGATGCAGACGCAATTGGCCATAAGAGACGTGCCCGGGAATTTGCAGGTGGTTTTCCAATTGTTTCAGCGCAAGATCTTTCTCGTCAGTCCAGGCATAGATAATCGCTAGGTTTCTTACCAACTCTGCGCCCAGCACCGCATCCTTCGAAACGGGACAGAGTTCGACGGCGCGTCGCCCCTCAGCCAGTGCTTCTTCCTTGCGGCCAAGAGCGGCATCGGACATTGCAAGAACGCAGAGCGCTTCAGCATATTCAGCTTCCCTAACTATCGCCTCCATCTCGGCGCGCGCGGCAGTAAACGCCCTTTCCGCAGTCGCTACGTCGTCCTGCAGATTTCTTACCAACTCCGCGCCCAGCACCGCATCCTTCGAAACGGGACAGAGTTCGACGGCGCGTCGCCCCTCAGCCAGTGCTTCTTCCTTGCGGCCAAGAGCGGCATCGGACATTGCAAGAACGCAGAGAGCTTCAGCATATTCAGCTTCCCTAACTATCGCCTCCATCTCGGCGCGCGCGGCAGTAAACGCCCTTTCCGCAGTCGCTACGTCGTCCTGCGCCCGCGCCGCCAGTCCTTCACAAAAATGATGAGGCATTCGGACATTGACCGGAATGATTCCCTCCGGCGGCACCGAAGCTAAAGCGCGGGTTACTTCAGCAAAGTCGCGGCGGCAAAGAGCAAGATAGAACCATTGCTCGGCGATTTCATCCACCGCACTTGGATCTACGCTCACAACATCCTGAATGGCGTCGTAGCCAGGTTGCGTATCGGCGTGCCATTCGAGATCGACCAAAGCTCGCGCGACGCGCGTGTTCGCGTCGCCGGGAAGGGCGGCGAGAGCGCGATCCAAAGTGTGCGCCGAATCGGAAAATCGCCGGAGCGATTGATACGCCCCAGCAGTTTGTTGAAGCAAGAACCAGTTATGCGGATCGAGTTCGGCCGCTCGCTCAAAATTGCTTATACACTGCTCCCAGTGGCCCTGCCGACGAGCGATGAAACCGGCTAACTTGAAAACGGCTGGATCATTCGGTAATCCGCGCTGGGCGATGGCGAGCTCGGCCAGGGCTGCTTGATAATCGCGATAGCAGTGATAGTGGATGCCCGCTGCGGCGAGGTGGGACTCGCCTCGATCAGGGGCAAGGCGCAAAGCCTTATCTCGGGCCTCGTTGGCCAGCCTGAGGCGCGCCGGGCTGTGATCGACTCCGCTAAAGTAAAGCTGCACATGGCCTACCGCGAGCTGACAATAGGCAAGCAAGAAGGCGGGATCGTGTGCGACGGCCTGGTCGAGCAAACGTATGGCATGGCGGGTTTGCTCTACCCGGCGAGTGTCGAAGGTAGCCATTTCAACGAGTTTTTTGCC
>Ga0209687_1000434_pt1 | contig 14014 bp, 13 predicted proteins | sample GraSoiAngelo_136_FD_185893 | JGI IMG/M metagenome (GOLD analysis project Ga0209687, IMG submission 185893) | Grasslands soil microbial communities from the Angelo Coastal Reserve, California, USA - 14_0929_09_20cm (SPAdes) (version 2) | ecosystem: Environmental > Terrestrial > Soil > Grasslands ...
GGAGCGAGCGCGGCGCTGATATCGGCCTGGCGGCCGTCGAGCGCGACACCCAGCTCTCGAAACGACTCCGACATGGCTTTGCGGGTCGGCGCGTCCATGGCGTTGAGGATGTCGTCGATCTCGATCGCCTGACCGGTCTGCGACTTTGGAATGGTGCCGCCGCTCGACAGGTACGGCTGGTCGCTTCCCTGCCGCCGGACGAGCTCGACGAACTTCTCCCCCAGCGTCGTCTTGGGACGAATCACCGCGCGCACGTCCTGGCGAAGGTGGATGTCCGGTTGCAGCGCCATCTTGACCAGCGCCCCGCCGTCACTCGAATCGGTGATCTCGAGCACGTTGCCGATGTGGACGCCGCTCACCCGGACCTCGGCCTGAGGCACCAGGCCGTTGGCGCTGCTGAAGTCGGCATTGATCAGGTACTCCTGGCTCCAGGGCCCATGCAGGCCCATGTTGAGGGCGATGAACCCGAGCCCAGCAAGACAGGCGGCGGCAAAGACGGCCACCACCGCGATGCTGACGACGATTCGGCGCGCCATCAGCCCGCCGAGAAGCACTGATCGGCGCAATAGACGCGCCACATGTGCACCCAATCGCTTGGATTCGTGCCAGGCTCGTTGGGATGTCCGATGCCGCTCATGACCGAGGCGAGCTCGATGAACAGCTGCTTGATGCCGGGGGTGTCCTGCTGCACGATGCCGAACATGGTGCTGGCGCCGCCCAGGTAGTGGTCGGCGTTGTCGACCATGGGCGAGCCCTGCGCGATCGCGCTCTGAAGCCCCTGGGCGCCGCCGCCGCTCAACGCCTGGTCGAGGATCGACATGACGCGGTCCTGCTCGACGATCGTTCCTTGCAGGTTCTGCTCACGGGAGGCGAGCGTCGCCATGACGTTGTCCCAATCCGCGATCATCGCCCGGAAATCGGCATGCCAGGCGGCCAGCGTTTGCATCACTTTGCTCAGATCGGCGATCAGGGCGTCGAGATGGTCCGAGTTGCTGGCCAGCGTGTGGGCGAGCGCCTGAAGGTCGACCGCGAGCGACGAAAGATCGGATGCCGAGGCATTCATGTCCTGACCGCGACCGGCGGTCGCCTGGCCGAGCGAGTTGATCACAACATCGAGCTGGTCGCGCACCTGGGGGTCCAGCGCGTTCAGCACCTGGTCGATCTCGACCGGCGTCAGCGTATGGCTCTCGTCAATCGTTCCGCCGTCGGCGATGGTGCCCTGGGCCTGGTCGCCGCGGTTGACCTCGATGTAGGTCTCGCCCAGGAGGTTCTTCTGCCGGATCACGGCTCGCGCATCCTTGAAGAGCGGCGTGAAATCGCGATGCAGGAGCATGGTTACTCGCGCGCTTCCCGACGCCGGCGACAGGCTCTCGACTTTGCCGACGCGTAGCCCCGCCATCGTTACGTCATCGCCGGGCACCAGGTCGGCGCCGGTCTTGAAGATGGCGGTGACGCGATAGCCGCCAAGAACGAACTCGCCGCCCATCTGCGCCGCCAGGAAACCGGTTACGAGCAGCGCGATCACGCAATAGGCAAGAAAGACGGGAAGGTTGGTGCGGCTTCTCACTTTTTGCCTCCGAGCAGGAGGCCAACGACTGCGTCGAACGAGTCAGGGACGGGGACTCCGCCGGGGCCGGCGCCAAAGAATGGCGGATTGCACGGCGCGGCGCTGCAGGGACCAACCACGACGTTGATCCTGGTGGCGAAGCCCTGGCCGTCCTGCGCGCCGAAAACGCTGGTGCTCGATTTCATGCCCCGGTCGAAGGTGGTTGGGTCGGCGACCACCAGATCCGTGTTGGTGGCGAGGGTCCGGCTGATCCCGTTCAGCAGGTTGACGGTCGCCGGCGCCTGACGAAAGATGTCGTTCAACTGCGCCGCGGTTCCCGAGAGCGACGCATCGCTGCGGCTGAGTGCCGCGTTGGCGTTCGCCAGCGTCGCTTTGATCTGGCTGTCCTGCTGGGAGAGCGAATGAAGCAGCACCTCCGAGTTGTGGATCAACGCTCCCAGCTCCTGCCGGCGGTCGCTCTGCGCCAGTTCCGCCGTCACGGCATCGAGGCCCTGGATCACCTTTTGCAGGTCCTGGTCGCGGGCGGCCAGCGTGTCGGTGATCGCGGCCAGGTGATCCAGATCTTGGCGGCCGTAGCTGAGCGTCTGGTTGGTCGCCAGGCCTTCACCGGCGAGACCGCCGCCCAGGGAGATCACGAGGGTGCGTAGCTTCTCGCGAGTCGGGGCGTCCAGGCTGTTGACGACGTCCTGGAGCTCGACGGCGCGGGCAACCTGCGTCTGCGGCAAGCGGGCTCCCGATGACAGGAGACCAGCTGATCCCGGATCGAGGGCGACGTATTTCTCACCGAGGAGGCTCTTTGGCCGAACCGTGACCCGAGCGTCGGAATGCACCGGGGCGTAGGCGTCGTCGAGTGCGACGGTCACGAGCGTCTGGTTGCCGTCGAGCGTGATGTCCTGGACGCTGCCCGCTTTTGCCCCGGCGATCAAGACGTCACTGCCGGGGTAGAGCCCATCAGCCGAGTCGAGCGGGACGACCAGCCGATACTCGGTCAGGCCGTTGACGATGCGGAAGGAGATGATCGCCAGCAGCACGACCAGTCCGACGATCAGCGCAACCCGATACCGGATCAGCCAGTTGCGGACGGCGTTCATCTACTCCATCCCAAGCGGACCCTCGACGGCTCCCTTGATGAATTGCTGGGTGAACGGGTTTTCCGAGCGCTGCAACTCGTCCTTGGAGCCCTCGTCGACCACCTTGCCGCCGTGCAAAAGGATGATGTGGTCACCGATGTTGAAGCAGGACTTGATATCGTGGCTGATCACGATCCCGGTGGATTTGTATTTCTGCTGTATCTCCTTGATCAGGTCGCAGAGCAATGCAGTCCGTACCGGATCGAGACCGGAGTCCGGCTCATCGAAGAGCAGAATCTCCGGTTCGAGCACGAGCGCGCGGGCAAACCCCGCTCGCTTGCGCATCCCTCCCGAGAGCTCATTGGGCATCTTCTTGACGGCATCCGCCAGCCCAACCTCCTCCAGCCGCTGCATGACAATGTCCTTGATCTCTCCCTCCGATTTCTTGGTGTGCTGCCGGAGCGGAAAGGCGACATTGTCATAGAGGTTCATCGAGCTGAAGAGCGCGCCGTCCTGGAAGAGCATGCCGACGTTGCGCCGGAGCTCCAGCAGCTCATCATCGCTGAGGTTTGGCACGCTCTTGCCCGCGACGCGAACGTCGCCGCGGTCAGGGAAGAGCAGGCCGACGATGTGCCGCAGCAGCACGCTTTTGCCGGTGCCCGACGGTCCCATGACCACCGAGATCTTCCCCGCCGGGATGTGGCAGCTCACCCCTTCGAGCACCTGTTTCTCTTCGAAGGCCTTGTAGACGTCGTCGATCTCGACCATGTGCTCGCCGTTCTTGCCCATGCTCTTGGCCGCTGCTCCCTTGCTGATGTCGGTGCTCATGAAGGGATTGGAAGGTTGGGGTTCTGGCCCCAGAAGATTTGGGTAAGGACCGCGTTGACGACCACCGTCAGCACCAGGCTGACCGCCATCGTCTTCGCCACTGCGCGGCCGATGCCCACCGCGCCGCCTTTGACGTGATAGCCGTAATAGACGCCGACGCAGATCACTAGAAAGGCGAACACCACGGCCTTGATGAGCGAGTAGCCGAAATCGGTCAGGTTGCTGAAGCGCCAGAAGTACGAGAAGTACACGCCGTTGGACACCAAACCGATCTGGAACCGCTGCACCACCCAGCTGGCGAAGAAGCTCGCGCCCAGCGCCAGCACATACATCAGCGGCAGCACCAGCAGCGCCGCGATCATCCGGGTGGTGACCAGGAAAGGTACCGATGGCACGCCCATCGTTTCGAGGGCATCGATCTCCTCGTTGATCCGCATCGTTCCCAGCTCGGCGACCAGCCCGCAGCCGACCTTGGCGCCGATCGCGAAGCCAAAGAAGATGGGGGTGATCTCGCGCATATCGCAGAGCGCGTTGAAGACGCCCGCCAGGCTTTCCGCGCCGCCGAGCTGATGCAATGAGTAATAGGCCTCGACCGAGCATTCGGAGCCGCTGAAATAGGTCATCACCAGCGCGACCGGCGTCGAGCCGATCGCGAGGAACGCCGCGTACCACCAGATCTCGCTGCGGTAGCGAAGCGCCCGCGGAACCTGGGAAAGAGCCCGGATCGCGAAAAGCACGATCTCGCCCAGGACTTCGAAGAGACCGAGGCCGGGCGCCCAGAAGTGGGTTGGCACCGGAGCGAGCTGTGGCGGCCTAACGGTGGTGGCCATCGTGTCTCAGCGCAGCACGTTCTGGGTGTGGAACAGGGCCAGAACGGTGGGCGTGTACAGGTACTCGAGCGCCTGGATTCCGATGAAACACCAGACGACACCGGAATGGACCGCGCGTGCGACGCCTTCGGCGCCGCCTTTGGCGGTTATACCTTTATATATGCAGATGGCGGCGACGAGCGCGCCGAACAGGATGCACTTGATCTCGCCGCCGAAGAGGTCGACGAGTGTTCCCTGAGTGACAAAGCTCGCTAGGAAGGCGCCGGGGTTGACGCCAACCACGGCGACTGCGACCAGGAAACCGGACAGCGTCGTGAAAACGATCATCGGCACGTTGTAGAGCGCCGTCATCACCATCAGTGCCAGTGCCCGGGGAACCACGATGAAGAGCACATTCGAGAGTCCCATCACGCTCAGCGCCTCCAGTTCCTGCCGCACCTGCCGCGCTCCCAGGTCGGCGACGATCGCGGTGCCGCTGACGGCGGCGATCATCAGCCCGGTGGCGACCGGCGAGAATTCCCGGATGTTGGCCATCACGGTGAAGCCGCCCAGCCGCCACTCGCTGTTGGCGGCCCTGAAGAAATGACCGGCCTCGAGCGACACGATCACCCCCCAGCCGACCCCGGTGAGCAGCAGCGGGATGAAGTTGGCGGTCAGGATGAAGCGGCACTGGTCGAAGAATTCTTTCCAGTAAAAGGGGCGGCGCATGGCGCCGCGCAGGGCAGCCCCGAACAGCAGGCTGAGCTCACCGACACTGCCGACCGATTGCCGCGCGCGCCCGATCACCGGTCGTCCCCCTGCCGGCGCCTCGCCTGCCACCCGACGGAGGGCCGCTCACCCATCCCAACATCAATATATACAGGTTTTTGCACAATTCCTGAACCCTTTCATAGGGACTCGACGCTATCCCACGGCGCGGCCGTCACATTCAGCGGATCGGCGGTGCATGACTGGTAGATGCTTTATGCGCAGCCATCGCGGCGGACCGTAACGCCGCTATGGCTACGAGCCGTTAACCCACCGGTGCCGGATCCCTTCGAGCGGCTCTTTCTCCAGGAGTACCCGAAGGTGGTGGCGATCGCTTACCGGGTACTGGCCGATCGTACGGCAGCCGAAGACGTCGCCCAGGAGGTCTTCCTAAAGTTTCATCGGAGCATCTCCCCCGACTCCGAGCGGGCTTCCGGGTGGCTGCACGCGGCTGCCGTCCATTCGGCGCTGAACCGGCTTCGGGGCGAACGCCGCCGGGTCGTGCGCGAGACGGCCCATGCAAGGGAGGCGGCGCAGGCGTTGAACCCGGATCCGCAGACGCTCGTGGTGGAGGCCGATCGCCGGCGGCGCGTGCGATCCGCGCTTGCCCGGCTGCCGGAACGAACCGCCTCAGTGCTGTTGCTCCGGCACAGCGGTTTGAGTTACGCGGAAATTGCGACCGCGCTCGGCGTCAAGGTCGGAAACGTCGGAACCGTGCTGCGCCGTGCGGAAGAGACTTTGCGCAAGGAGGTCGATCGTGCGGCATTTGAATGACGGGACGCTGCGGCGGATGTCGGACGAGCCGCTGGCCCTGACGGCGAGCGACCAGTCGCACTTCGATGGTTGCGCCGAATGTCGCAGCCGCCACGAGGCGATCGCGAACCGGGCGCGGGCCAGCTCCGCCATGCTGGCTGTCCCTTCCTTTGAGCCGCAGCCGGTGGCGGCGCTTGCCACGTTTCGCAAGCACCTGGCCGGACAGGGGGCGCGTCGGGTGCCTTTCTATCAGCGGTGGATCGATCGAAACGCGCCACGGATGCGCCCGCTGGCCACGCCGGTCATGGCGATCGTTCTGTCCGCGATCCTGGTTACGGGTCTGGCCGCGACCGGCATCGCCGTTACCATGCTCCGCGTCTACGCGCCCGATCACGTCACCCCCGTCCCGGTGTCACCTTCGGCATTCGCGCCGGCAAGTCTGCTGCTGGATTACGGGACGGTCAAATGGCTGCCTGCTCCGCCCTCGCTGCAACAGCTGAGCGACCCGGTTGCTGCCCACGCCCAGACTGGACTGCCCGTCCTGATGCCGGCAGCGCTGCCCAACGGGATCACTGGGCCCGTGACCTACGGTGTGGTGTCGCAGGCGGCCGGGAGTCTCACGTTCGATGCCAAACGCCTGGCGGCATCCGCGGCGAAGCAGCACGTGAACGTCAAGCGGATGCCGTCGAGCATCGATGGCAACACCCTGGTCGTCAATGCGGGGCCTGCTCTGCTAGAGGTCTGGGGTCTATCAGGACAAAGCCAGGCGCCGACGCCGGTGATCGCGCAAACCCGAGTGCCGACCACGGAGTCGACAACGGTGAACGGTCACCAGGCGACGCTGATCAAGGCGGTGATCGGCGCGGGCGTGGTCTGGATCCAGAATGGCGTAATCTACGCCGTCGGAGGCCAGCTGACTCCGGACCAGGTTGTCGCCATTGCAAGCACGCTCCATTGATCCACCGGCGCTGAATCCGGACGAGGCGGCGGGCGCCGCCTCGCTTGCCATCCATACCCAGGACCTGGCGAAACGCTACGGAAAAACGGTCGCCTTGGCCGGCTTGACGATGAGCGTTCGTCGCGCCGAGGTGTTCGGCTTTCTGGGGCCGAACGGCGCCGGGAAGACGACGGCGGTCAAGCTGCTGGTCGGATTGGCGCTCCCGACCGCCGGCCAGGGCTGGGTCCTTGGCGCGCCGGTTGGTGACCTGAAGACGCGCCGCCGCCTCGGTTATCTGCCCGAGTTATTTCGTTACCAGGGCTGGATGTCCGCCCGGGAGGTGCTCGAGCTGCATTGCAAGCTGGCCCAGATCCCGCGGCCCGACTGGAAGAAGGAGATCGATGCGGCGCTCGAGCTGGTCGGCCTCAGCGACCGAGCCGGTGACCGGGTCGACGGCTTTTCCAAAGGCATGCAGCAGCGCCTGGGTCTCGGCGTCGCGCTCCTCGGCCGGCCGGACCTGGTGCTGCTCGATGAGCCGACGTCGGCCCTCGACCCGGTGGGGCGTCATGATGTCCGCGAGGTGATTCGCGCCCTGAAGGGGCGCGGCACCGCGGTCTTTTTGAACTCCCATCTGCTGACCGAAGTCGAACAGATCTGCGATCGGATCGCGGTCGTCGATCATGGCCGCGTGATCGCAACCGGAACCATGGCCGAGATCCTGGGCAAGGACGGCGCGGTTCGCATCCGCGCCACCGGGCTGGCGACCACCGGCCGGGCGGCGCTCCGTGCCTACGGAAGCTTCGACGACGAGGGGGAGTGGCTGACCTTCCGTGGACTCTCGCAGGATCGAGTGCCAGACCTGGTGGGCGAGATCGTTCGCCAGGGCGGGCGGGTGTACGCCGTGGAGCCGAGGCATGAAACCCTCGAGGACCGGTTTCTCGAGTTGCTCAAGGAGAACGGGTGAATCGGGTTCTGACGATTGCGCGGCTCACCGTGCTGGAAGCGTCGCGCCGAAAGCTGCTACTGGCCCTCGCCTTGCTGACGCTCGCTGTTATTGTGCTGACCAGCTGGGGATTCAGCCGCCTCCCGACCATGAAGGACGTGACCCCGGCCCAGGTTCGGCTGGCTGCCTCGCAGCTGACCATCCTGGTCGCCTTCATGTTCAGCGGCGTGCTGGCGCTCGGCTCGACCCTGGTGGCGGCGCCGGCGATTGCCAGCGACATCGAGTCCGGGATCGCGCTCGCTATCCTGCCGCGGCCGATTCGCCGCAGCCAAGTCCTGATGGGCAAGTGGCTCGGCCTGGCTGTCCTGGTGGTGCTCTATGCCGGGGCCAGCGGCCTGCTCGAGATGATCGGCATCTGGCTCGGGACCGGTTACCTCCCGCCCAATCCGGCCGCGGCGATCGTCTTCGTCGCGGCTGAGGGCATCGTCCTGATGTCGCTTGCCTTGCTGCTCAGTACCCGCCTCGCGCCGATGACGGGCGGCGTCATCGCGCTGGTGCTCTTCTTCGTGGCCTGGATCGGCGGTATCGCGCTGGCCATCGGTCAGGTGTTCGGCAACGACACCATCATCAATATCGGTGTCGGCAGCCGGCTGCTGATTCCGACCGACGGCCTCTGGCACGGCGCCATCTTTTACCTCGAACCGTCGGACATCCTGGCGGCCGCGAGAGTGGCGGGGCGGGCGCGCGCCGGAAACCCATTCTTTGCCGATCAGCCGCTCGCCTTCAAGTACATCCTCTGGGTTATCGCCTGGCTGGTGGCTGTGCTTGGCCTCGCCAACTGGAGCTTCGCTCGCCGCGACCTCTAGACGTATCGGAGACGGTTACTGTCAGCGGAGCGGAGAAAGATCCTGACACCTCGAACAACTCGGTGGTGTTGACCGCGACTACATAGGCAGGCTGTCTCCAACCGGGACCATTCTTATTTGGTGCCTTTGACCCGGGGGCGGAGGGCCACGAGTGCAGCTGCCTGAATCACGAGCGCGACTACGACGGCTAGGAGGAAAGCACCGCCGATGCCGAGTGATCCAAGCGTCGCGCCAAGAACGCTGAAAAAGGCTGCAAATGCGAACAGCCCAAACATCAGGCCGCGCCAGACGGCAGCCGCGGAATCAATGCCGTCCCGCCGGTGAGCAAAGACTGCCAGGATCGCCGCATAAAGCGGAAAGGGTGAAAGCAGGCCGCTAAGGCGGGGCCCGAGCGCTGGCGCGACTGCCGTCAGGCCGACGACGAGGCCGGTCGCGATCGCGATTCGCAGGGGAATGTCAGCGGGCTCTGCCTTACCGGCCTCGCTGATTCGAATCACGTTCCGGGGCATGAGTGCGATCGCGATAACCAGCGAGATGGCGACCAGAACTGGCTCGACCACCGGCGGCAGGCGTAGGACGTCGAACAGCACGGTAGCCAACCCGAAGAAGGCCGTCCCGGCGGCTACGCCGACGGTCCAGCTCCGTTTCCCACCGAGCCAGACGTAGGCAAGGCCGAAGACCGCCTGCGACGTGACGCCGAGGAGGACCCCAAGGGCGGCGACGGCAGCAAACCGGTTGCCCTGATCGAGGGCGAGGAAGAAGACGACCGGTCCGGAGGTCAAGGGCAGGCCCACCAGCCAGCCACTCATCGCGTCCCCCCATCGCCGGCCGACAAGGGTCGCGCCGGTGATCAGGACCGGAGTAACGACCAGCTTGAGCGGGAGGTTTTGGAACATAGGGTTTTGCGATAGCGCCGGCATTGGCAACGTCGCCCGGTCGACCCATTGACTTGGGCAGGTGGCAAACGTACATTAAGGTCGCCGAAAGTTCGGATTTTCGAATACACACGGAGGGGATTACATGGGAGTTGCGACCTATTCGCCACCGGCGGAACGGGTGGGAGAGGAGCTCGTCTACCCGGACGGCCGGCACGAGCTTGCCGACGACCGGACGATTCGCGAAAGTCCGCTCTATAACGCCGATCTCGCGCCCGTTCCGATCAAGCGGCGCACCTGGACGACCTACAACTACATGGCGCTCTGGATCGGGATGGCGCACAACATTCCGACCTACCTTCTGGCGTCGGGCCTGGTTGCTCTCGGCATGGCCTGGTACCAGGCGATCCTGACGATCGCGCTCGCCAACATCATTGTCCTGATTCCGATGCTGGCCAACAGCCACGCCGGAACAAAGTACGGGATTCCGTATCCCGTCTTCGCCCGGGCCTCCTTCGGTGTCTTCGGCGCCAACGTCGCCGCCCTGCTCCGAGCAGGAGTGGCGTGCGGCTGGTTTGGGATTCAGACCTGGATCGGCGGCGGGGCACTCTATGCCCTCAGCGGAAAGCTATTTGGGAGCGGCTGGACCAACTCGGCTATGGTCGCCGGACAGCACTGGACGCTCTGGCTGAGCTTCGCCGTCTTCTGGGTGCTCAACATCTTCATCATCCTGCGGGGAATGGACGCCGTTCGGCGGTTCGAGAACTGGGCGGCGCCGTTTGTGCTGATCGTGGCTCTAGGGCTGCTCGCCTGGATGGTCACCAAAGCTGGTGGCTTCGGCCCGATCCTGAGCCAGCCCGGTAAGGTCGGCTGGGGAAGCAACTTCTGGTTCCTCCTCTTCCCGCCCGCGCTGATGGGCATGATCGCGTTCTGGTCGACGCTCTCGCTGAACATGCCCGACTTCACCCGTTTCGGCAAGAGCCAGCGAGCGCAGGCGCTAGGTCAGATCTTTGGGCTGCCAACCACGATGACGCTCTTCCCGTTGGTGGCGGTACTCATCACCGCGGCCACCCAAAAGGTGTATGGCGCACCCATCTGGGACCCGGTCGCGCTAACAGCCAAGTTCGACAACCCGCTGGTCGTGATCTTCGCGCTCTTTACGCTGGCGGTCGCCACTCTTTCCGTCAACGTGGCCGCCAATATCGTCAGCCCTTCCTACGACTTCTCGAACGTCATTCCAAAGCTGATCAGCTTCCGCACCGGCGGGCTGATCACCGGCGTCCTTGGAATCGCGATCCAGCCCTGGAACCTCCTGGCGAATCCCAACGTTTACATCTTCACCTGGCTCGGCTTCTACGGCGGTGCGCTGGGCGCGATCGCGGGTGTGCTGATCGCCGACTACTGGGTGATGCGGAGCACGTTGCTCAAGCTGGGGGACCTCTATCGGGTCAATGGCGAGTACAGGTATTCCGCTGGTTTCAACTGGCGAGGCCTGGTCAGTCTGGTGGTGGGCGGCGTCCTGGCGGTGGGCGGGGCCTACTCGACGCCCGGCAACGGACCATTCCCGAAGGGCGGGATCATCGGTCCGCTCTACAGCTGGTTCCCTTTCCACGTCTACGACTACAGCTGGGTGGTCGGCCTGGTGGCAGCCTTCCTCTGCTATCTGGTGCTGGCGGCCGCCTTCCCGGCGGGGGCGGTGCGGCGCACTCCGCAGGCGGCGGCGGCGACCTAACCTAGGATTCGACTTAGGGCGAAAAACGAGCCCCGACCTCGCGGCCGGGGCTCCAGTCTTTCAGGAGGCGGATGGCAAGAATCAGTTTCGGCGTCTGCTTTGCACCGGATCCACCGCCGAGTCGGTGGGTGGATCTGACCAAACTTGCCGAGTCCAACGGTTTCGATTACGCCTGGCTCTTCGACTCGCACGTCCTCTGGCAGGAGGTCTATCCGATCTTCACCCTGATGGCGGCGAATACGAAGACCATCAAGATCGGCCCCTGCGTGACCAACCCGGGGACGCGCGACGCCACGGTCACCGCCAGCGCGCTCGCGACCCTGCAGGAGATCTCGGGTGGTCGCATGGTGATGGGCATCGGCCGCGGCGACAGCGCGCGCCGCGTGCTCGGCCAGAAGCCCGTCTCAGTCGAACGCATGGAGGCCGATTGCCGGCTGATCCGGGACCTGGCGGCCGGCCGCGAGGTCAGCTATGACGGCGTCAAGATCCGCATCAAATGGGCGGAGCACGAGCTGCCCATCTGGGTCGCCGGCTACGGGCCGAAGGCGCTGCGCGCCGCCGGGCGGGTCGCGGACGGCGTCATCATCCAGCTGGCGGATCCCGCGATCATCAAATGGTGCCTGCAGTTCGTGCGCGAAGGCGCGCAAGAAGCGGGGCGCAACTTCGACGAGATCGAGATCCAGGCGGCGGCGCCGGCGTATGTCGCAGACGATCTCGAGGCGGCCCGCGAGCAGGTCCGCTGGTTCCCGGCGCTGGTATCGAATCATGTCGTCGATCTGCTCAAGCGCTACGACGCCCAGGACCTGCCGAAGGCGCTGACCGACTACATCAAGGCGCGCGATCATTACGATTACCAGGACCATGCCAAGCGTGGCGCGGCGCACGCCGACTTCGTACCGGACGAGGTGATCGACCGGTTCTGTGTGATTGGCACGGTCGAGGAGAGCAAGCGGCGAATCCAGGAGCTGATCGATGTCGGGGTCGACCAGTTCAACCTCTATTTAATGGTCGAGAAGCCGGAGGCGGTGATCAAGGCCTACGGCGAGGCAATCATTCCGGCGTTCAACTAGCGAGGAGGCAAAGGAGAGATGGCGAAGGTACGGGCGGCGCTGATCCAGGCGTACGCGAACATGCCCAAGCAGGAGGCGATCGCAAAACACGAGGAGCTGATCGGCGAGGCGGCGAAGAAGGGCGCGCAGATCACCTGCCTGCAGGAGATCTTTTTTGGCCCCTACTTCCCGGCAGAGCAGAACACGAAGTGGTACGACACCGCCGAGCCCGATGACGGCCCGACCGTCAAGCGCATGCAAGAGCTGGCCCGCAAGCACAAGATGGTGCTGATCGTGCCCTTCTACGAAGAGGCGCAGACCGGCGTCTACTACAACACGGCCGTCGTGATCGAGAACGACGGTACAGTGCTCGGGAAATACCGCAAGACGCACATTCCGCACGTCGGTCCATGCTTCTGGGAAAAGTTCTACTTCAAGCCGGGCAACCTCGGGTATCCGGTCTGGGATACGTCCGTCGGCCGCGTCGGACTGCTGATCTGCTACGACCGCCATTTCCCGGAGCCGGCGCGCGAGCTCGGGCTCAAGGGTGCCGAGCTCGTCTTCAATCCATCGGCGACCGTGAAGTCGCTGTCTCGCTACCTTTGGGAGCTGGAGCAGCCGGCGCATGCGGTTGCGAATGGCTACTGGATCGGCGCGATCAACCGCGTCGGGGTGGAAAAGCCGCTGAACGATGCGCAGTTCTACGGCTCGAGCTACTTCTGCGATCCTCGCGGCCGGATCATCGGCAAGGCGTCTGAGACCGAAGACGAGGTGCTGGTCTGTGACCTCGACCTCGATCTGATCCGCGAGGTGCGCAACACCTGGCAGTTCCTGCGCGACCGGCGACCCGAAACCTACGACGACCTCGTGAAGCAGCTGCCATGAAGACGCTGATCAAGAACGGCACCGTCGTCACGGCCAGCGATACGTCGAAGGCCGACGTCCTGGTCGATGGCGAAAAGGTGGTGGCGATCGGCACCCAGCTCGAAGCGCGGGCCGACCAGACCCTCGACGCGGAAGGCCGGCTGGTGATGCCTGGCGCGGTCGACGTGCACACCCACATGGAGCTTCCTTTCGGCGGCACCTTCGCCTCCGACGACTTCGCCACGGGCACTGCCGCCGCCGCCTGGGGCGGGACGACGACGATCGTCGACTTCGCGGTCCAGACCTTCGGACAGAGCTTGCGCCAGGGACTCGACCAGTGGCATCAAAAAGCGCAGGGCAAGGCGCACATCGACTACGGCTTCCACATGATCGTGCGCGAGGTGAACGACTCGATCCTCAAGGAGATGGACCAGTTAGTCCGTGAAGGGGTCCCCTCGTTCAAGCTCTTCATGGCCTACCCGGGCGTCTTCATGCTCGATGACGCCTCGATCTTCCGGGCGATGAGCCGCACCGCGGAAAATGGCGGGCTGATCATGATGCACGCCGAAAACGGCGGCGCGATCGACGTGCTGGTCAAGCGGTACCTCGAGGCGGGCAAGGGCGATCCCATCAACCACGGCCTGACCCGCCCGGCCAGCATGGAAGGCGAGGCGACCGGGAGGGCGATCGCGCTCGCGCGCCTGGCCGAGGTCGCCGTCTACATCGTGCATCTCAGCTCGAAAGAGGCGCTCGATGCGGTTCGTGAGGCCCGCGACGACGGCGCTCCGGCGTTTGCGGAGACCTGCCCGCAATATCTCTATCTCAGCCTTGAGGACCTGGGACGCCCCGGCTTCGAAGGTGCCAAATACGTTTGCTCGCCGCCGCTACGGCCGAAGCCGCATCACGACGAGCTCTGGAAGGGATTGGTGCAGGACGATCTGCAGCTGGTGGCG
>Ga0209687_1000436_pt1 | contig 13958 bp, 22 predicted proteins | sample GraSoiAngelo_136_FD_185893 | JGI IMG/M metagenome (GOLD analysis project Ga0209687, IMG submission 185893) | Grasslands soil microbial communities from the Angelo Coastal Reserve, California, USA - 14_0929_09_20cm (SPAdes) (version 2) | ecosystem: Environmental > Terrestrial > Soil > Grasslands ...
GACCCAGGTGTTCACCGAGAAGGGTGAGCTCCTGCCGGTCACTGTGCTCGAGGCCGGGCCCTGCGTCGTGATCGCGCTTCGGGCGGTGCAAAAGGACGGCTACGGCGCGGTGCAGCTTGGTTTCGGAGGGGTCAAGGAGAAGAAACTCACCAAGCCCACCGCCGGACACTTCAAGAAGGCCGGGGTCGCCGCCCATCGTCACGTGCGCGAGGTCCGCCTCAAGGCGGACGCCCCCAGCTACGAAGTGGGCCAGGCGCTCACGGCCGATCTTTTCTCGGCCGGTGAGTGGGTCGACGTCACGGGCACCTCGAAAGGCAAGGGGTTTTCCGGCCAGCACAAGCGCCATCACTTCGGCCGCGGTCCCGTGACCCACGGCTCGCACAACATCAAGCAACCCGGCTCGATCGGCTCGTCTTCGACCCCCTCGCGCGTCTACAAGGGGATGCGGATGGCGGGTCAGCTGGGTAACGCGCAGCGCACCACCACACACCTGAGGGTGGTGCGGGTGGACCTCGATCGCAATCTGATCCTGGTCAACGGCGACGTCCCCGGCCACAAGAACAGCCTCGTGGTGGTCCGGGATTCGACGCGGCAGCCCAAAGGGAAGAAGTAGTGGCGGACACGAAGAAGTCCTCGGCCACAGTCTATGACCGCGACGGGAAGGAGAGCGGCCAGGTCGAGCTGCCCGAGTCCGTGTTCAACGCCCCGGTGAACGCGGCGGTGCTGTACCAGGCGGTGCGCCGTCAGCAGGCGAACGATCGCCAGGGCACCCATGACACCAAGACCCGTGGCGAGGTGTCCGGCGGCGGCAAAAAGCCCTGGAAGCAGAAAGGCACCGGTCACGCCCGCCAGGGCAGCACCCGGGCGCCCCAATGGCGCCACGGCGGCACGGTCTTCGGCCCGCACCCGCACAGCTATGAGCAGAAGATGCCGCGCAAGCAACGCCGTCTGGCGCTGCGGTCGGCCCTCTCAGTGAAGTCACAGGAGGATGCGGTGCGTGTCGTCGAGGAGATCGCGCTGGAAGCGCCCAAGACGAGCGCCATGGCCGGCCTCTTCGACCAGCTGGGCGCGGGGGCCCGGACCCTGTTCGTCATTCCCGAGCATGACCTCATGCTGGAGAAGTCGACCCGCAACCTGGCCGGCGTCAAGACCATCCTGGCGCAAAACCTCAATTGCACCGATGTGCTGACCGCCGACACCGTCGTCTTCACCCGCTCGGCCTTGACTCAGGTCGAGGCGTGGCTGTCATGAGAGCCGCGGTCGAAGTGATCCAGCGTCCGCTCATCAGTGAGAAGAGTTACGCGGCAATGGCCACCGGCAAGTACCTCTTCCGGGTGCATCCCAGGGCGACCAAAACCGAGATCGCGCTGGCAATCGCCGAGGCCTTCAAGGTCGAGGTCGTCAGCGTCAACACCATGCACGTCCGCGGCAAGGAACGCCGCCGGGGCAAGACCCATGGCTTCCAGTCGAATTGGAAAAAGGCGGTCGTCACGCTGGCCGAAGGACAAAAGATCGAAAGCATGTTCCAGGGTGTCTGAGCCATGCCGATAAAGAAGTACCGCCCAACCTCCCCCGGCCGCCGCTTCATGTCGGTGAGCGCCTTCGACGAGGTCACCACGACGAAGAAGCCGGAGAAGCGCCTGCTCGTGTCCCTCAAGACCGATGCCGGGCGCAACGCGCAAGGAAAGCTCACCGTTCGCCACCAGGGCGGTGGTCACCGAAAGCTCTACCGGATCATCGATTTCAGGCGCAACAAGCTGAACATCCCGGCGACCGTCAGCGCGGTCGAGTACGACCCGAACCGCAGCGCGCGGATCGCGCTGCTGACTTACGCCGACGGCGAGAAGCGCTACATCCTGGCGCCCGTCGGGCTGACGGTCGGGGACAAGGTGATCAGCGGCCCCGAGGCGGATATCAAGCCGGGGAATGCGCTGCCGCTCGCGAGCATCCCGCTGGGCAGCACGGTGCACAACATCGAGCTCAACCCTGGCAAAGGCGGCCAGGTGGTGCGCTCGGCCGGCATGTCGGCGCAGCTGCTCGCGCGCGAAGGGGACTACGCGCAGATCCGCATGCCATCCGGCGAAGTGCGGCGCATCGCCGTCATCTGCTATGCGACGATCGGCCAGATCGGCAACGTCGAGCACGAGAACGAGAACGTCGGCAAGGCCGGCAAGAGCCGCTGGCGTGGCAAGCGCCCCGCCGTCCGCGGCGTCACCATGAACCCCTTCGACCATCCCCATGGTGGTGGTGAGGGGCGTTCCGGCCCGGGCGGCAACCCGAAGACGCCCTGGGGCAAGCCGGCGCTGGGGTACCGGACCCGTCGTAACAAGAAGACGAAGAACATGCTCGTTCGACGCAGACCACCAAAGCGGAAGAGTAAGGGCTAACACATGTCACGTTCAACTAAGAAGGGACCGTACGTGCATCCGTCGCTGATGAAGAAGGTGACGGCGATGAATCAGCAGAAGGAGAAGAAGGTGATCAAGACCTGGTCGCGAGATTCGAGCGTTTTTCCCGAGATGGTCGGGCACACGCTCGCGATTCACGACGGGAAGAAGCACGTGCCGATCTTCATCACCGAGAACATGGTCGGGCACCTGTTGGGCGAGTTTGCGCCGACGCGGCGCTTCCGCGCTCACGGGCATCACACGGAAAAGACCACCGCTCTGAAGTAACCATGGAAGTGCAAGCAAAGGCCAAGTGGGTCAGGACCTCGCCGCGGAAAGTGCGACTCGTCGCACGGACGCTGCGCAACCTGCCGGTCAGTGAGGCGCTGGTCGCCTGCTCCTTCATGCCCAAGGCCGCCGCGCGCGACGTCGCCAAGGTGATCCGCTCCGCTCAAGCGAATGCCGAAAACAACTTCAACCTGGTCAAGGACGACCTGGTGATCAAGGACATCCGGGTCGAGCCGGGGCCGATGTTGAAGCGCGGCCAGCCGCGCGCCATGGGCCGGCTGTTCAGCATCTTCAAGCGCACCAGCCACATCACCGCCATCGTCGAAGACCGTCCGGGTGTGGTCAAGCGCCGCAGCGCGGCCTTACCACGAGCGCCGCAACCGGCCGCCAGCCGGCCGACCCCGGCCGCGGCAGCCGCCGCGCGCGCGGCCGCCGCGCTGACGCCTGCTACCACCGAGTCGGACGAACCGGTCGCTCCGGCCCGTCCCAAGAAGCCGAAGGCGCAGCCCGCGCCGTCTGCGTCAAAGGCGCCCGCCGAGGGTAAGAAGACTGAGGCCAAAAAGACCGAAGCCAAGAAGAAGGACGACGGCAAGAAAGACACCAAGGAGAAAAAGAGCAAGTAGATGGGGCACAAGGTTCACCCGAATGGGTTCCGGCTGGGCGTCTACCGCAATTGGGAAGCGAAGTGGTTCGCTCCGGACAAGGAGTACAAGCCGCTTCTACTCGAGGACGTCCGCTTGCGGCGGATGCTCATGATCCGCCTCAAGAACGCCGGCCTGGCCCGGATCGAAACCGAGCGCTCCTCGTCCGCGCTGACCATCACGCTGCACACCGCCAAGCCAGGCATCGTCATCGGCAAGGGCGGGACCAGCGTCGACCAGCTGCGCGATGAGCTGGAGAAGATCACCGGCAAGCGCGTCCGGGTCACGATCCAGGAAATCAAGAAGCCGGAGCTCGCCGCCCAGCTGGTGGCGGAGAACGTTGCCGCCCAGCTGGAGAAGCGGATCGCCTTCCGCCGGGCGATCAAGCAGTCCCTGATGAAGACGATGCGGGCCGGGGCCCAGGGCGTGAAGATCCGCGTCAAGGGCCGCCTCGGCGGCTCGGAGATGGCGCGTGTCGAGTGGAACCGCGAGGGCCGGGTGCCGCTGCACACGCTCAAGGCGGACATCGACTTCGGCCAGACGGAAGCCAAGACCACCTTCGGCCGCATCGGCGTATCGGCCTGGGTCTATACCGGCAACTTCCCGACCGAGGCGCCGCCCAAGCCGGCGGCCGCCGTGGAAGAGCCGGCCGACGCCGGCGTTCCCGTGGGCGTTGCCATCGGCGAGGCGCCCAGCCCCCTGGCCGAGCTGGTGCAGGCCGCCGTACCGGCGCCGGCGCCTGCTCCGGAGGTGGCGCCCGCCGCAGTGCCGGCCCCCGTGACGGCCGAAGCGGCCGCCGCCAAGCCGAAGCGCGCCACCCGGGCGACCAAGGCCAGTACGACGGACGCTGGCGAGAAACCGGCACCGAAACGCGCTACGCGCGCCCGCGCCACCACGACCGAGAAATCCGATGCACCAAAGGCGCCGCGTGCCCGCGCGACGAAGAAGAAGGAATAAGAGATGTTGTTGCCCGCTCGCGTCAAGCATCGCAAGCTTCATCGGGGTCGCCGCACCGGCGTGGCTACCCAGGGTGCCGACCTGGCATTCGGCGAGTTCGGCTTGCAGGCCTCCGAGGCGGCCTGGATGACGAACCGCCAGATCGAGGCGGCCCGCCGCGTGATGACGCGCTTCGTGCGTCGCGGGGGTCAGGTCTTCATCCGGGTCTTTCCCGACAAGTCCGTGACGAAGAAGCCGGCCGAGACCCGCATGGGGAGCGGCAAGGGTGCGCCTGAGGGTTGGGTGGTCGTCATCAAGCCCGGACGGGTCCTCTTCGAGATGGGCGGCGTCACGCCGGAAATGGCGAAGCGCGCCTTTCAGTTGGCCGCCTACAAGCTGCCCATGAAGACGCGCACCCTGGGCATCAAGTCGGGCGTCAAGGCGGCTGCCGACGTCAAGATCAAGGGACCGGCGGAAGTCAAGCCCGGTGAAGGCGTCGAGGGCATCGCGGGCGCTGCGGCTGCTCCGACCGGCGCCGCCGCCGCGGCTCCGGCACGGGGTCCCAAGGCGGCCCCGGGTGCGGCGCCGTCGGTGAAACCCGCCCCAGGTGCGGCACCAAAAGCCGCGCCGGGCGCGGCTCCGAAAGCGACGGCCGCGGCGCCGCCGAAGCCGGCCAAGGGCGGTGGGAAGAAATGAAGATGAAGGATCTTCAGGCGCTCTCCATGCCTGATCTGCAAAAGAAGCTGAAGGACTCCCGGCAGGAGCTCTTTAACCTGCGCTTTCAGATGGCGACCGGTCAGTTGCAAAACCACCGGCAGATCCGGCACGTGCGTCACGACCTGGCGCAAATCCTGACCGAGATTTTCCTGAAGGAACGAACTGGCGCCCCCGTGGCGACGCCGGAACCGGCGTCGCCCAGGCCGCGCCGTCGCAAAGCTACCGCTGAGGAGACCGCATGACCGATCAAGAAACGATGGTGGAACGGGCGATGCGCAAGACGCGCACCGGCACCGTCATTAGCGACAAGATGGACAAGACCGTCATCGTTCGGGTGCAGACCCTCAAGGAGCATCCGAAGTACAAGAAGCACATCCAGCAGGCGACCAAATTCAAGGCGCATGACGAGCAGAACCAGTGCAAGGTCGGCGACCGGGTGCGCATCATGGAAACCCGGCCGCTGTCGCACGACAAGCGCTGGCGCGTCGTCGCCATCGTGGAGAAGGCGAAATAGCCGTCGCCATGGTCCAGCAAGAGTCGCGGTTGAAGGTGGCGGACAACACGGGTGCGCGTGAGATCCTGTTGATCCGGGTGATGGGTGGCCATTACCGCAAGTACGCCTCCATCGGCGACGTCATCACGGCCGCCGTGACGGTGGCAACGCCCGGCGGCCAGGTGAAGAAGAGCGAGGTTGTCAAGGCGGTCGTCGTGCGGACCTCGCGCGAGTTCCGCCGGCAGGACGGCTCCACCATCCGCTTCGATGAGAACGCGGCCGTCATTCTCGGTCCGCAGAACAACCCGCGCGGCACCCGCATCTTCGGCCCGGTCGCGCGCGAGCTTCGCGACAAGAACTTCATGAAAATCGTTTCGCTGGCTCCGGAGGTCCTCTAGGCAATGTCACGGCTTCATCTCGACATTCATCGCGACGACACTGTGCAGGTCATGTCCGGTAAGGATCGTGGCAAGCGTGGCGTCGTCGTGCGCACCGTGCCGCAGCAGGGCAAGATCGTCGTCAAGGGTGTCAACGTCCTGAAGCGGCACACGCGTGCCGGTCAGCAGAAGGGCTCGACGACGGTCCGCCAGGGCGGCATCGTCGACTTCGAGGCGCCGCTCGACTACTCCAACGTAATGCTCGTCTGCAACAAGTGCGACAAGCCCACCCGCATCCGCAAGACGGTGCTGCCCAATGGGCAGAAGGCGATCGTGTGCGTGAACTGTGGTGAGATCTACGAGCGCGTGAGGAACAAGATATGAGCGTCGCCGCCAGCCCGACCGGAACCGCGCTCCGGCTGAAGCAGCGCTACCAGGACAAGATCGTCCCGGCGCTGATCCAACGGTTCGCCTACAGCAACGCCATGCAGGTTCCGCGGTTGACCAAGGTCGTCGTCAACATCGGGATCGGGGAGGCGATCTCCAATCCCAAGGCGCAGGACGCCGCGACCGCCGACTTGAAGAAGATCACCGGCCAACAGCCGGTCGTGCTGAAATCGCGCAAGGCGATCGCGAACTTTAAGTTGCGGGCCGGCCTGCCGATCGGCATCAAGGTCACGCTTCGCGGCGCGCGCATGTACCAGTTCGTCGACAAGCTGCTCTCCGTCGGGCTGCCCCGGATTCGTGATTTTCGCGGCATCTCGCCAACCGGCTTCGACGGGCACGGTAACTACACGCTCGGGCTGCGCGAGCAGCTGGTATTCCCGGAGATCGAGTACGACAAGATCGACAAATTGCGGGGTCTCGAGGTCACCTTCGTCACCACCGCGCGTACCGACGATGAGGCGCGCGCGCTGCTGGCGGAGCTCGGGTTCCCCTTCAGGAAGTGAGGTTGAGACTGAGTGGCTAAGAAGTCGACTGTGAATCGCGGACTCCGTAAACACAAGCACGCCGTCTCGCAGCACAACCGCTGCAACCTCTGCGGACGGCCGCGCTCGTACATGCGGAAGTTCGGCATCTGCCGCATCTGTTTCCGCATGCTGTCGTCGCAGGGACAGGTCCCGGGCGTGAAGAAGTCGTCGTGGTGAGGAGGGAGGCACAGAACTGATGAGTACCGATAGCATCGCGGACATGCTGACCAGGATCCGTAACGCGAATACCGCCGGGCACTCGCGCGTCGCCCTGCCGGCATCGCGGGTCGGCGTGGAGATCGCGCGCGTTCTCAAGGAAGAGGGCTACATCGCCTCCTACGACGTCGCTGCGGCGGAACAGGGGCAGAAGCTCGACATCACCTTCAAGCCGAAGTCGCCGCGCGGCAAGTCACTCGCCGGGCTGCGACGGATCAGCAAGCCGGGCCTGCGCGTCTACGCCCGTAAGACCGAGATTCCGCGCGTGCTCGGAGGGCTCGGCATCGTTATCCTCTCGACGTCGCACGGCGTCATGTCGGGACAGAAGGCAACCAAGGCCGGCCTCGGCGGCGAGGTCGTGTGCTACGTTTGGTGACCCATGAGTAGGATTGGCAAGCTTCCGGTCAAGATTCCCAGCGGCGTGACGGTGACGCTCATCGATCACACGGTGGTGGTCAAGAGCGGAAAGGCGGAGCTCAGCCGCGAGCTGAATCCACAGATGAAGGTGACGGTAAGCGACGGCACGGTGGTCGTCGAGCGGCCGAGCGAATCGAAGCTGCACCGGTCCTTGCACGGGCTGACCCGGACGCTCGTCTGGAACATGATCGAGGGCGTGAGCAAGGGTTATGAGAAGCAGCTCGAGCTAGTCGGGGTGGGGTATCGCGCTAGTCGCCAGGGCGAGGCCCTGGTGCTCAACGTGGGGTTCTCGCACCCGGTTCGCTACCCGGTGCCCATGGGCATCACGATCGACGTCCCCGAGCCGACGCGCATCAACATCAAGGGCGCGAGCAAAGAAGACGTCGGCCAGGTCGCCGCGGAAGTGCGGAAGATCCGTCCCCCCGAACCTTACAAAGGCAAGGGCATCCTCTACCGGGGCGAACGAATCCGCCGTAAGGCAGGCAAGACGGGCAAGACCGGCGCCGGAGCGGCCAAGTAATGAACAGGCAAGCCGATCGGCGTAACACGCGGATCCGCCGCCATGTTCGGCTGCGCACTCACCTCGAGGGCGGTCCCACCCGGCCGCGGCTCGCCGTCTTCCGCAGCCTCCACCACGTCTACGCCCAGGTGATCGATGACGTCTCCGGACGGACCCTAGCCGCCGCCTCCACGACCGACGGCGCCCTTCGCAAGAGCCTGAAGTCGCCATCGAGTGCGGAAGGCGCGGCCGCAGTGGGCAAGTCTATCGCCGAGCGCGCCCGCCAGGCGGGCATCGAGACCGTCGTTTTCGATCGCGGCGGATTCCCGTATCACGGTCGGATCAAAGCGCTGGCCGAAGCCGCGCGCAGCGCCGGATTGAAGTTCTAGAAGGAGTCCATGAGTTACCAGTACGGAAGAGGCCAGTCGGAATTCACGGAGAAAGTCGTCCACCTGAACCGGGTGGCGAAGGTCGTCAAGGGCGGCCGCCGCTTCTCCTTTAGCGCCCTGGTGGTGGTCGGCGACCAGAACGGCCGCGTCGGGGCCGGGCTGGGGAAAGCGGGCGAGGTGCCCGAGGCCATACGCAAGGCGGTGGAGTCGGCGAAGAAGCACCTCATCACGGTGCCGATGGTGGGCACCACCATCCCCCACGAGATCCGCCTGAAGAAAGGAGCCGCCAAGGTGCTGCTCAAGCCGGCCGCGCCGGGCACCGGGATCCGCTCGGGCGGCGCGATGCGCGCCGTGGTCGAGCTCTCCGGGGTCAAGGACATGATCACGAAATCACTGGGCACCAACAATCCCGTCAATACGGTCCGCGCCACGATCGCCGCCTTGCAGGCGTTGCAAACCGCGGATAGCATCGCCCAGGCGCGCGGCAAACCCGCGGACGAGATGGAGCGTCTCAGCCGGCGCGGCAAGAAGCCGGAGCCGGTGGCCGCACCAGCCGTCGCGGAAGTCCCAGTCGAGGAGCCGGTCGGCTGACATGGCGCGTTTGAAGATCACCTACGTCCGCAGTGTGATCGGGCAGAAGCCCGACCAGGAGCGGACCGTGCAGGCGCTCGGCTTCCGGCGCCTGAACCAGACGGTCGAGCACGAGGACAGCCCGCAACTCCGCGGCATGGTGCACAAGGTCCGTCACCTGGTCAAGGTCGAGGAGACGGCATGAAGCTCCACGAGCTGAAGCCACCGCCGGGCTCGCACCACCCCCGCAAGCGTGTCGGTCGCGGGCCGGGATCGGGCCACGGCAAGACGGCGACGCGGGGCCAGAAGGGGCAGAAAGCCCGGACATCGGTGAATATGCCGAAGACGTTCGAGGGCGGCCAGACGCGACTGACCATGCGCACGCCCAAACTACGCGGCTTTCACAATCGCTGGAAGAAGCGCTTCGCCGTGCTCAACCTGACCCGTCTGAATCGCTTCGAGAACGGTGCCGAGATCCAGCCGGAGTCGCTGCTGGAGGCCGGCATCATCAAGGACGTGGGTGCCGGCATCAAGGTGCTGGGGACGGGAGACTTGAAGCGCAAGCTCGTGATCCACGCGCACCAGTTCTCGGCGCAAGCGCGCCGCAAGATCGAGGCCGCCGGCGGGACCGCCGCCGTGATCGAGGTCCCCGCGCCGATCCGGCCAAAAACCAAGCGCGCGAAGAACCAGCCGAAGCCGGTCGCGCCGGTGACCGTCGAAACGGAGCCATCGGCTGCCGAAGGCGACGCCACGCCGGCCAAGGGCTCGAAGAAGGCGAAGGCCGAGAAGGGCGCGAAGGCCGAAAAAGGCGCGAAGACCGAGAAAGGCGAGAAGGCCGAGAGAGGCGAGAAGGCCGAGAAAGGTGGCAAGGGCGCCAGGGGCCAGGCGGAAAGCGCGTCAGGTACGGAGGATTCCGTAAAACCCGATAAGGGTAAGAAGAAGAGCTAGGCCATGTTAGAAGCGATCGGTAACGCGCTCCGCATTCCCGAGCTGCGCCGCAAGATCCTCTTCACACTGGGGCTCTTCCTGGTATTCCGGATCCTGGCGCACATCGCCGTGCCCGGCGCCGACAAGGCCGCACTCGACAAGCTCTTTAACACCAATGCCTTCCTCGGTCTGCTTGACCTGTTCTCGGGAGGCGGGCTGTCGACCTTTTCCATCATCGCCATGGGCGTCAACCCCTACATCAATGCCTCGATCATCATGCAGCTGATGACGGTCGTCTCCACCCGGATGAAAGAGCTCAGCAAAGAAGGTGAGTTCGGCCGGCGGAAGATCACCCGCTGGACCCGCTGGCTGACCGTCGGCCTCGGGCTGCTCCAGGCCTGGGGCCTGACGCTGGTCTTCAGCCGGCAGGGCGTCCTCTCCAACCTGAGCTGGCTGGGCATCGTCGAAATCATGATCACGCTCACGGCCGGCACCGTGATGCTGATGTGGTTCGGCGAGCTCATCACCGAATACGGGATCGGCAACGGCATCTCGCTCGTGATCTTCGCCGGCATCGTGGGACGGATCCCCAACACGATCTACAATCTGCTGACCGGCGGCGGCCAGTCGAACCTGGCGCCGATGCTGCTCTTCGCGGCGCTCGCGATCGTCGTCACCGCGTTCATCATCGAGGTGCAGCAGGCCCAGCGGAAGATTCCTATCCAGTCGGCGCAGCGGGTGGTGGGCCGCAAGATTTATCAGGGCCGCAGCTCGCACCTGCCGCTGCGGGTCAACCAGGCAGGCGTCATCCCGATCATCTTCGCGATCTCCATCATGTTTTTCCCCGTGATCATTGGGAATTTCCTGGCGACGGCTCCGGACCCGTGGGGCACCATCTCGCGGGTGCTGCGCACCTACTGGGTGCCGACCGGCCCCAACATCCCCACCGACATCCTCTATAACTTCGTCTACTTCGTCCTCATCTTCGGCTTCACCTACTTCTATACCGCGGTCACCTTCGACCCGGTCGACACCGCGGACTACCTGAAGAAGCACGCCGCCTTCATCCCCGGCATCCGGCCGGGCGTGGCCACGGCCCAGTACCTGGACCGCACCATGACGCGCATCACCTTTGCCGGCGCACTCTTCCTGGGTGGGGTCACGGTGCTGATCCCCCTGCTCGCCACCGCCCTGACCCGAATACCGACGCAGAACATGTACCTTGGCGGTACGGCGATCCTGATCGTGGTCGGTGTTGCGCTCGACACCATGAAGCAGATCGAGACGCAATTGATCATGCGTCAATACAAGGGGTTCATCAAGTAGCGACCTCAGGTCGCGAGCTGTCCATATGAACTTGATTCTTTTCGGTGCGCCTGGCGCGGGCAAGGGCACGCAGACCGGGTCGCTCATCGAGGCCTATCACATCCCGGCGATTGCCACGGGCGATATGCTGCGCGCCCAGCGGCGGGCGGGATCCGCGCTCGGCGAGCAGGTCAAGGGTTACATGGACCGCGGTGAGCTGGTGCCGGACACGCTGATGATCGACATCATCAGGACGCGGCTGCAAGAGCCCGACGCCAGGAACGGCTTCATCCTCGATGGCTTCCCGCGAACCGTCGCCCAGGCCGAGGCGTTGGACGCCATGCTCGACCAGCTCGGCCGGCGCGTTGACGCGGTCATCTATCTTCGGGTCAGCCGCCAGGTGCTGATCGACCGGCTGTCGCATCGTTACTGCTGCCGCACCTGCGGAGCGGTCTACACCTTTACGCCGCAGCAGGCCCGCGACCTCCCGCGGTGCACCACCGACGGCGGCGAGCTCTATCAGCGGCCCGACGACCGTCCGGAGATCGTGGCGCACCGTATCGACGTCTTCCTCACGCACACCGCGCCCCTGATCGATTACTACAGCGCCCAGCACAAGCTGGAGAACATCGACGGCCAGATGTCGGTCGACGAGGTGCGCGCCGACATCACCCGCCGGCTCAGCGCGCTGCGCAAGGGGGCCGGCTCGCGGTGATCATCTACAAATCGCCGGCCGAGATCGACCTGATGCGGGAGGCGGGCGCCATCCTCGGTGAGGCCCTCGCGCACCTGCAGTCGATGGCCCGGCCCGGCGTGACTCTGCTCGACCTCGACCGCGAAGCCGACCGCTTCATCCGGGCGCGTGACTGCATCCCCGGGTTCGTTGGCTACCAGGGGTACCAGAACGCCATCTGTACGTCGGTCAACGACCAGGTGGTCCATGGCATTCCGACCAACCGCAAGCTCCGGGAGGGGGACTTGCTCAGCCTCGATGCCGGCCTGATCCACCGCGGCTTCTGGGCCGATGCCGGACTCACCGTCGGCGTCGGCAAGATTTCGCCCCAGGCCCAGCGTCTGATGGACGTCACCCGCGAGTCGCTGAGCATCGGGATCGAGCAGGCCCACGTTGGCAACCGGATCGGCGACATCAGTGCCGCCGTGCAGCAGCACGTCGAGCGTGACGGCTTCTCCGTGGTCCGCTCGTTCGTCGGGCACGGCATCGGCCGCGACATGCACGAGGATCCGCAGGTCCCCAACTTCGGGATCGCCGGCACCGGGCCGCTGCTCAAACCGGGGATGGTGCTGGCGATCGAGCCGATGGTGAACGCCGGCGGGCCGGATGTGGCGCTTCTCGGCGACGGCTGGACGGTGGTCACCGTCGACCACAGCCTGTCCGCCTATTTTGAACACTCCGTGGCGATCACCCTGGACGGCCCCGAGATCCTGACGGTCTCGAAGAAGGCCCTTCCGGTGCGCCCATGATTGGTTCAGCTTCTCTTGTGGTAAGCTATTCGTTCGTGCGCCGGAAATCCGGCGATCTTGTCACGGGTATTTGCCAGTGACGGGGATTGTCGTCGGACGAGTGGTGGAGCCGATGCCCAACGCGCTCTACCGTGTCGAGCTCGAGACCGGCCACAGGATCGTGGCTCACGTGGCGCCGGCCGCGCGGCTTCGGTTTCTCCGGGTGATCCCGGGTGACCGCGTCCGCGTCGAGGTGTCAAAGCTCGATCCGGGGCGTGGACGAATCGTGAGAAAGGCAGATTGAGAAATGAAAGTTCGAGCGTCGGTCAAGAAAATATGTGCGAAGTGCAAGGTCATCAAGCGCGGCGGCGCGGTGCGGGTCATCTGCGTGACGCCCAAACACAACCAGAGGCAGGGATAAGAGGGTAAATGGCACGAATTGCCGGCGTTGACATTCCCCGCGAGAAGCGCGTCGAGATTGCGCTCACCTACATCTTTGGGGTCGGCCCGCACACGGCGCGGCGCGTCCTGACGATCGCGAACGTCGATCCCAACATGCGCGTCAAGAACCTCAACGACGAGCAGGTCGGTCGCCTCCGCGACGTCCTCGACAAAGAAGCCAAGGTCGAAGGCGAGCTGCGCCGCGAAATCGCGCTCAACATCAAGCGCCTGATGGAGATCGGGACCTACCGTGGGCTGCGCCACCGGCGCGGGCTGCCCGTGCGCGGCCAGCGCACCCGCACCAATGCCCGCACCCGCCGCGGTCCGCGCAAGACGGTCGGCGTACGCAAGAAGGCCGAGGCAAAGAAGTAACAGTCATGCCGAAGAAGAAAGTCGTCCGCACCCGCCGCCGCGAAAAGAAGCACGTCATCGTGGGCCAGGCACACATCCAGTCCACCTTCAACAACACGGTCGTGTCGTTGACCGACGCCCAGGGCAACGTCCTCGCCTGGGGCAGCGCCGGCAGCCAGGGCTTCAAGGGCTCGCGCAAGAGCACGCCCTTTGCCGCCCAGATCACGGCCGAGGCGACGGCACGCCGCGCGATGGAGCACGGCCTCAAGCAGATCGAGATCTTCGTCAAGGGACCGGGAGCCGGCCGCGAGGCCGCCATCCGATCCCTGCAGGCGGCGGGTCTCGAGGTCACCGCGATCACCGACGTCACGCCCATCCCGCACAACGGTTGCCGTCCACCGAAGCGGAGGCGCGTCTAAATGGCCCGCTACGAAGGTCCCGTCTGCCGCCACTGCCGTCGCGAGGGCGTCAAGCTCTTCCTCAAGGGAGAGAAGTGCTTCACGAAGTGCACCCTCGACCGTCGGGCGATGCCGCCCGGCATGCACGCCCAGGTCCGCCGCCGCAAGGTGTCC
>Ga0209687_1000438_pt1 | contig 13953 bp, 12 predicted proteins | sample GraSoiAngelo_136_FD_185893 | JGI IMG/M metagenome (GOLD analysis project Ga0209687, IMG submission 185893) | Grasslands soil microbial communities from the Angelo Coastal Reserve, California, USA - 14_0929_09_20cm (SPAdes) (version 2) | ecosystem: Environmental > Terrestrial > Soil > Grasslands ...
GTTGTTGAACCCGAAGCGCTTCTGGCGGAACAGCACCGGACCCGGGCTATCAAGCTTGATCGCAAGCGCCACCAGCGCCATGACCGGCAATGCCATCAGCAGGATGACGGCGCCGACGACGTGGTCGAACAGCCATTTCATCACCAGGTCCCAGTCGGTGATCGGCGCCTCGAACACATTGAGGGTCGGGACCTTGCCAAGATAGGAATAGGAACGCGGGCGGAAGCGCAGCTTGTTGGTGTGGGCCGAAAGGCGGATGTCGACCGGGAGCACCCACAGCTTCTTCAGCATTTCGAGGATCCGCGTCTCCGCCGAGATCGGCAGCGCGAACAACACGAGATCGATACGGGTACGGCGTGCAAACTCGACGATATCATCGACCTTGCCGAGCTTCGGGCTGCCGGCACAGGTCTCGAGTGCGCGATTGTCGTTACGGTCGTCGAACACGCCGAGCACGTCGATATCCGAATCGTCCTGGGCCTTGAGCGCCGTGACGAGTTGCTCGCCGTTTTGGTCGGAGCCGACGATGATGGTCCGCCGGTCGAGCCGGCCCTGCCGCGCCCAACTGCGAACCATCGAGCGCAGGAATAGCCGTTCGGCAGTCAGTATGCCGAGGCCGGCAAAGAAGAACGCCGAAAGCCACAACCGTGAAATCTCGCCGCCGAGCTTGGCGAAGAACGACGCCCCGATGAACAGCAAGAACACGAAGGCCCAGGATGAGATCATCCGCGTCGTCTGCCCGAGTTGGCCGCGGAACACCTGCACCTGATAGATATCGCCAGCCTGGAAGCAGACTACGGCGGCCGCGGTCATGCCGAAGATCGCCGCGATATATTCCCAGCGGAAGCCGGAAAGCGGCACGACGTAGCCGATATAGAGCGCAATACCGACAAGGCTGAGCAGGACGAAGTCAGCGAGGCGAACGATTCCCGCCATCACGACCGGCGAATAAGCGCGGCGTACCTTCTGCTTGGTGACGGCGAGCGCGGCCTGCGACAGGCGGCGTCGGCGCTCGACGGGGGAGCGATCGGCTGAAGATGTAACGATAGCCGCGGCCGTTGCCGCGTCATCTAACGTCGAGCACGCGTTGATCGGTTCCACTTGTCCAGGTCCGTCTTCGCAAGGCACGCCCACCGAATGGAGGCAGCCGAGCGGAATTTCTCAGGGTCGAGGCTTAAAGGACAAATCGGAAGAAACGGTTACGGTTACGCTGGTAAATAACGGCTAGCGGTCTATTGCGTTGGATTTGCTTCAATCGCATCGCGGTAGCCGGCCAAAACGCCCTCGACCATCGCCTTCTGCGAGAAATGCAGGAAGATGCGTTCGCGAAGCGATTTTGCCCGCGCCGATGCGGCGTCCGGATCCTCTATCGCCATCTCGATCGCGTCCGCGATCGCGCCGACGACACCTGGAGCAAACAGCGCTTCGGAATGGGTCCCGAAAATCTCCGGGATACCGCCGACATTGGCGGCGACCATCGGGATTCCGGCAGCGCCCGCCTCGATCACGACGTAGGGCATGGAATCGCCGCGGGAGGGAACGACCAGGAGCCTGCCCTTGGAGAAGCCGTGGCGCGCCTTGACGTGGCCGATGAAACGCACCGACTCGCTCAGCCCGAGCTTCTCCACCTGCGTCGTGAGCGTCGACATTTCCTCGCCGTCGCCCGCGAGCGTCAACGTCACCGGTCGGCCGTCGGCGTGCAGCCGCGCCACCGCGTCGACCAAAAGATCGGCGCCCTTGATGTGCCTGAATTCGCCGACATAGACGACGTCGGTCGCGTCCTCGGCCAACGCAATCGGATCGAACTCATTCGCGGTCACGCCATTGAACACACAGCGTACCAGCCCCGTAGGTACACCGATCATGCGCTGATAGGTGTCGCGAGCGTAAGCGCTTTCGAACAGGAACAGATCGGTGCGATTCATCAGCGCGCGTTCGATGCGGCCGTAGAGCGCGCCCTTGAATGTGTTGGGCGGATAGTGCAGCGAGCCGCCATGTGGCGTGTAGACGCAAATGATACCGCGTCCGCGCGTCATGGCGCGGACGAAGACTCCAGCCTTGGCGCCATGTCCGTGCAGCACGTCGGGCTTCAGGCGCCGGATCAGGCGCGTGAAATGCACCCACGCCAGCATGTCGGCCGGCGAAGGCTCGCGGTGAATGGCAACGCGGTGAACGCCAAGCTTGAGCCGCGGCGAGAGTTCGGCCAATGCCTGGTCGGCGCGCTCGCCGCCGGTGAGGCTGTCGGCGAGAATGCCGACGTGGTGGCCGCGATCGGCCTGTCCATGGGCAAGATCGAGGACATGACGGAAAATCCCGCCGACCGGCGGGCGTATCGCATGCAGGATACGAAGCGGCTGGTTTGGTTGCGGGGCCATGTTCAAAACCAGCGTTCGCGGATGGGACACCTAAGGGAAAATCTTGATTCCGATTAGGAGCTTTCATGGTTAACAAAACATGACCGACGCCGCCAGTGGCCGCCTGTTCGCGCCCTCAAATCGGCCCGATTAACCCGGCGGCAACCTTAATGGAGTGTAATCGCCAGGCTGCCGTAGAGCAGTTGCGTCGGCGGGGGTGTGCGATGCGTTTAGCGTTCTGGCGTGCGGGCATGGCCAAAGCGTTGGTCGAAAAGACCTTGGCCGTGCCGGCGCCGGCAGTTACCGGGCCGGTCGCGGATCCCCCATCCGGCGATCTGGATCTGCGCGCGCTCGGCCAGGTCCTGATGCGCAAGCGAGCCTTGATCATCGCTCCGACGATGCTCGCCGCCGTGATCGCGATCATGGCGGTCAATCTGGTGACCCCGCGATATAAATCCGAGGCGCGCATCCTGATCGACGGGCGCGAAAACGTCTTCCTGCGGCCGAACGGCGAGCGCAACGAGGAGCGCACAGCGCTCGATGCCGAGGCCGTCACCAGTCAGGTCCAGCTCCTGCTTTCGCGCGATCTGGCGCGCGACATCATCAAGAGGAACAGGCTTGCCGAGAGGGCGGAATTCGATCCGGTACTGCAGGGGGCTGCGCCGCTGAAATCGCTGTTGGCGCTGTTCGGGATCGGCCGCGACCCGTTTTCGCTGACGCCGGAAGAGCGCGTGCTCGACGCCTACTTCGACCGCCTCACCGCGTACGCCGTCGACAAATCGCGTGTCATCGTGATTGAATTCCAGTCGCGTGATCCCGAGCTCGCCGCCCGTGTCGCCAACTCGATCGCCGACGGTTATCTGGTGCTACAGCAAAACGCCCGGCAGGAGCAGGCCAAATCCGCCAGCCAGTGGTTGTCGGGCGAGATCGAAAACTTGCGCAACAAGGTCTCGGAGGCCGAATCCCGTGCCGAGGATTTTCGCTCCAAGTCGAGCCTGTTCATCGGTACGAACAATACCTCCCTCTCCAACCAGCAGATGGGCGAGCTCAACACGCAATTGAACAACGCGCGCGCGCTGAAGTCTGATGCCGAAACCAAGGCGCGCCTGATCCGCGAAATGCTTCAGAGCGGCAAGCCGATCGAGGCGTCCGAAGTGCTCAACTCGGAACTAATGCGCAGGCTATCGGAGCAGCGCGTGACCCTGCGCGCGCAGTTGGCGGAACAGTCGTCGACCTTGCTCGACCATCATCCTCGCATCAAGGAATTGAAGGCGCAACTCGCCGATCTCGACCGCCAGATTCGCGACGAGGCCGGCAAGATCTCGCGCTCGCTCGACAACGATGCGCGGATTGCTAGCGGGCGGGTCGAAGGCCTGAGCGCGAGCCTGGAGCAGCTGAAGAAGCAGGCGTCTTCGAGCAACGGCCAGGACGTCCAGCTGCGGGCGCTGGAGCGCGAAGCCAAGGCGCAGCGCGACCTGCTCGAATCCTATCTTGCCAAATACCGCGAGGCCAATACCCGCGAGAATATCGATACGGCGCCAGCCGATGGCCGCATCATTTCCCGCGCCATCGTTTCGAATACCCCGGCCTATCCGAAGAAATTGCCGATCGTGCTGATCGCGACGCTGGCGACGTTGCTGCTCTCGGGCGGTGCGATCCTCACCGGCGAACTCCTGCGCCTGACCGCGCCGCGCGCAGCCGCCGGGTTCATATCCCCGTCCGCTTCGATCCACGCGTCACCAGCAATTGTATCCAGCGATAGCGAGCCGGTCGCAGGCGGAGCCCCGGAAATCGCGACCGAGTTGGACGAAATCGAACGGCTCGCCGAAGCATTGCGCGGCGCCGATGAGGGGACGTGCAAAGTGACCGTGCTCGGCACCGCGTCGACGGAAGGCATCACGTTGACCACGCTGACGCTTGCCCGGCTGATGGCGCGTGAGGCGCGCGTCGTCGTCGTCGATCTCGCGGCTTCGTCGCCGATCTCTGGGACATCGATCGACCCCCGTGCGCCGGGCCTGGCCGAATTGATGCAAGGCGAGGCGTCCTTCTCGCAAATCATCACCAAGGACCGGCTGTCGCGCGTACACCTCGTCAGCGCCGGACGCCCGGGTTCGGACCGCAGGCTGTTGCAATCGCCGCGCCTTGTGCTCGCGATCGATGCGCTGCTCAGGGCTTACGACCACGTGCTGCTCGACGCCGGAACCGCGTCCGATCTGCCCGCCGAACTGTTGACGGCGAACGCGCGCGCGGTGGTTGTGCCGGATCCGTCGATGGAGCAGGACAGCCGCATGCGGATGTGCGAACAGCTCAAGGCGGTCGGTTTCTCCGAAGTGGTCATGCTGAGCAAGGCAGTGCAGCCTCCTGACGCAGCAGAGACTGACCCGCGCGTGGTAGCGGCCTGAATTTTCAACGCAGGCCGCGGCGCAGCTTCTCCGCGAGATGCAACAGCATCTCGTTGCGCTTCACCAGCCGCTTGGTGCGACTAGTGCCTGACATCACGAATGCGGCCAGTTTTCCGCGCGCGCTCAACGCAACGAAACTGTCGAAGATCGGCTCGTCGCTCTTGCAGAACTGGCGCTTATAGTCATCCGACCCGATGCCGAGATCGAGAAGGCCATAGCCGCGCTCCGCATAGTGATCGATGATGTTGCGCATCAGGATCAGGCCGGGGCTGTAGCGCGAACGCTCCGACATCGTGTAGGTATTGAACATCGTCGAGAAACGATATCCGTCGCCGACACCGGCGAACAGCGCGATGACTTCCTCATCGCATTCAAGGGCATGGATATCGATGGCGCGACCGCCGCCGGTCAGTCGTGTCAGGCAGGTGTCACGGATGAAATTCTCGACGCCCGCTTCGGCAAACACGTTGGGCAGCTTTTGTTCCGCCATCCGCAACGGCTTGACGCGGAAGAACCAGTCGAGCAGCCGCGCGACTTCGGCGTCGGTATCGGCAACGTGATAACGATAACCCGGCGCGTCGAGCTTGCGTTCCTTGCTTTTCAGCCGGCGGCGGAACGAATTGCTCATCCTGTCCGTGGGCGGTGCGCCCGGCACCATCGTGAGCACGGGGCAATCGTTGGCCGAGGGTTGTTTCGGCAGGCTGGCAAACGGATTTGAAACATCCCGCCAACGTAGCGGCTGTTGCGTCAGCGCCAGCACGTCGGCGGCGGATCGCTCGCAAATTCCCGACAGCAGCGCGGCGAGATCGGCAGCGCTGGCCTCGCAGGCGAAATCCTTGTCCCACAACGCCATGTTGAACGTCGTGTGCTTGCCGCCCATGAAGCATGCGACGCGAACGCTGTGCTCGTGCACGAGCGTCAGCGGCAACAGCAGCAGCGGCCGGCCGTCGCCGTCATAGGCGATCACGATGAAGGCGGTTGCGTTCGCGCGCGCGCCGGCCTGCCGTTGCCAATTGGCGAGAAAGTCGAAGCGTTGATAGGGCGTGAACAGTTGCGTCGGATATTCGAGACGGCGCCAGATCGGTTCGGCATCGCCAAGATCGGTGACGATATCGACGCGCGCGATACGGCTCATCCGCGACCGCGCTGACGCTTCTGCCGTCCGGCTCTCGATCGCGGCAGCCATGGTCATCGCGAAACCCGTCTCCAGGGAACTATTTAGATTTTTCAGCTTCAGCCGACCTTTGCAAAGAAGTGTCAACAAAGGGTAATGACTAAGCCGGCCTTAAAGGTCGGGATTCGCCGGATCAAGAGGCGGGAATTTGCCATCCGACAACATATTGTTGACGAGCCTGGGGCTCGAGCTCGCCTATTTCAGCGGCCGCAGCTGGACCGAACGCCGCGGCGCGGGCGCCATCCTGCGGTTCGAACGCGTGCGCCCCCGGCGCCCCGGCCGTTTTCAGCCTCTCAAATCCCGCGAAGTTACCCCGAGATTTCTCGATCGAACACTGAGGGCGTTGAAGCGCTGGAAATATGACATTGTCGATATGGACGAGGCCTGCCGGCGCGCGGTGATCATGAGCGGACCGCGGCGGTTTGTGTGCCTGACGTTCGACGGGGTCTACAGGGATCTGATCACATCGGCCTATCCGGTATTGTCGCGCCATCGCGTTCCCTTCACGGTCTATGTGCCCACGGCGTTTCCCGACGGCGTCGGCGAGGCCTGGTGGCTTGCACTCGAGCAAATTCTCGCGCGCGAAAGCCGCGTCAGCCTCGTCATCGATCGCAGGGAACGGCATTTCACCACCGCAACAACGGCGGAGAAATATCACGTCCACGAATTTCTCGAGAGCTGGATGCGCACGTTGGCGCCGCCTGAGCTCTCGGCCGCGATCATGGATCTGTGCAAACGATACTCGGTCGATCTGAAGGGGCTGTCGCGCGAAGCAGCGATGGACTGGAGTGACCTTGCCAGGCTTGCGGCCGATCCCAACGTGACGTTTGGCAGCGCGACGGTGAATTATTCCGCGCTGTCGAGCCTGAAGGATGGTGCAGCGCTGCGCGAAATGACGATGGGCAAGGCGGTCGCGGAGACCGCCCTCCAGCGGCAGATCAGGCATTTTGCCTATCCGTTCGGCGACCCCGCTTCCTGGCGGCGAACGCATCTGGTGATGGCGGCCGAAGAGGCCGGGTTTGCCAGCGCGGTCTCCACGATCCCGGGCATCGTGGAAGCGGCGGGGCGCACGAATTTGTACGCGCTGCCGCGCATCAGTTGGGATGGACGGCTGGGTTCGCTGCGCGCCATGCGCGTGCTGCTTTCGGGCGCCCCCTTCGCGCCGGTGAAGCCGACGCGGAACAGCCCGGCCGTTTAAGCGTCAGGCCGCGCCATCCAGCTCACGATCGGCATCGCCGGCAGCACCCAGCCGAGACCGGCCACTACATAGAAAATCGCCTGCAGCACGCCGGAATTCGCAAGCCACGGCGTTTGCGCGGCCGTCATGCCGAGCAACGACCACACCACCACCAGCAGCAACAGAGCGATGGTTCCAACGAACTTGCGGCTGCGGATGGTCATGGCGGAAATGTGCGGTTTTGTTGCGGCCCGCGCAGCTTGCGCGCGGGGAGGGGCGGACTATAAGGGGCGCGAAAATTCATTCAAGCCAGAGAATTCATTCAAGCCTTGGCATGACTTCGATTTCCGCACAACGCACGCCCGAGAAACGCGCCGTCCGCTGGTGGCTGTTTTCGGTCGCGCTCTTGATCGCGATCATGGTGCTGGTCGGCGGCGCCACGCGGCTTACCGAGTCCGGGCTTTCGATCGTCGAATGGAAGCCAGTCACCGGCGCGCTGCCGCCGCTCACCGAGGCGCAATGGATGCAGGCGTTCGATGCCTACAAGACCATCCCGCAATATCACGCGCTCAACGCCGGCATGACCCTCGCTGCGTTCAAGACGATCTTCTGGTGGGAATGGAGCCATCGGATGCTCGGGCGCGCGATCGGTGTCGTCTACCTGATCCCGTTCCTGTGGTTCCTGTGGCGCGGCGGCTTGAGCGCGGAGTTGAAGCGGCGGTTGTGGCTGATCTTCGCGCTTGGCGCGCTACAGGGCGCGGTAGGCTGGTGGATGGTGGCCTCAGGGCTTTCCGAACGCGTGGAAGTCTCGCAATATCGCCTCGCCACGCATCTGGTGCTGGCGCTGCTGATTTTTGCGGCCGTGGTCTGGACCTTGCGCCGGCTGGCCGAGGGGGTGTCGATTGCGGGCGCGGCTCGCCTGAAGATAGCCAGCGTCGCGCTCGTGGTGCTCACCTTCATGCAGCTTTATCTGGGCGCGCTGGTTGCGGGCCTGCGCGCAGGCCTCCTCTACAATACCTGGCCCGATATCGACGGTTCGCTCGTTCCCGCGGCGGCGCGGCTATGGTTTGAAACGCCGTGGTGGCGCAACCTGTTGGACAATGCCTTGACCGTGCAGTTCGAGCATCGGATGACCGCCTACGCGCTGTTTGGGCTGGCGGCGCTCCACGCGTTCGACGCCGCCCGATCACGGGTGGGGACGGCCGCGATCAGCGGCGCGCTATGGCTGCTCGCGGGCATCACCGTGCAGGCAACGCTCGGCATCCTGACGCTGCTCAATCAGGTGCCGATTGCGTTGGCGTTGGCACATCAGGCCGCAGCGATCGCCGTGCTGACGCTGGCGGTATTGCAAGCCGAGCGGCTGGCGGCGCGGCGGCCGCAATCGGCGCGGCAACAAGTCGCCGCGCCGGTCGGTCAGCTCGGTTAATACAACCGGTCAACAATAGCCGTAAACGCCGCAGGCGTAGGGCAGGCGCCACCAATAGCCGACGTAGGGCCCACCGTAGTAGGGGCCCTGGTAGTCGTAGGAAAACGCGCGCCCATAATAGCCTGGGATCGTCGAGGAGCCCGGCAGTATCGGTGTGCCCGGCAAATTCTGGAGATAGCCACCGGGTCCGTCGGCCGGCGTAATCAGCAAATCCGGATCGCGCTCGACGTAGGCCGGTGCCGCTTGGCGCCGGCCATAGGATGGAAGGTCGGCAGCGCACGCGGCACTCGCCGATGCGATCGTGAAAAGAGCGAGCGCTGCGACGCGCAACATCGGCATTTCCGAATTATCCGGCCTCTCGGGGGACACTTCCCGTCGGACGCGAGCCACAGGGTGCTCACTTCGTCGGCGCCAACATCATCCAGAAGCATGATAAACGATTGGTTAACTCCGAATAATTTAGGCGCCGAGCGCCTGCTCGAGATCCGCGACCAGGTCTTCCTTGTCTTCGATGCCGATCGACAGCCGCACCACGTCGGGTGCTGCGCCCGACTTGACCTTCGCGGCATCATCGAGCTGGCTGTGCGTGGTCGACGCCGGGTGGATCACCAGCGAGCGGGTATCGCCGACATTGGCGAGATGCGAGAACAGTTTCAGGTTCGACACCAGATTGACGCCGGCGTCATATCCGCCCCTGAGGCTGAAAGTGAACACCGCACCCGCGCCCTTTGGCGAATATTTGCGCGCCAGGTTGTTGTATTTGTCACTGGGGAGCCCGGCATAGCTCACCGATGTCACCGCGGAATGACCGGAGAGATATTCCGCGATCGCCTTGGCATTCTCGCAATGCCTTTGCATGCGCAGCGGCAGAGTCTCGATGCCCGTCAGGATCAAGAACGCATTGAACGGCGACAGCGCCGGGCCGAGATCGCGCAGGCCCAGCACGCGGCAGGCGATCGCAAAGGCGAAATTGCCGAAAGTCTCGTGCAGCTTAATGCCGTGATATTCGGGCCGCGGCTCGCTCAGCATCGGATATTTGTTGTCCCTTGACCAGTCGAAGGTGCCGGCATCGACGATGATGCCGCCGATCGAATTGCCGTGACCGGCGAGAAACTTTGTCAGCGAATGCACGACGATATCGGCACCGTGATCGATCGGGCGGATCAGATAGGGCGTCGCCAGCGTGTTGTCGGCGATCAAGGGCACGGCGGCCTTGCGCGCCACCGCCGAGATCGCCTCGATATCGGTAATGCTGCCGCCGGGATTGGCGATCGATTCGATGAAGATCGCCTTGGTGTGCGGGGTGACCGCGCGCTCGAAGCTGCCGATATCGTCGGGGTCAGCCCACACCACGTTCCAGCCAAAGCTCTTGAACGCATGGGTGAACTGGTTGATCGAGCCGCCATAGAGCTTGCGCGCGGCGATGAACTCGTCGCCCGGTCTCAACAATTGCTGCAGCACCACGACCTGCGCGGCATGTCCAGATGCGACCGCAAGGCCCGCGGTGCCACCTTCGAGCGCGGCGACGCGCTCCTCCAATACCGCGTTGGTCGGATTTCCAATCCTTGTATAAATATTGCCGAACGCCTGCAGGCCGAACAGCGAAGCGGCATGATCGGCATCGTTGAACACGAATGACGTGGTCTGATAGATCGGCGTCACCCGCGCCCCGGTGGTGGGATCGGGCTGCGCACCGGCATGCACGGCGAGGGTGGAAAATCCCGGAAGGCGGTCGGTCATTCTTTTTCCTTTGCGAGCGTGTCATCCGCGCCAGCGGCGGTCATGCGGCCGCATCGCGCGAGATGGGCAGACGGCACGGTGTGTATTCGAGGCGGAGCAGGATTGCCCGAATGAGGGACAATCGCGGTCGCCGCGGGTGCCGTCAAGGCGGCCAGGGGTTTGGCGGGTTGTTTTGAAAAAGCAGTGCTTGCTGCCACCTTTCGGCAGCACAATCGTTTCGCAATTGCGTCAGGAAAGCTCGCTCTTGTTTTTGGCGGCGCGGTCGGATGCCGCAGTCTCGCCGCCGCCGACGCTGGTGCGGTCCAGCGACAGCCGCATGCCCTGCGTCGGTAGCGGTGCGCGCTTGGAGCTGAGCGTACGTGAGTTGACGCCCATCCATGAAATCTCCGACGACAACCGGCCGTATTCGATTTTCGGGCAGCGGTTCATCACGACCTTTAGCCCGGCGGCCTCCGCCTTTGCGGCGGCGTCGTCGTCGCGCGCGCCGAGCTGCATCCAGATCACTTTCGGCAGCAGGCTCAGTCTCAGTGCTTCATCGACCACCGGCATGATGTGGCTGGAATTGCGGAAGATTTCAACCATGTCGATGGGCCGGTCGATATCGAGCAGCGACGCCACGAAGGGCTTCCCGAGCAGGAGCTTTCCGACATGGCCGGGGTTGACCGGGATCATGTCATAGCCGCGCTGCGCCAGATATTTGAACGCGAAATAGCTCGGCCGCACATTGACCGGCGAGGCACCGACCATCGCGATCGACTTCACGCCATTGAGAATGCCGCGGATGTAATTGTCGGGGTAGGCGTCGTGATTCATTCTCCGGTCCCTGTCCCCTCGTGGCGAGGAGCGCGGAAGCGCGTCTCGAACCATGAGGCCGCAGTGCGGGCCTCATCCTTCGAGACGCGGCGAAACCGCCGCTCCTCAGGACGAGGTTCACCTATCCTGCCACTTCGGCTCGCGCTTTTCGATAAAGGCACCGATACCTTCCTCGGCGTCACGCGCCAGCATGTTCTCGGTCATCACTTCTGACGCATAGCGATAGGCGTCTGCAAGGCTCATCTCGGCCTGCCGGTAGAATGCCGTCTTGCCAAGTTTTACGACGTAGGCGGATTTCAGCGCGACCTTTTGTGCGAGCGCAATCGCGGCGGCGCGTTCGCTGCCCGCGGGAACAACATGGTTGACGAGGCCGATATCGCGCGCGGTGGCGGCCGGGATCGGTTCGCCGGTCAGCAGCATCTCCATCGCCTGCTTGCGCGGCACGTTGCGCGACAGCGCCACCATCGGCGTCGAGCAGAACAATCCGATGTCAACGCCGGGCGTCGCAAAGCTCGCGGCCTCAGATGCGACCGCAAGGTCGCAGCTTGCCACCAATTGGCAACCGGCGGCGGTCGCAATCCCCTGCACCGCGGCCACCACCGGCTTCGGCAGATGCACGATCGCCTGCATCATGGCGCTGCAGGCGTTCATGACTTGCGCAAAGTAGGCGCGCCCGCGGTCGGCATCGCTGCGGCGGGCGGTCAGTTCCTTCATGTCATGGCCGGCCGAGAAGGCCGGGCCGTTGGCCGCAATCACGAGCGCGCGAATATTCTTGTCGTCGGCGATATCGTTGAGCGCCGCATGCAGTCCGGCGATCATTGCCTCCGACAGGCTATTGCGCGCGGCCGGCCGATTGAGGGTGAGCACGGCGACGCTGCCGAGCGTCTCGCGCAGGAGGATCGGCGATTGCGGCGTCGCGGCGCGTGCGGTCTGGTTTCTCATCCGAAGTTCCAATAGCTCGCCGGGCACACGGGTAATGTATGCAATCGTCCGCCGGGCGCCAATCGTCCCATGCGCACCAAAATGAGGTCCGGACACGGTTTGCGAGTCCGGCTTGGTGCGTCACGGAAAAAGCCCCGCGCGCTGGCGACGATCCATTACCTCTTTTTCTTCTCGGTCAGATCCAGGGTCGCGCCATCCACAAATCGCTCCATGAGGCGGGGCGCCGATGCACCAAACATGCGGATACGGCCGGTATGGGCCAGAAGCAGCAGCCCCGCCGCATGCGCGAAGATATCCGCCATTAATAATCTTGCTTCCTCATGGCGGGCACCGAGGGCTTGGGCAGCATCGGCGATCGGATGCATAGCCAATTCAAGGGCCGTATTGAGGATCTCATCGCGTTCCTTACCGAGGCCGTGCGGCTTCATGCCACCGCGAAACAGATAGAAGCCGAGATCGAGGTCTTTGGGATTGTCGGCGTAATACCGGAAGAATGCCATAGCGGCGGCCCGGAGCTGGTCCGCCGGCGTCTTGGCGCGCGTGATGGCACGAGCGACGGCCTTTGCCAGATCGGCCAGCGATTCGCGAAGAACCTCCGCGTATATCGCTTCCTTGGACTCGAAGTGAAAGTAGAGCGCTGCGGGCGTGTAGCCGGCCGCTGTCGCGATCGCCCGCAATGAAGCGCCCTCGAGCCCCTCAGCCTCGAACACCTTGCGAGCGGCGTCCATGATCAGGCCGCGCTTCAGCTCGCTCACCGCCTTCTGCCGGCCGATTCTCTGTTCTTGTTCCATTGGTCAGTTTATTAGCACACTTGACGGTTTATCTAACAGTGTTAGAATTTATAACGGCGTTAAAAAATAACGATCACCAACAACAGATCGTCAATAACAGGAGGCTCCGATGACAGTGAGGACCGAGAAGGAGGGCCCGGTCTGGACCATCATCCATGATCGGCCCGAGGCCCGTAACGCCATGGATCCCAAAAGCGCGGATGCCCTGACCGACGCGTTTCTCGAGTTCGATGCCAACAGCGAAGCTGCGGTTGCGGTATTCTACGGCGCAGGCGGCGCGTTCTGTTCCGGCTGGGACCTCAAATATGTCAGCGCGATCAATGTCGACTATCCGCTGGGCGAGCTCGATATTTCAACGGCCCGGCCGCGCGGCAACGGGGGCGAAATTCCACGCGGTCCGCTGGGACCTTCTCGTCTGGAATTGGACAAACCAGTCATCGCGGCGATTGAAGGTCCGGCGGTCGCCGGCGGCATGGAGCTGGGATTGTGGTGCGATTTTCGGGTGATGGCCGAAGAGTCTTATTTTGGCGTTTATTGCCGTCGATGGGGCGTGCCGCTGATCGATGGAGGCACGGTGCGGTTGCCGCGTATCGTCGGGCAGGGCCGCGCACTCGAGATTATCCTGACCGGACGCAAAGTGCCGGCCGAGGAGTGCATGTCGATCGGCTTGTGCGAATACCTGACCCCGAAGGGAGGGGCTCGCGCCAAAGCAGAAGCGCTCGCGCAAGAGATCGCGCGCTTTCCCCAGGTCTGCGTTCGCGCCGACCGACGGTCTGCCATCAAGAGCCATGGCCTTAGCGTCCGCGAGGCTCTGATTCAGGAATGGTACAACGGGCGGGAGGCACTGATCGCGGACGGCGTGGCGGGGGCGGGGCGCTTCAGCGATGGGCTTGGGCGGCACGGTGATTTCGGGAAGATTCGATAGTGCATCGAAATTCCTGGTCCGAAACATCGGTGATTTGACCAGATGGTGGGATTGACGCCAGGTTAAATGTCCGCTCGCCGCCAGGCGTTACTTGGCGGCCTATCCGCTGGATAATTCGATAACGTGCAATGAACGCATCTCGAATGACCATAGCTGAACTCGGCGCTTTCCTGCGCGCCGAACTTCCGCTGATGTTTAGATATGAGTCG
>Ga0209687_1000439_pt1 | contig 13933 bp, 11 predicted proteins | sample GraSoiAngelo_136_FD_185893 | JGI IMG/M metagenome (GOLD analysis project Ga0209687, IMG submission 185893) | Grasslands soil microbial communities from the Angelo Coastal Reserve, California, USA - 14_0929_09_20cm (SPAdes) (version 2) | ecosystem: Environmental > Terrestrial > Soil > Grasslands ...
CCCCAAATCCCACCTCGCCGCCCGCCACGAGCACTCTGCCATCGAGCAGGAGCGCTGCTGCGTGATCAAAGCGTCCGATATTCAAACTGCCGGTCAGAGCCCAGTCGCCCCGGGACGGATCGTAGATTTCCGCAGTGTTATCGGGTCCCGCGGCGTTAATCCCGCCCGCCGCCAGGATCCGTCCATTCTTCAGTTCGGTCGCCGTAAACTCGCCCCGGGTGACATGCATCGGCGTCGTGGGACTCCATGTACCGGTACCGGGGTTCCAGATCTCGGCACTATTGGTCGGGACGAATAAGCCGATCATCGGATTGGCAAAGATGAACCCACCGGCCACGAGAACCCGGCCGTCCGGCAGGACAGCTGCCAGGAAGTCTTCGGCTCGGCGCTGGTTGAGACTGCCAGTAACGCTCCAGCTGTCCGCGCGTGGGTCGTAGATCTCGACGCTGTCGAGCACACTGAAGCCTGGGCCGAAGCCGCCAATGACCATCACGCGGCCGCCCGACAGGCGCACCGCCATCGCGGCCGCTCGGGCAACATGCATGGGGGCGACGGTTGTCCAGGTGCCGGAGTGCCAGTTGTAGATTTCGGCGTCGCTGAAGAATTGCCCCCCGTCGTAGCCGGCAGCCCTGAGCACGTTCCCATTCAGGAGCTCGGTCGCAGTAGGGAAGGCGCGTGCAAAGTGCATCGGTGTCCCCGGCGCGAAGCTGGCCGCGCCCGTGCCCGCCGACGCCGGCATCGTGATCGAAAGGCTTCCGATCGCAAGGACTGCAATGCTGACGAGCGAGCGAATTGACAATCTCATATCTTTCCCTCCCGAATCGCCGGCGGTCTGCGACAGAGAGACCATAACGCCGCTTTTTGGCGACGTCAAGTGAAAGGCCTTACCGTCGGAGGTTCTCCTTCCTATCACGGTTGTCGTAAAGCGGCTCAGGGCAGTTGCCAGACCTGACCAATTGACCCAGCCATCGCCTCAGCCGGCGTCTTCGGTCAGCTGGCTGGGACAAACTCGTGGCGGCACTGCCGTTGTAACGCGTGCTCAGCAGTCTCGAGAACGTCGCCTGACGATGGCCCGATCGGCCATTCTTAACGGGATGGTTGACGAACGCATCGGGCGGCTGCGCGTCCGGATGCTCGCGCTCAGCTTCTTGATGCTCTTCGTTGAGCTGGCCTTGATTCGATGGACTGGCTCCAACATCGTCTACCTGTCGTACTTCTCGAACTTCGTCCTTCTGGCGAGCTTTCTCGGGATCGGCCTCGGATTCTTGCGGGCGGATGCCCGATATGACTTATTCCGCTTTGCGCCGATCGCACTCGCCGTCCTGATCGCGTTCGTGCGTATCTTCCCCGTACAGATCGATCGATCCGGAACCGAACTTATCTTTTTCGGCGCGTTGGGCACGCAGAGCGGGCTGCCGCCCTGGCTGACCCTGCCGGTTCTCTTTCTGGGCGTGGCCGGCATCATGACGCTCATCGGTGAGGGCGTGGCGAGAACCTTCCGACGGTTTCCGCCGCTGGAGGCATACCGGCTCGACATCCTTGGGAGCATCGGCGGGATCATCGCCTTCTCGATCCTCTCGTTCCTCGGTGCCCCACCGCTGGTCTGGGGTTTGCTCGTCGCCATCCTGCTGGGGCTTCTTGTCGACCGGAAGAGCCGCGTCTGGCAGGCACCGGTGCTGGCCATCATGGTCCTGGTGCTCGGCTTCGAATCCATCGTTCCAACCGACAGCTGGTCACCCTATTACAAGATCCGGCTCATCCCACAGCCTTCGGGGGCCGTGGAAGTTTTCGTCAACGGGATCCCACATCAAACGATGGAGCGAGCGCAGCGCCGGCTCGACACGCTGACCATCTATGGCCTCGTCTACCAGCGAACCCGCTCCCTGCCCAAGAACGTGCTCATCGTCGGCGCCGGAACGGGAGTCGACGTGGCCGTCGCACTCAAGAAAGGCGTGCAGCACGTCGACGCGGTGGAGATCGATCCGCGCATTCATGCCATCGGCGTCCAACAGAACCCTGACCACGCATTCCAGGACTCCCGAGTCACTTCGTTCGTCAACGACGGTCGAGCCTTCCTCGAGCAGACGACCGGACGGTACGACCTCATCCTCTTCGCGCTGCCGGACTCGCTGACGCTGGTCGCCGGGCAGTCGTCACTCCGGCTGGAGAGCTACCTGTTCACGACCGAGGCGATGCGAGCCGCGCAAAGACACCTCGCGCCGGGCGGCGCCTTCGGGGAATACAACTACTACCGCGAAGCCTGGCTTGTCGACCGGCTGGCAGGAACTCTGCAACAGGTTTACGGGCACCCGCCCTGCCTCGACTCGACCGGCCAGTTCGGACGGCTTGCTGTGCTGATGGCGAGCTCCAGCGCCAGCAGCTTGCAATGTCCGGTCGTGTGGAAGCCTTTCTCGGCCATCGTCCCGCCGCCGGCGACCGATGATTATCCATTTTTGTATCTGCGCGATAGGACCATCCCCGGCTTCTACCTGTTGACGCTCGCGCTTATTCTTGTTGCAGCGCTGGTGCTCGTGCGCCTCACGGCCGGTCGATTGCGGCCGATGGCCAGTTATCTCGACCTCTTCTGCATGGGCGCTGCGTTCCTGCTATTGGAGACAAAGAACGTGGTGCAGTTCGCCCTGCTCTTTGGCACGACCTGGTTCGTGAACTCGTTGGTCTTCCTGGGAATCCTCGTCGCGGTCTACCTCGCCATCGAGGTGGCGCGGCGGGTTGAGCTCGGCCCCTCGTGGCGTCTCTATGTCGCCCTGCTCGTAGCGCTCGCCATCGCCTGGCTCGTTGAGCCGGATTTGCTGCTGGGACTCAACGTCGTTCCCCGGTTCGTGGTGGCGGTCGCCGTCGCCTTTGTGCCGGTATTCCTTGCCAACCTGGTGTTCGCCAGGCGCTTCCGGGACGTCGCGGCATCGAACCTGGCGTTCGGCGCAAATCTGCTCGGGGCGATGGTGGGCGGTGTGCTCGAATACGTGTCGCTGATTACGGGTTACCGGGTGCTGCTGATCGTCATCGCGGTCCTTTACGCGGCCGCCTTTGGCTTACAGCGACGCGGCGGTTTTTCCCTCGGCGTCCGCAAGCTGGCGCGCTCGTGACGCTAACTTAGGCCCCACTGTGCGGCATCGGTGAAGACGGTCGTGGCAGCGACCTCCTGCAGCTTGATGGCCTCGGCGTCCGACAACCCATCGTGATAGCTCAGTCCCATTGGGCTCTGCCGGAAAATCGTGGCGTAGAAGACGCAGGCCGCCAGATAGGTTCCCTGCACCGTCGGGTGGCTGCCGTCGTCTTGCCAGAGGGCGGGGAACGCTTTTTGCGCAACCGCCGTCTGCCAAGCAGCTCCGACGGGCGCGACGGCCACCCCTCTTCCTGCGCGATGCTCAGGTATCCCTGATTGATGGCGGTCTGCATCGCGCCGTAGTCGGCCAGGCCATTCTCCGGCCAGCCATACTCGTGCGCCCAGGTCATGAAGAAGATCGGGTGCTGTCCCGCATGGCGCACCATCGCGACCAGCGTCCGCGCTGCTGGATACATGTCCGACTGGCGCAACTGATCAATCGCTGGGATCTGGCTCTGCTCCTGAAGAACGACGATATTCCACCTTGCTCCTGCGAGGGCGGTCGCCGTGGCTGCGGACGCCGCGTGATCGGCAAGCGTCGAACCGTCGACTGTATCTCGACCCGTCTCCACGCGGTGCCCACCGGATCGCCCGAGCTTCGCGAAGGTAGCTGGCAGATCGTTGACCGACGTGTAGCTGTTGCCGATGAAGAGCACGCGGGTACAGGCAGCAGTGTCCGCACCGTAGCCGCAGCCCGGTTGTGAGAACACGACGAGGGTGAGAGCGGCTGTCAGCGCCGCTGCCGTCGCTGCTGCCAGGATGAGTCTCAAAAGCATCGCTACAGCAAAGACCCGTCGAGGCAACAAGACTTGCGAGTTATTCCCGGAGCGGCCCGACGGCCGTTTCCAAAACTTACAGGAGCTTTTCGAGCCGAGTCGCCGCCGCCAGCGGCGGATCGGTTGCTCGTAGCCGGCTCGATTGCGCGGCAGCGGCGCGACGCATTTCGTCACTGGCGCGCACTCGCCTGATCGCTGCCCGAATCGCGTCCGCAGTGCCAGCCTCGCGAGGCACAACGGCGGCCACGCCCAGGGCCTGCGCTCGTGCGGCGACGCCGGGCTGGTCGCGACCCCAGGGGATGAGCACCATCGGCGTTCCATGCCACAACGCCTTCATCACCGTCCCGTGCCCGGCATGACCGACGAGTAATGCGGCGCGTTCCAGTACGGCAGCATGGGAGACCGTTTTTTCGACGCGTGCATTCTGTGGATGATTCGCAAGGTCCGACGGCTCGTGCTCGGCTCCGAGCGTGACCAGCGTGCGAACGGGCTGATCAGCCAGTGCTGCAATCGCCGCGTCGGCTAAGCCGATGTCATCCTGCCGTTGGGTGCTGATCGAGACGAGGACCCACGGATCGCCGGGTTCGTCGAGATACGCTGGGCGTTGCTGCGCCGGTTCCCAAATGCCGAGCGGTCCGACATAGTGGTGGCGTGACGGTAGGCCGGCGAAGGAATAGTCGAAGACCTGGTCGGTTGCATGCAAAACAAGGTCCGGTGCCTCCAGTAATTCCGCATAGCGCGCGATCAGGGGCACCGCCCGCGGTGCAAACTCCTCCGCAACCGGGCGTGGCGGGTTGGGGCCTATGTAGAAGGTGCTGTTGATGACGGCCCACGGAACCGAAGGGCACGTGGCATCGACCGCCTCGACGCCAAACAGCGAGGTGACGATGGCCGCGGGTCGGTGCCGCTCGATCGAGCGCGATATCGGTTCGGCAGCCTCATGAGCCCAGATGGTCATGCCGCGCTGGACCAGCGGTCCAGCTCGTTCGAAATCACCTCCGGTCGTGCGCATGGCATCCTGGATCACGCCGACCAGACGAGGTCCGAGGTCGAGTGTTTCGGGCAGGACCTCGACGTCGATACGAAGCGGGCTAAGGATGCGTTGGACGCCCGCGTCGCCGATGAAGATCGTGTCGTGCCCGCGGTCGCGAAGCGCCAGGCTCGCGGCCGCGAGCGGCGGCAAGTCGCCGCCGGCTCCGGCGGTCGCCACCACCAGAATGCGAGCCACGATCCCAAATGATGCGCGATCGTGAGGCCGGCTCGTAACCAAGCGGCGGCCGGCGCCGTAAACATCTGGGAGCCGCCGTTCGTAATACAGGTGACAAGGAGGACACGCTGGCTGTCGTAGAGCGTCCGTGGTTCGAGGCGCACGTTCGGCTGCTGGCACGTCCCGCCTACCAATTCAGCCTGATGGTGACCCAAAATCCCGCAATCGCAGAAGAGATCTTGCAAGATGCCCTGACGCAGCTGTGGGCAACGCCAACCACGCCTGCCGAGGAGAGTGAATTCCGCCGGTACCTGTACCGGGTCATCGCCAGCCGCGCGACCGATTATCACCGGCGACAGGCGCTGGCACGCCGGATTCGATTCTGGCAACCCGCGCCGAGTAATAATCCGATGCTCGAGATCGATCGACGGGCGGGCGACATTGAAATGGGCCGGCTGCTACGTGGCTTGTCGGCGCGTGAACGGCAGGTGGCCTACCTCTATTACTTCGAGGACCGATCGGCCGAAGACGTGGCGGCGCACCTGGGCATCAAGCCGGCCACGGTTCGGGTCTTACTGCATCGGTTGATCGGCAAGTTGCGCCAGCTTGCTCCGACGCTGGATCTCCGGGAGCAGTCAAGCTGATGAGCAAAGATCTCGATCCGGAAAGCCGGCTGCGCCGCTATGCGCGAGCCTTTCGGCGGGAGGCGAATCCACCGACAAATCTTTCGTCGTCTCTGATGGCCGGCCTCGAGAAGCGCCCACGTCGCGAGGGCCCGTTGAGTATGGTGCCGGCCGTGGCGATGGCCAGCCTGGTGCTGGTCGGCGGGCTCGTACTCGCGTTTGGGGCGTGGCAACTTCGCAATCTCGGCCGTCCAACCGCAACGCCGCCGGTCGCGATTACTAGCACGACACCGAGCGCGAGCCCATCGGCGACAGCGACGCCAACCGTGACGCCGACGCCAACCGCAACAGCCACCGCGTCGCCATCGGGCGCGGTGCCAGCCTACGTCGACGGCCTCGCGTCGATTCAGATGGTGGGACCGCGCATGGGGTGGGCGGCTGGTTCGCAGGGCATCTATGTGACAGCGGACGGAACGCATTGGAGCAAGCAGTACAGCTCAGCAGACAGCTACACCGGTATCGATTTCATCAGCACAAGCACCGGCTGGGCGGTCGGTTCTCAATCACTCATTGGCACTACCGACGGCGGGCGCACGTGGCATCAATTGGGCGAGGCCCGGCAACTGATCCGATCAGTGCACTTCGTCAGCTCCAGCCGGGGCTGGGGCATTGCCGGCGGCACAGACCCTTCCGCGATGCGTGGAATCTTCATCCCGTCATCGGGAGCCGGCCTGGTCGCGACCTCGGACGGCGGTCGTACCTGGACCAACCTGGCGAGTCCCGCGGATCCTCAGTCGGTGTGTTTTAGCGACGCCTCTCATGGATGGCTGTCGACCGAGCCGGGCGGCGTATACCGGAGCACGGACGGCGGTCGCTCCTGGGGTCGTGCTCTGCAAATGGCCGGCGGACAGCCGCAGCTGCCGGCCGCATCTCGGGTGGAGTGCGCCGCGCCATCGGCAGCCTGGGTGCAATTCTCACCGGGAGGCGCGGCTGCCGGCCATATCCCGTACATCGTCTACGCAACCGTCAACGGCCAATCCTGGCGCGCGGTGATGGAGGAGCAAATGACGATGCAGCAGGCAGCCCCAGGGGTACCGTATGGACCTGGATCATATCCCGGCGCGTTCAGCGTGGTCGATCCGAACGATGCCGTCTTCGTGGGCGACACGCCACCGGCCAACGCCGCCACTGTCATGATCGCAACGAACGGCGGCGCGACGCTGAAGACAACCGGGTCGATCCCGGGTCCGAGCCAGACCTTCGATGCGGCCTTCATCAGCACATCAGTCGGCTGGGTGCTGGAGGCGAATACGAACAACCAGGTTGTGCTCATGGCCACCAGCGACGGCGGCTATCACTGGACTCAGCAGCTGGCAGTCCCGCGATAAGTCGGTCGCGTGCGGCTACTGTAGAGGGGTGTCAAAGGTAAGACCAGCTTCGGAGATCGGACACCTCTGGCTTGCCGGCATCGGGCGCCACCTGGATGACCTCCGCTCCGGCAGCTACGAGGGTGAGTCGGGAAAGGCCCGCGAGCCGGTATATCGGGAGGCCTTCGACCTGCTCACCCCGGTGGCCACGGCTGTTCTGTCGGAAATCAATAACACGCTGCTGGCCAGTACTGCCGAGGTCGCTGTGCAATCTCCTGAGTCCGACGGGCGCAACGGACTGATCGGTTCTTGGACGCTTAGCTGGCCGCGGCAGCGCGAGGCAAGCAATCGATTTTCGGGCGGACGATTACGGCCGGTGATGATCAGCGCTGTCTTCCCGGAGGGATTCGTGCACCCTCACCTGGTGGCTGGAGGACCTATCAATGCCGGCAGCGATACTCTCGTTGCCTGGCCGATGCAGGTCACCACTGCTCAGGAGGCAAGCGCGTACGAGCCACTCCTATGGGCGATTGCTGCCGCCGAAGTCCACGATCGGATCTATCAGTCAAGCTGGCGCATCATTCCGAGCCGATAGGCCGTGGCCGGTTACGGCAGCCGCCAGAAGTCGCCGATCAGACCGAGGTGGTCGAGGATCGCCCGGTTTTGATCCCGAGTGTGCGGAACCCAGTCCGTTGCGAGACGGTCGTGCCACCATGCATCTGCTAGCTCACTCAACTTAACGGCCGTCAGGGTAGCGCCAGGCTCGCGTCCGTTCAGCCACTTCTTGATATGACCCTCCGACCGGAAGAGGTTCATTGTGCTTCAGGTGAAGACGATGTCGTCCCACCAGCGGGCGGCGGGGACCAGGCAATGGAACCAGAACTCGGCCGGGTCCGGTCGTTGCTCGCGAACGTCGACGCCGATAGCAATGCCGCAGTCCGGACAGGACGTCTCGATTCGGCCGTCGACCTGCAGCGCGGCGCAAATGCCGAACGCGTCCCAGGCGCAGTTCGCGTACCACTCGCGCTCAGCCGCCCGAACTCGATAGCGCGTTGGGATTCCGGAGAAAGGATTGGCCATGCGGATTTCGAGGCGGTCTGGCTGAAGGACCAGGGCGTGCGCATCATGCAAGCGGCGCCAACCACTGGCGACGTCGATGGGCCTCAGCCTGGTGATGTCAGCGATCTCATCGACGGTCGGCGCTCGCCCGAGTTCGACGAATAACCGGTACGTCTGACGGCGAAGCGCGATATCGCGCTCTTCCAACCGTTACCAGTTGGTCGCGATGTACTTGGTTTCGAGGAACTCCATCAGCCCCTCGTGCGAGCCCTCGCGGCCGACGCCGCTTTGCTTGACGCCACCGAAGGGCGCGGCGGGATCCGAAATGAATCCGCGGTTCAAGCCAACCATGCCCGACTCGATCGCTTCCGCCACGGCCAGCCCCTTAGCCAGATCCCGCGTATAGACATAGGAGGCGAGGCCTCGGTCGGTCTTGTTCGCAAACTCGATCGCCTGGTTGACGTCGCGGAACGTCACAACGGGCGCGATCGGGCCGAAGATCTCCTCCTTCAGGATGTGCTCGTCGGCCGGTACCTCGCTGATGACGGTCGGCGGGACGAAATAGCCAGGGCGGTTCGGCGCCTTGCCGCCAGTTAGGATGCGGGCGCCGTGGCCCGCCGCTTCCTCGACCAGGCCGAGCATCTTCTGACGCGCGGGGTCGTTGATGACCGGGCCCACCTTGACCTGGGGATCCAGGCCGGATCCCACCGTCATCGATCCCATCGCCCGAGCCAGCATGGTCGAGAACTTCTCGGCGACCTTTGCATCGGCGTAGAAGCGGTTAGCCGCGATGCACGACTGCCCGGTGTTGCGCATCTTGGCGACCATCGCGCCCTCGAGCGCGGCATCGAGGTCGGCGTCGTCGAGCACAATGAAGGGCGCATTGCCGCCAAGCTCCATCGAGCAGCTGATGACGTTTTCGGCGGCCTGGGCGAGCAGGATGCGCCCGACCTCGGTCGAGCCGGTGAAGGAAAGCTTGCGCACGCGCTGGTCCTTCAGCATCGCCTTGACGACCTCGGACGAACGCTTCGAGGGAATGACGTTGACAACACCCTTCGGCACGCCGGCCTGCTCGAGCAGGTCGGCAACGGCCAGCGCCGTCAGCGGCGTTTCTGACGCCGGCTTCAGCACGACGGTGCAGCCGGCGGCGAGCGCCGGGCCGATCTTTCGGGTCGCCATCGCGGCCGGGAAATTCCAGGGTGTCACCAGGATCGAAACGCCGATCGGCTGGTGTTCGACCAGGATGCGATTCGCTCCGCTCGGCGCAATCGAAACGGAACCGATGTTGCGTACCGCCTCTTCGGAGAACCAGCGGCTTGGCCGCCCACGCGCGGAACGCCCTGGCTGCCGCGTCGACCGCGGCGATGCCGTCATGGACGGTGGCGCTTGCGACGCTGGTGATTACCTCGCCGGTGGCGGGGTCGGTCACGTCGATTCGCTGTTGATCGGACGCAGGCCGCCAGCCGCCGTCGATGTACAGGTCGGTATGCCGGACGGAGATCAGCTCACTGACAGGGGTCATCACATCGATTTTCTCACGGTGTCGACAATCCGCTGGGCCGACGGCATGGCGGCGTCCTCGAGGACGTCCGCAGCGGGCAGCGGGACATGCGGCGTCGTGATCCGGATGATCGGGCCGTCCAGGTCGTCAAAGGCCTCGTCGGCGGCGAGTGAGGCGATCTCGGCGCCCCAGCCGCAGAGCCGCGGGTTCTCCTCGACGGTGAACAGCCGGCCGGTCTTCTTCACCTCGCGCAGGATGGTCTGCGTGTCGAGCGGCACCAGGCTCCGAAGATCGACGATCGTCGCCTCGATTCCATCGGCCGATAGCTGTTCGGCGGCCTCGATGGCTTTGGGCACCATCGCGGCCAGCGCGACGATGGTGCAATCCTTGCCGTCTCGCACCACCTTGGCTACTCCCAGTGGCTCGACATGCTCACCGTCGGGGACCTCGCCTTTGATTCCGTAGAGCGACTTCTGCTCGAAGACGATCACCGGGTCAGGATCACGAATGGCGGCGGCGAGCAGACCCTTGGCATCGGCGGGATTGGATGCTGCGACCACCTTCAAGCCCGGCACCGCCATCGCCCAGTTCTCCAGGCTCTGCGAATGCTGGGCACCGAAGCGGGTGCCGCCGCCGTTCGCGGTCCGGATCACGAGCGGCAGCGAGACCTGGCCATCAGTCATGTAGCGGGTCTTCGCGATCTGGTTGGCGATCATGTCCCAGCAGGTGGCCAGGAAGTCGGAAAACATGATCTCGGCGATCGGCCGCAGGCCGGTCATAGCGGCGCCCATCGCGGCCCCGATGATCGCTTGCTCGGAGATCGGCGTATCGCGCACGCGGTCCGGTCCGAAGCGCTCGAATAACCCGACCGTGGCTTTGAACACCCCGCCGGCAGCGGCGACATCCTCACCGATGAAATAGACCAGCGGGTCGCGTTCCATCTCCTGCGCGATGCCGGCGGCCACCGCCTCACGAAAGCTCAGTTCCGCCATCGCGCGCTCCCATCGCTCCAGACCTGCCGCTCGATGGCATCCACCCGAGCCGGCGCGCCGTTGCGTGCTTCCTCGGTAGCCTCATCGACTTTTTCCTGCGCCCGCGTTTCGATCCCCGCAAGCTCGGCTTCCGGGACGCGGTTCGCGACCAGCCGCTCCCGGTAGCGCTTGATCGGATCCTTCGCCAGCCATTCTCGAAGTTCCGCGTCAGGCCGGTATTTCCCGGGATCCGCGCGCGAGTGGCCCCCGTGCCGGTAGGTGAGCGCCTCGACCAGCGAGGGCCCGGCGCCGCTGCGCGCCTTGGCGATCGTGGTTTGCGCCGTCTCGTACATGATGTCGGCATCATTGCCATCGACCAGGATCGGCTCCAGGCCGTAGGCCGCCGCGCGATCGGCGGCCGGGTGCTTGACGGCGGTAACGGATTCGATCGGCGTATATTCCATGTAACCGTTGTTCTCGCAGACGAAGACGACGGGCAGCTTCCAGACGACAGCGAGGTTCAAAGCCTCATGGAAGGCGCCGATGTTCGTCGTCCCGTCGCCGAAGAAGCAGACCGCCACCTGGCCCGACTTGCGGACCTGCGCCGACCAGGCCGCGCCCGCCGCAATCGGCAGATGCGCGCCGACAATCGCGTACGACCCCATGGCACCGTGCTTGACGTCGGTGAGATGCATCGATCCGCCCTTGCCGTGCAGCATGCCGTTGCCACGTCCCATTAGCTCGGCAAAGGCGCCGGCCATCGACGCGCCTCGCGCCAGCGTGTGGCCGTGGCCGCGATAGGTACAGAAGGTGTAGTCGTCCGGTCGCATCGCAACCGCGTAGCCGGCCGAGATCGCTTCCTGCCCCAGCGCGAGATGGCTCGTGCCGCGCACCAGGTTTTCCAGGAACAGCTCGTATGCCCGCTGCTCGAAGTCGCGCAGCTCCACCATCAACTGGTAGAGGCGCAGGCGCGTCTCGCGATCGATCTCCGCGGTCGCCGGTTTCTTGACCTGGGTGCTCAATAGGGGTTCGCGATGACGAGCTCTTCGGCAGGGAAGAGGGTGATCACTTCGTGTCCCCTTGCCGTCACCACGATTTCCTCCTCGATCCGCGCCGCGGAGTGGCCGTCGTCCGCGGGGCAGTACGTCTCCAGCGCAAACACCATGCCTTCCTTCAGCTCGACCGGATGCTCGAGCGAATTGAGCCGGCTGATGATCGGCCGCTCATGCAGCGCCAGCCCGAGGCCGTGGCCGAACTGCAGGCCGAAGGCTTCCATCTCGCTCTCGAAGCCGAAATCCTGCGCCTTGGGCCATTGCTTCGCGATCATGTCGGTCGTCACCCCCGGCTTGACCATGTCGATTCCGGCGTCGATCCATTCTCGCGCTTTTTTATAGGCGTCGCGCTGGCTCTGGGTGGCGCGGCCGACATTGAAGGTGCGGTAGTAGCAGGTTCGATAGCCGTTGTAGGACTGGATGATGTCGAAGAACGCCTGATCACCCGGGCGGATCAGCCGGTCCGAGAAGACGTGCGGATGGGGGCTGCAGCGTTCGCCGGACACGGCATTGATCGCTTCGACGTCATCCGAGCCCATGTCGTAGAGCTGCTTGTTCGCAAGGGCGACCAATTCGTTCTCGCGGATGCCGGGCTTGAGTGCTTCGAAGATCGTCTGGTAGACGCCGTCGACCAGCGCCGCCGACATGCTGAGCAGCACGATCTCGTCCTGCGACTTGATCATGCGGGCGTCGAGCATCGCCTGCTGCGCATCGGCGGTTTTGATGCCGCACTTCTGCAGAGCAAAGAGCATCGGCATCTCGGCGATATCGACCCCGAGCGGCTCGCCGGCGACGCCATCCTCGCGCATGATGTCGCGCACGGTTCGGGCTACGTCGTCAGACAACCCGACCTCGGGGGCGACCGAGCCGCGCAACCCGGTCATGCCGGCCCGCGAGTTTTCCTGCTTGAGCCATGGCGCATGCAAGCGATGCGCCTTGGCCGCCGAACCGAAATCCCAGAGGATCGGCTCGCCGCTTCGCGTCAGGAGCGCGAAGCGCGCCACCTTGTCACGCGCCCACTCGCCGATGGTCGTGCTGGTGAGATAGCGGATGTTGTTCATGTCGAAGACCAGGACGGCACCGAGCCCGCGCTCCCCGATCGCCTGGCGGGCCCGCCCCAGACGGTATTGATGGAGCCGCCGGTAGTCGACTCGCTCCTCCCAATCGACCGCCATCCGACCCGGAGCGGGCACCGAGGTCACGGTGAAGTTGGTGGTCGTTCGGCTCACCGAGCTCAGGTTAACGGACCGTTGGCGGAGGCCCGGTCGATTGACGCACCACCAGCGTTGGCGGAAGCTTGCGCGAGATTGGCGGTCGGTCCGGCGACTGCAGCACCTGGAGCATGATCTCGGCGGCGATCCGTCCCAACTCCTCACGCGGCAACCGGATGGAGGTCAGCGGAGGAGCGATATGTTCCGTATGCGGCAGGTCATGGTAGCCCACGACCGAGAGATCGCCGGGCGTCGCCAGGCCGTGCTCGGCCGCGACGGCCAGGACGCCGAAGGCCATCAGGTCGTGATGGACGAAGATGCCGGTTGGCAGCCCCCGCTTGCGGCTCAGCAAATCGTGCATCAAACGACGGCCGTCATCCGGTGATCCAACCGGCGCCGTCTCGGCTACGGCGATCTCCGTTGCCTTTGCCTCGGCGATCGCCCGGCTGAAGCCGGTCGCCCGTTGCGCGCAGGCATAGATGTCCTCTGGTCCGCGCAGCTGCGCCAGCCGCCGGTGTCCCAGGCCGAGCAGGTGCTGGGCCGCGAGGCGCCCGCCAAGCTCGTCGTCGTACATGCAGATCGGAAGCCGCACGCCGGGGACGTTCTGCACTGCCAGCACGACGGGCAGGCCCTGGCGCCGCAGCCGCCGCAGGATCGGGGCGTCGCCGAGCCGGGCGGCGATCACGAGCAGCGCGTCGATGTGCCGGCTGAGCAGCTGGTCGACGATCCACTGCAGCCGCTTTGAATCGTCCTGGGTCTCGCAGATGAGCGGCATCAAGCCCTCGGGCTCGAGCGCGTTGGCGATGCCGCGAAGCACCGGCGGGACGTTGACGTTGGTCAAGTCGCCGACCACCACCGCCACCGTCTGGCTGCGTCCGCGTTTTAGCCCGCTGGCGATGACATCGCGTTGATAGCCCAAGCGGCGCGCGACTTTCTGGACCTGCTGGCGGGTGTCAAGGTTGACGCGCCAGGCCTTGTTGGGATCCAGCGCCCGTGAGACCGTGGAATAGTGGACGCCCGCCTCGCGGGCGACGTCCTCGAG
>Ga0209687_1000445_pt1 | contig 13792 bp, 4 predicted proteins | sample GraSoiAngelo_136_FD_185893 | JGI IMG/M metagenome (GOLD analysis project Ga0209687, IMG submission 185893) | Grasslands soil microbial communities from the Angelo Coastal Reserve, California, USA - 14_0929_09_20cm (SPAdes) (version 2) | ecosystem: Environmental > Terrestrial > Soil > Grasslands ...
AAGGAGCTGAGGTAGACGTAAGTCGTCACGTTGCCCAGAGCGTCGGTAGTAGTTTCAGGCAGCCCCGACGACGTGTAGGTGAAGCGGGTCGTGTTGCCGAGGGCGTCGGTAGCCGTCAGGTGATTGCCTTTGTTGTCGTAGAAGTTTGAAGTCACCGCGCCGCGGGGGTCGGTCACGGTCAAGACTTGTCTGAGATTGTTGTACGTGTAGCTGGTCTTGTTGCCAAGCGGATCGGTTACGGACAGCAGGTTATCCAAGTCGTCATAAACATACGTCGTAGTCTTGCCGATGGCATTGGTCTCGGAGAGCTTGTTGTCGTGCTGGTCGTAGGTGTAGCTGGTGACGTTGCCCAAAGCGTCGGTGAGGCGAGTGACGTTGCCGTCGGAGTCGTATTCATAAGTAGACGTATGGCCCAGTCTGTCGGTGATGATCTCGTGACGGGCGGCAAGATCGTGCGAATAAGCGATCACCTTGCCGAAGGCGTCGGTATGTTTGACGAGGCGGCCGTCGGAGTCGTAGTCGTTGCGAATGGGCTGAATGCCTCGGGGATCGGTTATGCCGGTGAGGTTATGAGCGGCGTTGTAGTCGAAGTTGGTGGTGTTGCCTTCGCGGTCGGTGAAGCCGATGAGATCTCCGGCGGGGCTGGTGTTGTAAGACATCAGGTTGCCGGCTGGATCCGTGATTCGGGTGATGCGCCCCTGAGGGTCGCGAGTAAAGACGATGCTCTTGCCCGAAGAATGAATGATGCCGCTTGCGCTGATGGTTAATGTGTTCCCGTTTGGATCGGACATAGCGGTCACGCCGAGCTTCTCGTCAATGGTGTAGACGAAGCCTTCGGCGGTGGTCAGTTGGAAGAGGGTCGGGTTGTAGATGCGCTGGTCGGTGAAGTTGACGAAGTTCAGCAGGCCCGGGATGGGCGCGTCGGCGATGACGTTGTTGTTGCCCAGCGCTGCGAGCTTCGCCCCTGCCGTGCCCGAGTCTCCAGGGACTTCTTGATAGTTCATATCGACCTGAGTGATAGGGGCGAAGGTCTGGCAGTCGAGAGCGGGAACGGGTTTGAACTTGAACTGGCGGCCGTCGGGGAAGGTGATGGTCACAAGCCGCCGGCGAACCGGATCGAGGCAGTACTTAGGGATTACGGTATTGGTGACGGTTTCCGCCCACTGCTTGCCGAGATTGGCGGACTTTTCCAGACGAACGTTCTTGATGCCGAGCGTCCAGCCGATACCGAAGTCGCCCTGCCGCTTGTCTCGCGAGTCGTAGGTGCGGATGACCTGAATCGGCAATCCTGCTAGAGGCACGGTCAGATCGTTAAAGGAGAGAGTGAAGGCCCCGATCTTCTGTTGGCCTCGAACCACGGCGGTGAACTGATCGGACTGGCCGAAGCCGGTTGAGTCAACGGAGCTGACTCGGATCAGATACGTCCCGTTCAAGAGCAGCGTCGGATCGAAGACGGCGATCTTGGCTCCGCTAATCGCTCCGCTGCCAGTTGCGACGGTGACAAAGGAAGGCGTTAGGTCTTCGTCGGCGTTGGGCGCGTATTCGACTTTCCATGTAGGCGGCGTAGAAGGTGTTCCGCCGCTTATGGTGGCAACGATGTCGGTGCGAGTAGTAATGACGGCTCCGTCTGAAGGGCTGTTGATTCGAACCGAGATGTTGTTGCCTGGAGGAGGAGGCGCGGGGTTGACGGTTACGGCGACGGTTTGAGCGACGGTGAACTCGGAATCCGAAGCCGACAGTTGAAGTAGATAAGAACCGGCCGCGGGGAAGGCAGCAGTGGTGACGGCTTGATCGGGGGCGGCGAATACAACGCCAGGAGGCCCGCCCAGTTGAGACCACTGAATAACAAGCGATGATCCCTGAGGCCCTTGAGAGACTTGAGGCAGGCCGTCGTCTTGAACTGATCCGTTCAGGGTTACGGTGTTCACAGGCAGGGTGATGGTCTGATTGGCTCCGGCGCTGACAACAGGAGCCTGGTTTCCGGGCGGCCGCGGATTGACGGTGATCGAAACCGCGGCCGATGAAGCCAAAGCCCCGTCGCTTGCGGTCAGCTTCAAGACATAGGTTCCAACAGCCGGAAGAGTGACAAGCGTGCCGGTTTGGTTGGGAGCCGAGAACACAACCGGCACGGGGCCGGATACCTCAGACCAGTTCACGATCAAGCGGCTTCCCGAAGGCAGGCCGTCGTCCGAAGCCGAGCCGTTCACCGCAACCGTGTTGTAGGGCATGGTCGTTGTTTGATTCAGGCCCGCTGAAACGACCGGCGCGTGGTTTATCGGAGCCGGAGCGTCTACAGTCACGATCACATCGCTTGCCGCGGTGTACTGGGAGTCGCTGACCGTGAGCTGTAGGACATAAACTCCCGCGGCCGAAAAACCGGCGGTCGAGACCAGTTGATTGGCAGGCGAGAAGGCGACCGTTCCCGGCCCGCTGACAACGCTCCACTTGAATACGAGCGGCACGAGGTTGGGCAAGGCGTCGTCGTCAACCGAGCCGCTGAGGGCGGCCGTGTTTGGAAGCGTGATCGACTGGTTCGGCCCGGCGTTGCAGGTCGGGGCCTGATTGGCTCGGGCGGCGGCGATGTTCACGGCAGCGTTGGTTGTAAGCTCCGAGTCGGTAGCGGCAAGCTTGATGACATACGAGCCCGGCTGGCTGAACGTAGCCGTGGTGATCGGCTGCAAGGGATCGGCGAACAAGACCGTCCCCGCGGAGCTTTGAACGATCCACTCGGTTCGAACCGTGCTTCCGGCGGGCAGGCCGTCGTCGGTTACCAGGGCCCGCAGGTGAGCGGCGGCATTGCCGATCGCTCGCAAGCTGACCTGATCGAAGAAGGCGTCGTTCGTAGTCCCGGTTGAGCGAACAGCAATGAGCCTGACGCGAATGAAGCCCGTGCCGACAGGGGCCGGGCGTCGGTCGGCCAACAGCAGCCACTCATTGGGCGAGGCGACGGGCCCGGAATCAAGCGAGGCGAGCACAAAAGAGTTCGTGATGTCGCGGTACTCGACGATGATTCGAGCAGCGTCAGAAGGCTCTTCGGGTTTGGTTCTGACGTAGGCCGAGAACTCAAACTGCTGAGAGTGAGTATTGATAGCGGCAGTCCAGGCCGACACGTCCACATCCTGCTTCAACTCTGCTGTCTGCGACTGGCCGGCCGAAAAGTACTTCGAGCCGTTGAAGGCAGGCGGCAAGCCCGCTCCGGCCGTCCCCTGAACCCATGTTCCAGCTACCGGCGTCCAGTTTGGTATCTGACCTGCGATCAAGGAAGCTTCGTTGTCGCCGTTGGCGACGAGATTATCTTCGAAGGCGAGGGTCCGCGGGCCTCCGGGGTCGACCACGGGCGGCTGGTTGGCGGTCGCGGCGCGGACGGTGACCATAACCTGGGCGGTTCCCGTGAACTGGCCGTCGCCGGCGGCAAGCTGCAGGACGTAGACCCCCGCTACAGGAAAAGTCGCGGTGGTCACCGGGGCCGCGGCATTGCTGAAAGTCACTCCGGCAGGGCCGCCGACTTGAGTCCACGCAGTCGTTAATGTACTGCCAAGCGGCAGGCCGTCATCTACGGCGGTTCCGTTCAAAGTCACCGTAGTCGTAGGCAGGGTGATCGTCTGATTGGGACCCGCGCCGACGGCGGGCGGCTGATTGATGGCCGACCCCCAACCCTTGGAAGCCGTAGCCGTGGCTCCGGCGGCCGCGGCCGTGATCAGGTCGCTCCCCGCGCTTGTGCCGGTATAGCAGAACTGGGCGCGGCCTTGAGAGTCGGTTACCGAAGCCCCGCTGCCGGGATTGGCTCCGGTTATGGTAAACGCCACGGTAACTCCCGCAACCGGGTTGCCGCTCAAGTCGGCGATGGCGGCGGTGACGCAGCCCTGGGTATTGAGCGGATTGTTTTCGCTCGAAGGGGCAAGCGCCAGTTGAACGTTTGTCACCGCCGATCCCAGGCACATCCCGCCCGGATAGGAGTAGGCATCGAAGGTGTCAAAGCCGTAGACGGTCGCTCCGAACGGAACCGAAGCCGCCAGCGTGTGCGAGCCCTTTGCGACTTTCACCTGAGCGCCTGAAAACCCGCTCTGGCCGATGGGCGCAAACAGCGCGGCAGCTATAGGAACGCCGTCCAGGGCGACAGCTCCAACCGCGGAAGCCGGCGCCACTACGTTGATGTAGTTCTGATCGGGGAAGTTTGTCGTCTCGGGGGCGGCAACCGTGTAGCGGTTCAGGAACTGAGTGTAGCCGGGTACGATCGCCATCGAGGGGTCGCCCTCGCGGGTGCCGGGCAGATCAACCTGAAAGCTATTGTTGAACTGGACGACCATTATCGGCTGGTCGGCCAGAATGTGAACCGGCCCTGTGATCAACTGCTCGACGAACTTCCCTCGATTCAGCGTGTCTACCAAAGCCCCGTTCAGGTAGACGTGAGTGTTGTCGGTTGAAGCGATGCAGCGGATGGTGTCCGACTTGCGGGTGGCCGAAGGCATAAGCGCAAACCCGCGGGCCCAGGCCGAGACCGGGATCATCTGCTCGAGCAGCGGGTTTGCAAACGGCTGGGTGTTGGGAACGTTGGCCCCGCCGTGCCCGCCAAACACGGCGATGGGCTTGTTGGAAGTTATAGCCGTTCCGCTCAGATCGGAAGGGAAGCCGTTTGAATCGATGAGCTGATAGGTCTGCCCCTGATTGAGCGTCACCGAGTAGGGCGCGCCCGCCGCCCTCCCGCCCACCGTATCGGCCGGGGTGATGGTAACGGTTGTACCGTTGGCCGCTGCCGCGATGCCGAACTGAGAGGCGTTGATGTCGTCGACGTTTTTGTAGGCGAGCACCAGATAATCGGTTCCAAGCGCGTTTGTCGGCAGGGCGAGATATCCTTCGCTGCCCTGGGTGATAATGTCGAGTCCGTAGACCGACACAGGCGACTGCGAGGTCAGGTGGATGCCTTTGTTATCGACCGTGTTCGAGGTGAGCGCCATTGCGGCGTCGGGGAGGTTGACGATGGTGACCACTCCAGGTTGAACCGAGAAGCCGGCATTGAAGGCGGGAGAGATGCCCGGAATCGAGACCGCTCCGGTTGTAGCCGCGTCGGCCGAGATAAACAGCTTGAGCGTGGGAACCGAGCCTCCCAGCCCTCGATTGTTGCTGGGCATCATCAGCCAGAAATCCGTGCCCCGGCTGTTGGTCGTGCACTGTCGAACTCCGGGCAAAGGCGGCAGCTCAATGCCCCCTCCTCCTGAAAGGTAGAGACCGTCTCCAGCGTAAAAGACCGAAGCAACGATCGCATCGGAGCCGGCGGTGAACGGGAGCGCTGCTTGAGCCGTGCCGCTTGCATCGGTTGTTGCCGCGACCGTGTTCGCCCCTATTGTGAACTGAACCGGGCGGCTTGCGAGCGGCGCTTTTGAAAAATCATCGATGAGCGTTGCCTGCAACGCGACAGTTTGAGAAGAAGTTTGAAAAGAAGCCTGAGAAGCCGGCTGGCTATGAAAGCCCGAAAACGCCGCCGGCCGCTTGTTCACCTGATAAGCCTGGCTGGAGACGGCCGAGCCTCCGTCCTTGTCGAACACGCTCATCGTGACCGCGTATGAGCCCGGGTTCGCATACGCATGGCTCACGGCGGCTTTGGCGCTCGTGCAGGCCGACACTTCAACGCCCTGTCCGTCTCCAAACGACCACTCGCACCTCAGCGACTGCGAATCCACGCTGCTCGGGTCTGAGACGGTTGCGGTTGCAGTCCACATCTGGCCCCACACCACGGTTTGACCGGGGCTGGTGCTGACCGCGGGCGGCAGGTTCCCAATCTCGATCTGCTTTGTGACCGTGTAGCTGAGGCCCGGCGGATTGCCCACGGTCAGCGTAACCGGATAGCTGCCGCTGTCCGGATAGATGAATGTGGGAGCAAGTCCCGCCATTACTCCGCCCGATCCCGTGTCCCACTTCCTCTGAGATCGCGAGCCAAGCTGGGGAGATGACTTGTCCAGAAAGCTCACCGACTCGGTTCCTTCGGCCGCGTTGGGCAGCCAGAAGATGAAATCGGCTTTGAACGGTGCAACGGCGTTATAAGCAGTTTGAGTCGTGCTCGACTGGCCGGCGTCGTTTGTGACCGTGAGCTTGACGGTGTACAGGCCGGGAGTTGCATAGACGTGAACCGGATCGCGATCCGCGCTCGCGCCGCCGTCGCCGAAGTCCCAGGCGTAGGAAACGATCCGCCCGCTTGCGATAGTCGACCGATCCAGGAACCTGGCCGTGGTGCTGCCGTACTCGGGCGAGATCACGTAGAAGCTGTTCAGAGCGATGTTGGCCCCGCCGTTATTGTCTTTCAACAACAGCTTCACAAAGCGGGCCTGAACCGGCCCGAACCTGAACGGCTGAAGCACCTGGGTGTTTTGCAGCACTCCTGAAAAGACAATCGAGAACGCCGCCTCGCTTGTGTCGGTAGTCGATACAAGCAGATCGAAGTTCTTCGCGCCTATCGAGGTGATGAACGGCTGGAAGTTCGTGATCCAGCCCGGCTGCAGGACTACCTGATCGATCGTTACCGGGTTTGCTCCCGGCAGCATTATCACCAACGCCTGGTTTGAGGTCTGGCCGTTGGCGCTGATCCAGGGGCCGTTGGCCGAGTCTATGTCCAGGGCCAATGCCGCGGCTTTGGTGTCGTCCAACTGGCTGGTGAAAGACCTGAGCACGCTTCCAATGCCCCCGGCGGCGCCGGCATTACTTTGTCCGGGCAGCTCGAGCGCTTCAAGCGTGTTCACTCCGCTGACCGCTCCCTGTTTGAACAGGAACTCGACGTAGCGGGCTTCTACCGGAGCGCTGAACGGAAACTCCAGCAGCGCGGTCGCGTTCTGGGCCGTGCCCGACAACACCGTCCTGAAGGCGCTTTCGTCGGCCGTAGTAGTCGACACCCGGATGTCGAAGTCACGGGCGAAGGTCGTCCCTCCAAACAGATCCTGGGTAGTTCCGATCCGAACGCCGTAGAGCTTGTGTACCTGCCCGCCTGCAAGCAGCACCTTCAGAAACTGATTCGTCGCCTGTGAAAGCGAAGTCCAGAGCGTGCTCGCATCGCCGTCAAACGCCTGATCCGGGATGCCGTTCGAACTCGAGAACTCGACCACCCGGCCCGCTCCCTCCGCAATGACATCGAAGAATCCGGTCGTGATCCCGGCCGACCCTCCTCCTCCAGTGACAGGTACATACTTGACCCAGCGGGCCTGAACCGACCCTCCCGGAAACAGAAACGTCTGAGGCGCAGTCGATGATGCCGTCGCGCCCGACAGCACCTTCGTGAACGCCGTGGCGTCGGTTGAAGTCGTAGACACCCAGACTTCGAAGTCGCGGACTCCGCTGTTGTTGGCCTGAATGCGAACGCCATCGAGCGTATAGACCTTCGCTCCGGCAAGCTCAACGATCGCAAACTGGTTGTCGACTCCCGTTGTAGTCCAGCCGGAGCCGGTTCCTGTCAGCATCGCCTTCGGGCTGTTGTTGCTGCCGGCCGCGGCGCTTGACCGAACCACGCGGGCTCCGTTTCTCACAAGCGACGGCGACTCCATCACCGCTACACTCGTCTGCGCCGGGAGCGAGACGGCGCTCTCCAGCATTCCGGCGGCCATTACATTGAATGTGCCAAGCGTTGTTGACGCCCCGCCGTAGTTGGTTCTCCCGATCAGCTTCGCATACCTGGCCCTCACCGGCCCGCCCGGAAACACGAACTCCTGGGGCAGTCCGTTGTTGATAAGAACTCCGCTTGCCACCGTCACGAAGTCGGCGTCGTTTGGCGTAAGCGACACCTGGATGTCGAAGTCTTTCAGCGTGTTGTTAGTCCCCAGTCCGCTTTGAGCCTGGAGCTGTACGCGATCCACGAGCTGGCTTTCAGCGCTCGAAAACTGAATCGCGGCGAACTGAGCTCCGGTCGCCGTCTGCCAGAAGCTGGCCGGATCATTGTCCAGCAGATTCGCCGCCGTGTTGCCGGGGCTCGACGCTCCCGACGAACCGAACAGCGTCGACAGAACCGCTCGAGGTATGCCCGGCGTCGTGAACCCGGCTACCGGAGGCGTGCTCGCCGTATTGACCGTGACCGTCGCCTCCGACGTTGCCGCCAATCGCGAATCGCTTGCGGTCAACCTCAGTACATAAACTCCCGCCGTCGAAAACGTCGCGGTCGTGGCAGCCTGATTCGCGTTTGCAAACGTCGCCGTCCCAGGGCCGCTCAGCTTGCTCCAGCTAATACTCAGAGCCGAGCCGGGAGGCAGTCCGTCATCAGTAACCGTACCATTCAAGACGGCCGCCGCTGGAAGCGTGATCGTCTGGTCAGGCCCGGCGCTGACTACGGGCGGCGTGTTCGGCGGCAGCACCGTTATTGTCACAGTCGAGCCGGCCGTGTACTGGGTGTCGCTTGCAGTCAGTTGAAGAACGTAGGCTCCCGAAGCCGAAAACGACGCCGTGGTCCGCGCCTGATTCGGAGCGCTGAAAGTGACCGTTCCCGGCCCGCTCATCTTCGTCCACGCGATGATCAGGGTCGAACCTGGCGGCAGCCCGTCATCGACTGCTGTCCCGTTTAACGCCGCCGAATCGGGAAGCTCGATTGTCTGGTTTGCTCCGGCGCTGACCACCGGAGCCTGATTCGGTGGAACGACCGTCACCGTCACATCGTCGCTTGCACTCAGCTCCGTGTCCGAAGCCGACAGCCTCAACACGTAGATTCCAGGCGCCGTGAAAGCGGCTGCGGTAACCCGCCCTGCTTGATTGCTGAACGCAACCGGCCCCGGCCCGCTCGCTGTCGACCAGCTTGTCGTAACCGCCGCGCAGGTCGGCAGCCCCTCGTCAGTGACAACTCCATTCAATGTCGCCGCTGCAGGCAGTATCACGGTCAGGTCGGGCCCGGCGTTTACCAGAGGCGGCTGGTTGGCTCCCGCGCGCCGGGTGACCGTCCGAGCAGCCTGGCTCGTGTTATTGAACAGATCAGTTGCGATTGCGGTCAGCACATTCGCGCCTTCCGCTAAAGGCACGAACGCGCTATAGGCCGTTGCATTCGCCGTCCTGTTCAACGTTGCCGCAACTCCATTCACCGTTACCATTATCAAGGTCGAGTCGCTGACTGTTCCCGAAATCGTCGCCGAGGCCGCCGTTGTGACTGCCCCCTCGCATGGACTATCAATCGAAACCACTGGAGGCGTGCTGTCGCCCGTCGACTGCAATACTCCTCCGCCGTTGATCGTCAATCGATCGCAGAAGACCGAGCCTCTCAAGGTCGTGTTCCCGTTTATGATCACCGTCCCGGAAGGGGCGATGACAATCCCGCTCAATGAACTGCCGCCGTTCAACGTCACTCCGCCCGCGGCTACTCTCAAGGTCAGCCACAGGGGATTCGCCGCCGAGCCCATCGAACCGTTCACCGTCATCGACCCGCCTATGGTCAACACGACCGGCCCGACTACCTGAATGCTGCTCTGGCCGTTCAAGGTCAGGGCCGCCATATTGTAGATTGACGGCTGTGCCGCGCCCGCCGCACCCAGCGTGAACCCGCATCCGCCGTTAGCGGTGAAGCTCCGATATGTGCCGGGCGGGACGGCGATGATTCCCGCGTTCCCGTTCAACGTCAGATCCCGAATCGTGTCGAAGCCGCCCGGCTCCTGACCCGCCGCGTTCAGCGTCACATCGCGAGTACCCGTCGAAGCGGGCGGAGCCGATACCGCCGGCAGCGCGATCGGATCGATCCGACTGACCAGCCTCCCGAGCCGGGCTCCGCCGTTCAAGGTGATCGAGTAGTTCGAAGGCTGAGCGCTCCCGTTGCCTTGAACCGTTCCGCCGAAGATAGGGTTTCCGTTCAGAGTGAGCTGAGGCGAACCCGGAGTCAACAGGTCTCCGGTAATCACCGCCCCTCCGTTCAGTGTTACGGACTCCCCGCCTAGCTGCCTCACCGACCCCTCCACTCGCCCCGAGTTCACCACCGGCCCGTGCCTCACTACCGCCCCCGCCCCTATCACTTCAAACTGCCCACCGCCACCGCTCTTCTTAAGCTGACCCACGCCAACACTCTTCTCAAGCTGCCAACCGCCAACGCCTTTCTTAAGCTGATCACCACCCGCCGCCGTTGCGATCCCATCCCCGCGCCCGCCGCCCATCCCCGCTACGCTTTCAAACCCTCCCTCCCTCCCCGAAGCCATATTCACTTCCGCAACCTTCTCCTCAAGCGACCTTGCGCGAAGCAACCGAGCCTGAGCTGAATCCCTGCGAACCGAAGAAGCTCCAATCGAACCCGCGCCTACTGATGACACTGCTGACGACGTCGCTTGTACTAACGCTGCTTGTACTGACGACGTCGCTTGCACTGACGCAGCTTGCACTGACGAACCCGCGCCCACTGACGCCGCCGCTGACGACGCCGCTTGTACTGACGAAGCCGCTTGCACTGATGCAGCTTGTACTGACGCCACTGCTTGCACTGACGACGCTGCCTGTCTTGACACACTGATAGCAGTAGCAGCGCCAACTGCCGACGGATGGCTCGAGCCTGGAACGCTCGCTATGCATATAGCTTCGATCAATAACAGCGCGACCGCCTGCCGAACCTTCACCTCATGCGCCCGCAACAACAACCGAACGCAAAGAACTCGCAGACGTGAACGTGTACCTGAAAGTGAGGAGGTTTCAAGATATGATGTGGGCATATAGTCTTACGTGAACGTCACTGCTTACTTGTCTTTGGTGATTTGGTCACTGGTTACTTGTTATTGGTGATTGGTCACTCCGCGGGATGCACCTAGCCAACAGTTCTCAGATAGAAGTCCGTAGGGCATTCCCTAACTGGATGTTCTTATCTACTGGATGTTCTTATCTACTGGATGTTCTTATATATTGGCTGACGCTCCCTCAGAGAAACGCTTCAATACTTTTTCTTAGTTTGATTAATATCGCCTCGGCGCCAAACCGAAATCAGGGCCAAGTAGCCTAACCCAAGTAGCCTAACCAACGAACAATCAATGCCAATTCGGTGCATAGTTCCGAATATGGCCCCTCAACTCGGCAACTTCAGGGCGGACAGTATACCTGAATCTCTCGGCTGAATCACAATATTTGTTCACGATTTTTGCTTTATCAAAAATAATTCAGCAAGATGCAATATCAGCGGGCTAGATCACCAAAAATCAAACGGTACGCAAAGGCCATCGATCTTGACAGGCGCTCAAAGCGAAGGCTATGCTACGTGTCTTTTGCTTGGATCAAGATGCAACAATATCAGGAGAGGGCGTAAGGAATGGCCAATCACAAGTCCGCGGAAAAGCGAGTCAGGCAGTCTGAGCGACGCAATGAAATCAACCGGCGAAATCGAAGCAGTCTCAGAACCGCCATCAAGAAGTTGCGCGCAGCCGTCGTCGCCGGCGACAAGGAGGCCGCAACCAGGCTTCTTCCGGCAACGGTTTCGTTGATCGATAAATCAACTCAAAAGGGCGTGCTTCACGCGAACGCCGCCGGCAGGCACAAGTCGAGATTGGTTCAGAGCGTCAACGAGCTTGGCAAGTAAATAATCCGCTAAGATCACACTCCGATTCTACCTTTAGGCGACGCCAACTCAGCCACCAGATACTCGAGCTGTAATTGAGGCGTCGCTTCTGAATTCTTCACAGCGTTATCAACCTGGGCGATCCGCCTGACTCCATAGACAAGCTCTTCCCGCGAGCTTCGCGCTACCCGAGAGTAGAATTCGGTATCGCGATTCTTCCATTTGTTGGTCGCTTTTCCGATCGCGTCCGGCGCGGCGTTTCGCGCCGACATTTCCTTCGCAATTAGAAGATTTCTGTATAGATAGCCAAGCATTCCGATGATTAGGACGGCGTCTACTCCGTCCGACAAGAGACGCATTGTTAACGCGAGCGCGCGCTTGCGATCACGCGATACAATCGCATCCTGGAGCTCCCAATTTGTGTGTTCGCGAACTTCGGGCACAAGAGACTCAACGATCTCAACTCCAATGGCGCCTGATTCCGCGCTTGAAGCCAATTTCTCGAGTTCGGATGAGAGGCGCATAAGGCCGGCGCCGAGCCGTGTTATCAGAGTTTTTACCGCCAAATTGTCTATCTTACAGCCGAGGCCGCGGGCATATTCTCTGGCCCAACTCGCGGCTTCTTCATCCGAGAGAAGATCAAAAATAACATGCGTGCAGGACTGCTTTAGCAGATTGCTGATCTTTCTTCGCTGATCGAGCGAAGGCGCCTGAAATACCACGGTCGACGTTGGAGACGGGTTCTTTAGATAATCCGCAATTGAATCTAGTCCTTCATCCTTAATCTTATCGAAGGCCCTGATGACAACGATGCGGCGCGCGATCATCATCGGCAATTCATTTGCCGCGTCGAGCGCGGCCGCGGGACCGTCGCCGGTCTCGATCTCAAAAACAGAATAGTTCAGATCCCGCAGCGACTCGTCGAGCGTCGCGCGCAGGAGCCGAAGCGCCTGACTGTGGTGATAATCTTCCCCGCCCGTAAATAGATAGAGGTTCTCGATGCGACCATCGCTTATACGGTGCTCGTAGTCTTTGAAGGAGATGCCGGCGACGGTTTTTTTACCTGGGCTTCGACTCACAAACCTTCCAGTATCGTAGAGACCAACGACTGAGCGAAATCTTTGGCGATTCGCTCGACGGCCGGATTCTCTTCGTTAAAAAATGACTGAGGGTCGTCGGAGAGCTGATACTCGCCGTCAAAGCTCATACGCGGATTGTCGTAGAGAATCTTGTGGTTCTTGACGTCGCGAATTGTGACTGCGACGCCGATCGTAACATCCCAGACACGCGTGCGGCCTCGGTCGTCGAGAATTGTTCCGGCTGCCCTGAAGGTTCGAATGTCACCGGAAAGCACCGCATCCGCATCATCCGGATTAGTGGTGACTCTGATTCCTCGTGCTCGCCTCAGAATCTCTTCCATAACCGCGCGAGTGAAACGCTGTTCCACGCGATATTTGAGACTGGAGTTTTTGAATGCAGGGATTGCGATGGTCTTGATGTTCTTGGGCAGACTCTTTCCGCGCCCTGCCTGATGATAACCACAGACGTCCAGCATCAAGGAAAGACACGCGGCAAATAATAGCGGCTTGATCATCGGCAGTGATCTTATCGTCGGCGTCGCAGTTCGACAAGGACCTTGAAAGTTACTCATGAAAACGATTGGCCATTGCGTAGACCGTAGCTTGACGTTCAGCTCCTGGCCGGTGTTTATTCGTCGTGCATTATTCGACATTCCTGAAGAAGGCCGCTTCGAACCGCCCTATCCGAACTGGAGTCAATGTGAGTCAACTCGACCTCGATACCGGCAGCGAAAAACAATCAGCCCTCACTGAAGCAGCGCGATCGGAACAGATTCCACCCCAGAAATCGGAACGAAAGCGCGAGCAGAGAGGGTGGTACTTCTACGACTGGGCAAATTCAGCGTTTTACACGACGGTCGTGACGGTATTTCTCGGACCCTACCTTACTGAAATCGCAAAGGCCGCCGCGGATGGTGATCACTTCATTTACCCGTTGGGAATCGCGGTCAAAGACGGTTCGTTCTTTTCATACGTGGTGTCGCTCTCCGTGTTGCTTCAGGTGGTTTTCTTACCAATCCTTGGAGCGATGGCAGACTACTCTCATCGCAAGAAAGAGATGATGGCGGTTTTTGCCTATCTTGGTTCTCTAGCGACAATGGCGCTGTATTTTCTTCAGGGTACGAACTATATGCTTGGCGGAGGCTTGTTTGTACTTGCGAACCTGAGCTTTGGCGCGTCAGTCGTCTTCTACAACGCATATCTGCCGGACATCGCCGCCCCTGAAGAACGCGACGCG
>Ga0209687_1000449_pt1 | contig 13714 bp, 14 predicted proteins | sample GraSoiAngelo_136_FD_185893 | JGI IMG/M metagenome (GOLD analysis project Ga0209687, IMG submission 185893) | Grasslands soil microbial communities from the Angelo Coastal Reserve, California, USA - 14_0929_09_20cm (SPAdes) (version 2) | ecosystem: Environmental > Terrestrial > Soil > Grasslands ...
GAAGTTGCTCGCGAACTCGAGCTTGAGCCTGTGATGTGGAGCGTCACCTGTTACGACTGGCACCGGCGGGCATCTGCGGAGAGCGTTTTCAATCACGCACGTAAGGGAATCGAGCGCAGCCGCATTGGCGGACCCGTGGTTCTTCTGCACGACGGCAGTCATACCACATTGGGACAGGATCGCAGTCACACCGTTGAAGCCACTGATCGCCTCATCAAGCGATTCAAGAACGACTATTGCTTTAGGCGTATAGATGAAATTTGATTTGAAAATCATCCCGTCCTGGAATCTACTACTCAGCAAGCGCAAGGCACCGCTGCCCACAAACGAGTGCTCAATCGCCCAGAAAGTTGAGGCGACACGTGGGGAAGTCTTTCATTCTGGTACTAGCAACGAACATGAAGCGTCTCCGCTTCATGGCAATGTATGAACAGGATTTTGTGCTGCAGTGGGTGATGTCGATCCCTGCAGCCGAGGAGCTCGCGGGGCGCGAGCGCTTCGAATTTGCTTTGGTTGAATTCGATTCCGATCCGTCCGAGGCCATGGCATTCTGCCAAAGCCTGAAAAAGATCCAGCCCCGGACACGAGTGATCTTTCTGAAGACAGGAGACACACCGCTGCCGGATGATTTCTGCGCTGATCTGGTGCTTGAAGCGGATCTCTCCGAAGACGAACTCGGGGCGTGCCTGCACGACTACATTCGAATGTCCGCATAAGCAGGGTGCGGGGAGGGGCACTCCTGAGCTATCATCCGCACAGGCGAAAACATATGGGAAAAACGAAACTGGATGCCTTCGAGGTAGGCTGCCCTTGCTGCGGCGCCTTGCTCAAGGTGGACCCGGAGACTAGAGCGGTAATTGCGCACACTCCGCCGGCGCGTCCCAAGACCTTCAACGACTTTGAGGAAGCGGCGCGCGCCATGCGCGAGCAAGAGGGTCGCAAAGAATCGCTCTTCCGGCAGGCCGTAGACGCGGAGAGGAACAAGGCCGATCTTCTGGAGCGTAAATTTCAGGAAGCTGTGAAGCGCGCTAAGGATACTCCGGACAAAGGCAAGCCGCTCCGGGATTTTGATTTGGACTAAAGCAGCAATAGGCGATAGGCAATCGGCTAAAAGCAAAGGTAAGAACGATATTCGAATCGGCAATTGACGATTGTTGCTTACGAAGATCACACGGTAATGAACGAAGAAGACGCCGTCGAGGCCACAACCTGCATTTATCTGCGCTTTAGACTGTTGCCTATCGCTTATTGCCTATTGCCGCTTCTCCCATGATCGCCCATCTCCGCGGACGTATCCTCGAAAAGCACCCTTCTCATTTGATCCTCGAAGCAGCCGGTGTTGGGTACCAGATCACAATTAGTGTCCCGAGTTTTTCCGGATTGCCGTCTGAGGGCGCGGAAGTGTCGCTTTACATCCACACGCATGTGCGTGAGGACACGCTCTCCCTGTACGGATTTCTGCGGCGCGAGGAAAAACAACTCTTTGAGCGTCTCATCGGGGTGAGCGGAATTGGACCCAAGCTCGCGATTACCGTGCTCAGTGGGATCGCCGCGGATGCGTTAGTAACCGCACTGCGGGGAAACGATATAACTGTTCTTACGCGCATTCCCGGAGTGGGAAAGAAAACTGCAGAGCGCATGATGCTTGAATTGCGCGACAAACTTGAGGGTCTGGCCGCCGCTCCGGCTCCAGGTCCGGCGATGCGCGTAGAAGAAGATGTTGTCTCCGCACTCGTGAATCTCGGCTATCAGCGCACCCCAGCCGAGCACGCGGCTAAACGGGCCGTGGAAAGAGCAGGCAACGGTGCATCGTTTGAACAGATCTTCCGGCAGACGATGGCGCTGATGCAGAAGTGAAGGTCGGCCGGCACGGAGGTTGCATCCCCACCGTCAATAGCAGCCGCGGCTCTCCGAAGGTATAGTCGCGATTATGCGACGCATTATGGCAGCCGCGATTCTGCTTGCGGTCCCCGCAAGTGCCACAGTTTCGCTGTTGCGGTGCCTCACTTTTTCGCTAAAGGCGCCTCTAAATGCCGTGTTTGGCGCCAAGAATAAGCTTCCCGGAAACTGGACTTTGCGCAAACAGAGCGCAATTCTGGAGAAAACTGACTTCAAAGCCGCCGAAAAGCCCTGCAAAAACTGGACGTGGGTGGCCGCGATCGTAGCCATGGCAGCCGCTCGCGGCGCGCATATCGAGCAGCAATACCTCATCGATCGCCTGTATGGAGGGTCGGTTTGTGCCCCATTGGCCGTCAATGTGGAGTCGCTAGCGCGGCAGATCAGCCGTGATTACGTGCTTCCCGACGGTCAAAAGTTTCGCCTGGAAGCGCAATTCAGAGCCGGGGCTCCCACGCAAACTGATCCGTTAATCGTCGCAATGCGCCAGAATCGGCCTCTAATGTTGCTCTGGAATAGTCGCACTTACCTGTTAACGGGCGTCAATTATGACGAATACACAGCGCCAACCGGCAACAAATTGTTGATTGTCACTGAGTTAAAGCTCTTCGATTCGGCGGCAAATGCTCCGAAAAGAGAGCTAACGTTCTCGCGGGAAACCGATAACCCGAACGATTTGAACGGCGTGCTCGACCTTAACATCTATCCGAAGTAGTCCCTTTTCGCATCTATGTGGAGAGAGAGTTCAGCAGACCTGACCGCTGAACCAGTTCGGATGCCTGTCCGAGGTTGTAAATGTCTCCGCTGCGTATGCTGTTTGTCGACGACGAGCCCAGTATCAGGCTCACGTTGCCTGAGATTCTTCGCCTGCACGGACATCACGTTGAAGTCGCCTCCACCGTCGCAGAAGCGCTGGCGGCGATTCCAGTGCGCAAATTCGATGTCCTGATTTCCGACTTGAACATCGGAAATCCAGGTGACGGATTCACCGTTGTTAGCGCGATGCGCCGCACCCAACCCCAATGCCTCACGCTAATCCTTACCGGATATCCCGGGTTTGAGACCGCGCTTCAGGCAATTCGCAGCCAGGTTGACGACTATCTTGTAAAGCCGACGCAGATTGAACTGCTCGTCGACACCATTGAACGCAAGCTGAAAGAACGAACTCCGCACAAACCTGCGCCCGTAAAGCGTGTGAGGGAGGTCCTCAAGGAATGGCAGCAAACGGTTGTCGATCGCGCCGTTTCATCGCTTTCTGCGCGTAAACAGATACCACCCAGCAAGATTCGTGAAGGATTGCCGGAACTGTTTTGTGCGCTCATCGCCTTTGGCAGTCCCACAGCGGAGCGTAAAAGCTTTGATGAAGCCGCCGCTCACGGTGCGCTTCGTCGCGAGCAGTGCTGCTCGATAGACGATTTGTTCGATGAATTTCGAACCTTGGAGCGAGTGGCCTACGAGGTTGTACAGGAAAATCTGCTTGCAGCCGACGTGAGCAACCTCGTTCCGGACCTGAGGGCCTTCAATGACCACGTCCAAAATGTTCTTAATTACGCGATACGTGCGCTGCTGGAAAGACCGATTGCGGCGTGAAGTTATGCGTAGGGAAGAAAAACGGAGAAAGTAGTTCCATGACTCTTGCTTGTGCAACTCTTCATGCGAATGCTCCCGTGATGCTTCTCGATTACACCCTGTGACACCCACAGGCCGACACCGGTCCCTCGTTCGCCCTTAGTTGTGAAGAAGGGCTCAAAAATGTGGGGTCGCGTAGCTCCGGGTATCCCCGGCCCGTTATCACTTACAAACACGCGAATACCCATGATGCGCGATTTCCAATCGCGTCCGTGTTTCACGCGGATCTTGATCATGCCGCCGCGCGGCACGGCATCAACAGCATTGACGATGAGATTCGAGAATACCTGACGCATTTCTCCCGGAAATGCCGGTACGGTGGCTTGCGTTTCAAGCTGCGTTTCAATGTGAACCCCCTTGTTCTGCGCTGCCGCAGCGTACAGCCGCACGATACTTTGGACCAAATCGCCGATCTTGACGTCCACCGGAGCAGCGGCTTCGCGATAAAACCCAAGTGCCTGACGCGCGATGTACCCAATGCGATCTACCTCGCTAATCGCCATTCGTGTATATTCATGCGCTTTTTCATCGAGGGAGCTATTCTTATCGATGAGGAACAAAAGGCTGGTAACGGCTTCAAGAGGGTTGTTGATTTCATGCGCCATTGTTCCAGCCAAACGTCCTGTGGCAGCGAGCTTTTCTGTTTTTCGTAATGCCTCTGCAGCCCGATTGCGTTCGCTAACATCGCGCGCGATTGTTGATGCGCCGGTAATCACTCCCGAAGAGCTGCGAATCGGCGAAATGGAAACCGATACCTCGACTGGCGCGCCATCCTTTCGCAGCCGAACAGTCTCGAAGTGGTCGATAGACTCGCCGCGACGCAAAATTTCAAGCGTGTCATCAATCTCCCGCTTGCGCTCCGAAGGACTAAGAATGGAGACATGCTGTCCGATCATCTCGGCGGCGGTGTAGCCATACATTTTCTCTGCGCCGCGATTCCAGCTCCTCACATGGCCCTGCAGATCCTTGCTGTAAATCGCATCTTCGGAGGTTTCAACAATCGCCGCCAAACGAGTAAGTGCTTCTTCCGCGCGTTTTTGGTCGTCAATGTCAGTAAAAGTTCCTAACCAGCGCACAATAATGCCGCGCTCGTCCCGCAATGGGAGAGCGCGACCGAGATACCAGCGATAGGAACCGGCAACACCGCGCAGGCGCAATTCGACCGTGAGCGCCTTACCCGACGCGAGTGAAGCGCGCCAGGAGGCACTCACTGCGGAACTTTCATCGCCGTTCACGCGCTCGAGCCAGGGTTCCCGTGATTGACGCAGCGCTCCGACGTAGTCGAGCCACCGTTGATTGAAGTACTCCGGCTTGCCATCCGCCGAGGTAGTCCATACCATTTGGGGAATCGCCTCAGCTAAGATGCGGAAGTGGGCCTCACGTTCCGTAAGTTCCCGCGAGAGCACGTCGGCTCTGGAGAGAGCGCCTTTATAGACCCTTGAAAGAGCTAACAGCTGATAACCGCCAAACGCCGCGATGATCAAGGCCACTGATAAAGCAAGAAAAAATCCGAGACGCGAAGTGAACCGCCTTGCCTCCCGGGATGACTCGACATATGAGGTCCGTCGCTGCCTCTCAGCGGATACCAGACGCGAGAGCTCTTCGCGAATGTCGTGCATGACCGCATCGTCGCTGAAACCGCCGATCATATTCGACCGTGAAACCCGGTTTCGAATCGCTTGTCCCGCAAGGCTTCGCCACTCTTCGATCAAGCTTCGAACTCGCGCGACGTGTTGCGATTCTTCGTCTTGTTGACGCGCAAGGAACGCGAGTTGAGCTAGTGCAGAGTCGGAATTCGCGGAGCTCAGCCGATATCGGTCAAGAAAGCTCGGATCTGCTGTATTGACGTATCCGCGCAGGTCGGCATTCATGTCGAAAATGAGATTCTGCAGTGCGAAGCTCTGCGCGATTACTTGTCCTGTATGCTGCACCGCCTGATCGGCGTTGATGAGACTGCGGATAGCCCACACCAGAGTTGCCGAAGCGATAGTTATAAGCAGCAAAGGCAAGCCACCCGTCAGCAGCAGAGCGCGCCGAAAGCGTTCTCTTTCAGGTGGCACCGTCATATGCGTGACAAGCCGACGAACAACTCCATCGTGCGTTGCCGATCGGGAAATGGTGACAGGAGGTCGCGAGGACTCCGAAGGGTCTGCTGGGAATTTGCGGGCTTCTGAGGCTTTCGACACACAGGACCTGAGGGAGAAGTATGCGGAACGACAGTATCTTAGTCTAGCTTTGCTACTCGTGTGATGCGAAACGAGGGATTCGCCGGAGGCCGTGTTCAACACGCGCCGCCTTATTTTCCGATGCAGAAAGTGCTGAAGATTAGGTTCAGAATGTCATCCGTTGTCGTCTCCCCGGTGATCGCATCAAGCGGACGAAGGGAATTGTAGAGGTCCATCAACAGCATTTCGTGAGGCGTGCGATTTCGAATGGCCTCTTTCGCAGAAGACAGTGCCGATAGCGATTCGTCGATCAGGTTCCGCTGTCTAAGGTTCGTGATCAACCCACTCTCTTGGGGAGTTGCCGAGCTTCCCCCAACTTGCGCCACCACTCGCTCCCGCAGCGTCTCGATTCCCTCGCCCGTAACGGTTGAAGTGCTCACCTCTGGTAGATGATCGTTAGCAGGTCTGCTCGAATCTGCCTGACGACTTAAGTCGGATTTGTTGCGCACCAGAATGCGCTTGCGACCGGAAGTTGCCTGAAGCAGGCGTTCTTCTTCATCCGCGTGGTGTAGTGAAGTGTTATCGGTAACCACGAGCACCACGTCAGCATCGGCGAGCGCCTCATACGACTTGCGAATGCCGATCGCCTCTACCTCATCGGCGTTGCTGCGAATGCCTGCAGTGTCAATGAGACGGATGGGAATTCCCGCCATAGAGACCGTTTCGGTAACCAGGTCGCGTGTCGTTCCGGGAACGGCTGTCACGATAGCGCGCTCACGCGCTACAAGCCGGTTAAACAGACTCGACTTGCCCACGTTCGGCCGACCCACAATCGCGAGGGTCAAGCCCTCATGTACTACGCGACCATAGGCAAAAGATCGTGCGAGGGCTTCGAGCGGCGGCCGAATCTGGAAAATTGCTGCAAGGACTTGATCATCCGGCAGCACGGCAACGTCATCCTCAGCAAAATCGATTCCGGCTTCGAGCAATGCAATTAGATCGATGAGTTGTTTCTTTATCGGCTTGACGCGCCGGGAAAGCGCCCCTTCAAGTTGTTGCGCAGCGATCTTGGCTTGGAATAGAGTTTGCGACTCGATTAGATCGCGTACCGCTTCGGCCTGGGTAAGATCAATCCGACCGTGCAGGAATCCGCGCATCGTAAACTCGCCTGGCTCCGCAAGGCGCGCACCGCGTGCCAGTGCCTCTGCGACTATGTATTCCAACACCACGGGCGAACCGTGCGCCGATATTTCAACGATGTCCTCTGTCGTGTAGGAGTGTGGCTTCTCGAAAAATGTGACAACTACCTCGTCGATACGTTCTCCAGTTTTCGTATCGATTAGCTCGCCGAACAGCGCCCGTCCAGCTTCGAGGGAATGCTTGAGTCGAAGGAGCGGAATGGCAATCCGTCGCGATGCCGGTCCGCTCACCCGTATGACGCCAATTCCTCCACGACCTGGGGGCGTGGAGACGGCAACGATCGTATCGTCGAGGTGCACTCTGGAATTCTAACCAGCGACTACAGATCGCACCGTGCCACCTGCAGCCAGGTTTAGGGCTCGAGCAGAGAATTCAGGAATGAATCGGGCCTGAATCAGAGAACTGCGCCACTTGTCAGGTGCTCGCGACCTCTTACTGCGTCTTTGACGGTTTCTTAACCATTGGCCCATTCTCCCGGGTCACTGCGACGTGAGACTCTCCTTGGGGTTTGTTGTATGGGAACCATAGACATTGCATGTAAACTACTGAATCTAAACTGTTAAATTCCGCAACTTTCCAGCATTTGCTTGGTCTGAATAGAATAGAGGAGAGGTGACCCCATGAAGCGCACTTTCTGGTGATGGTTGCACTTGTAATGTTGGTGACTGCCGGAGCAACACAGCTAGCTCTTCTGGGCACGCCGGCGTTTGCGGACAAGAGTCAGGATCAAGGTCGCAACGTAACCGGACAAGTAATGACTAAATCGGAGACGCCGCTTCCTGACGCTGTCGTGTATCTGAAAAACACCAAAACCCTGACCATCAAGAGCTTCATCACCGAGAAAGATGGGGGCTACCGCTTCCACGGACTTTCACCAAACATCGATTACGAGATCTACGCCGACTACCAAGGCCAAAAAAGCCCAACCAAAACGGTCAGCTCGTTCGATAACCGCAATAACATCACCCTCAACATCCGCATCGATACCAAGTAGGTGACTCGGGGAGATTAGCGGACAACAAGCTGATCTCCCGTCGTTCTCTGCTCTTTGACTGCTCCCTTGCCCGATTGCTATTCGGGGTGTTCCCTGTCCGCGTTTGCCTTTCCGTATCTTCTCGGGATGAAATCAGCTTCCTCTCTGGTTTACAGAGATGAAACAACTCCACACGGTCAGACGCGGAACCTTTTGTGGGCAATAGGACCCTAGTCCTGGTCGTGGTGAGCTCTTTTTCACAGAACGTCAAGATTGAGGTTTTATGGCCGCATCGATTGCTAATGCCTTTGTCCAACCGAGTGGGAACCTTCTACCGGAAGTGCGTGAGTATCCGAAAAAGATCGTTATCCGTTCTCAGAATCGGATCTTTCTTCAGACAGTAAGCGAGATCGACCACCTCACGGCTGCCGCAAACTACGTGCAAATCCATACCAACGGCCAGATGTTTCGCATTCGCTCTACCATCAACGCGATCGAACAGCGTCTGGACCCAAAGAAGTTCGGGCGCGTGCATCGCTGCGCCATCGTGAACTTCGATTGCGTTAAGGAGTTTCGGCCGCTGCAGCGCGGCGATTATCTGCTTGTGCTGAATAACGGAACTCAACTGAAGATGAGCCGTCGTCATCGTGATCAACTCGAGAAGCTGGCTTGTGTCTCCGTTAGTCATCTGGTGAAATACGGGAGTGCCGGCAACGAAAATCCGGGATTTGCTCAGGCAAATTCCGTCAGTGGACGAGGTCCTTCGCTCGTCTAACCTAGCGGCGACATTGCAGCGCGAGGGCCGCGCCACCACCAGCGACGCGGTCCGCACTGTCCTTGAGCGCTTGCGGCAGGAGATCAGTAGCGGAGCTCTGGACAACAATACAGCGCAACTCGCTGTAGATGGGATTCCGGCAGCTGTAGAACGCGAACTGCGACAATCGCTGGATCTGTCGCTGCGAAGAGTCATCAACGCTACCGGAGTAATTCTTCATACCAACCTGGGGCGCGCGCCTCTTTCTGCCGGGGCAATCGAACATCTCTCAGACATCGCGGCGAATTATTCCAACCTGGAATTCGATTTAGATAGTGGAGAACGCGGCCGGCGGGATGTGCACGTGCAGCGTCTGCTTGATCGCCTGCTCGCGGAACATCGCTATCCGAAGGCGGGCGGCGACGATGCCGCTCCCGAAGCGATCGTGGTCAACAACTGTGCCGCCGCCGTATTCCTGGCTCTCAACACGCTGGCGGAAGGCGGAGAAGTAATCGTCTCGCGTGGCGAGCTAGTCGAGATCGGTGGCTCATTTCGCGTACCCGATGTAATGGCGAAATCGGGGGCACGGCTTCGTGAAGTTGGCACCACAAATCGCACACGCCGCTCCGACTACGAGAAGGCAATCACCGATAACACCCGATTGCTGCTTCGCGTTCATCGGTCAAATTTCGCGATGATCGGATTTACGGAGCAGCCAGCCGCGCGCGAACTGGTAGAGCTAGGGCGCAGTCGGGGTGTGCCCGTGATGGAGGATCTCGGCAACGGCTTGCTCGTGGACCTAACCAGCGCAGGAATTCAAGGCGAATATGGATTGCATGAGAGTCTTCGCGCCGGTGTTGACGTTGTATGCGTGAGTGGAGACAAGCTATTAGGCGGTCCGCAAGCGGGCATAATCGCCGGACGCAGAGAGCTCATCAAACGCATTCGTGCGAATCCATTATTCCGGGCGCTGCGCGTGGACAAGTTGACCTACGCGGCGCTTGAATCGACGCTGCTGGCCTATGTGAAGCAGGATTATTCGGCAATTCCTGCTCTGCGGATGATTTACACACCAGCCACTGAAATCCGTGGCCGCGCTAAGTCTTTCCTTGCACGCCTCGGAACCATACCGGGTGTGCATACTGAAGTCGTTGAAGGAAAGTCGGTGATAGGCGGGGGCACCGCGCCTGCAGCGACTCTCCCAACACTACTGGTTGCCATTACCTGCGATCATCACAGTTGCGAGTCACTTCTGAGTCGCCTTCGCGCCCAATCGCCACCTGTGATTGCCAGGATCGAGGACGATTGCCTCGTGCTCGATCTGCGAACCGTCTCTGCTGACGATGAGGGACCTTTGTTAGCCGCGTTGGCATCGACAGTTGAGACTTCACAACCATCCCAGACGGTTTAATCGCTGTGGCTACCATCCACACCATAGGACACTCGACCCGTAGCCTGAACGAACTGATAGGGGCACTTCAGGCTCACGAAATAAGGACGCTCGTCGATATCCGTTCCTTTCCTATGTCACGGAGGTTGCCACATTTCAACCGTGAGAATCTCGAACGAGACTTGCCACAACAGGCAATCGACTATGTCTGGCTGCGAGAACTTGGCGGACGCCGTAAGCGCCAGGTCAAAGACTCTCCCAATGTCGCTTTGCGAAATGACTCATTTCGCAACTACGCTGACTACATGCTGACTCCAGAGTTCGCGACTGGCATCGGCAAGTTGCTGCTGATCGCCCAAAAGGGACCCGTTGCGATCATGTGTGCGGAACGAGTCTACTTCCACTGTCACCGGATGCTGGTCTCAGACTATTTGACCGCGCATGGACACGAGGTGTTGCACATCGAGGATGCCCACGCGGCGCGACCGCACAGGCTGATGGCTGAGGCGCGTATGGTCAATGGGCGATTGCTATACATTGGCGACCGGCTCTTCGCATGATCATTGGCACCGGAGTGGACATTTGTGAGGTTGGGCGCATCAGTGAGTCGATCGCGCGCTTTGGTGACCGCTTCCTGCGGCGTGTATTTAGCGAAGCGGAGATCCGCTATTGCCAGGCAAGAAGAAACTCAGCCGAACGTTTCGCAGCCCGCTTCGCAGCCAAGGAAGCGGCGATGAAGGCGCTGGGAACCGGCGCATCACGCGGAGTTACATGGACCAGCATCGAAGTAGCCCATGCTCCCGGCGGGCGTCCGATTCTGCGACTGGCCGGAAAAACTTCTGAAATCGCGGAGAAACTCGGAGTTAAGCGAATCTCGCTCTCTATAACTCACACTGCGACCACCGCTTTGGCCATCGTGATTTTCGAGGACGGGGAGTAGAAGTTCTGGCGCCGGGCCGAGTCAGCCCTTGCGCCGCTCCGGAACCGGCTTTGATGTGCGCGAGGCTTTGCGTCGTTCCTTGCCGGTTCCATCCATTGCAAAATCCATGCTGCCTACTACGTGCAGGCGCAGGAAATTCGTCGATCCGCTGGCGGTGCGGGTGCCGGCCACAATGCCGATGACGTCGCCGTTATGTACGACTCCGCGCTGCCAAAGCAAACGTTCGGCGCCGCGGACCATGTCATCGGTCACCGGAGTGTGGTCGCAGATGATTGGGGTGACGCCCCAAAGTAGATTTACGCGATTGCAAACTGCAGGCACGTAGGAGAACGCGTAGATATCTGTCTTGGGACGATACTTTGAGATGAGCCGCGCTGTTGTTCCCGTTTCGGTATAAACAGAGATCGCACGCATATCGAGTTCCTGAGCTGCGTGGGCTACAGACTCGCAGATGGTTTCGGAAATAGAGAGCTTCCCGTTGCTGCGCCGTCGATGAGCAGGCTCGGCAGCCATCTGGCCTTCGGTTTCCTCGACGATTTTGGCCATCATGCGGACCGCCTCGCGCGGATACTTTCCGCTTGCTGTCTCGGCCGACAACATCACGGCATCGCTTCCGTCGAAGATCGCGTTGGCTACGTCGCTTGCTTCTGCGCGCGTTGGGCGCGGGTTCTCGATCATGGACTCCAGCATCTGTGTGGCCGTAATCACTGGTTTGCGCCACGCAGCGGCACGACGGATCACATGCTTCTGGATGATCGGGACTTTCTCCGGCGGCATCTCTACACCAAGGTCGCCGCGAGCCACCATCACGCTGTCTGAGATTTCGAGTATCTCCTCCAGATGTTCGATAGCCTGCGGCTTTTCCAGCTTCGCCACTACCCACACATCGCCACCGAATTGTCGGATTTTTTCGCGAACCGCCTGCACGTCAGCCGCGGTACGAATAAAAGACACGGCGACAATATCCACACCGTGCGCGAGCCCAAATTCCAGGTCCTTTTCGTCTTTTTCGGTAAGTGAAGGGACGCTGACGATCGTTCCTGGAAGGTTGATCCCCTTGTGCTCACCCAGAATGCCGCCATTCACGACCTCACATTCGACGTCGTCGCCTTGAATCGAGCGCACGTGCAGTTCGATCAAACCGTCGGATAGCAGGATGCGAGCTCCCGGCTGCACCTCCCGTGCCAGTGTCTTGAATGTTGTAGAGATGATTGAATTCGTTCCCGAGACGTCCTTAGGAGTGATTGTGACTCGCGAACCCGCCTTCAGTGCGACTGGTGTGCGATATTTCAATCTGCCCGTACGGATTTTTGGGCCTTGAAGATCCTGAAGAATACAAATGGGCCTGGATTCGGAAGCTGCAACTTCGCGTATGGTGGCAATCAGCCGGGCTTTCTCTTCATGGGTGCCGTGCGAGAAATTCAGCCGGGCCACATCCATGCCGCTGCGAATCAATTCGCGAACCACAGCCGGAGAACTACTAGCGGGCCCAAGGGTGCAGACGATCTTCGCCTTGCGTCGGATCTGGGGATGTTGAGGGACTACTGCAGATGCGGTCATGCTCGTTGAATTCGTTCTATGCTAAATCATTTTGCTTTTTCGGGTGCGCGGCAAGATCGATGCAGGCTCATAACTAAAACGTTTCAATAGCTCGGGATGAAGGCTTGGACACGTATCGCCGATTCTTGGCAGGAAACTCTCAAAGCTCACCCATTAGCGCATTTCAGTTCTGGGGCTCGCACTTGGGAAACACCAGAGCGTTGAATTCCGCTCCGATGAGTACAACGATCGAGACAAGGTACAACCAAACCAGCAACGCGATCACGGCTGCCAAAGAGCCATAGATGACTGCATAGTTTGCGTACTTGCTGATATACCATCCAAAACAGACCGTCGCGGCAAACCACAACGCAGTTGCCAGGACGGCTCCAGGAAGAACCCGTCTCCATGATTGCGTGCGTGGGATCGCCAAGTGATAGATGACAGCGATTACAGCGATGCTGGTCAGCGCTCCGATCGACCAGCGTCCCCAGACCCAAAGCAGCAAAACTGTTCCACGCAACTCGTAGATGGTGTGGGCGGCCAGCCAGTTCTGCAACTGATTCCCAAAACCCACCAGCACCGTAGCGAATCCCAAAGGCACCATCGAGAGAGGAACCAGCAACAGAGCCATCACGCGTTCCTTCCAAAATCCCCACGGGTTCACCTGAATCCCATACGCCCGCCGAAAGGCCGACATCCAGGAGACAATCACACCGCTGGCCGCCGTGAGCATCACCAGCGAGGCTGAAACGATCACCCGCACCGGTCGAATGTTGCTGCTATTGAAATAAGCGAGGGCCAAGGCATTCGTGCCGGCCGGCAGGACTCTTCCCAGGGCATAGGAAATCTCCCGCGTTAACTTTGTCGTTTGGTTGGAAGCAGCCACGATGGAGGCTAGAACCAGGAACGCGGGAAAGACGGTGAGAATCGAAGAGTAGGCTGCCGCTTTGGCTGTAGCGAAGGCCTCGTGCTGAAACGCCCGCCACACCGCCCTCCGCACATGCCCGACGAGATGGAGCATTGATGAAGAGGGTATACGAACGGTGGAATCATCGCATGTGGCAAAACTCGACAAGATCAGAACGAGTCTTGCTCTCATTTTTTACAATGTTTTTACACTCTCGTCTTCGCCGTATATTCGCTATACGTGTTAGACTCTTCACACTATGAAAGTGAATGAACTCTTGTTGCCGCATTACGATCAGGAAGTTCTGAACACCCGGCG
>Ga0209687_1000450_pt1 | contig 13659 bp, 17 predicted proteins | sample GraSoiAngelo_136_FD_185893 | JGI IMG/M metagenome (GOLD analysis project Ga0209687, IMG submission 185893) | Grasslands soil microbial communities from the Angelo Coastal Reserve, California, USA - 14_0929_09_20cm (SPAdes) (version 2) | ecosystem: Environmental > Terrestrial > Soil > Grasslands ...
GCGGCAGGAGCTGTTCGGTTTGGTCTGGCAGCGGCTCAGAGTTCCTGAAACATAGACCGATCAGCCTTACGCCGCTAATTTGAAAGGCTCGATTACCGACCTTCGATTGGGCGGGAAGATATTCTTTTCCGCAAATTGACTATTGTTCGCCCAACACACGCACCAGATTGGAGGAGATGTGGCGGGGACCGCCGCCCGGCCCCCCCCCTCCATCTCGCACTCGAAGCAGTTTTCCCCTCGTCAACCCAACTGTTCGTTGGTCGTTGAGAAATTCGGGTTAGGCCTTACCCGACAGGGACTCTCACCCTGCAAGAAGATGCCAAGCTTACCTTGGCGCTACTAACGCCCGCATTCAGCGGGGCCGCGAGAGAAAATGGGGAACGATGAGAGACTTGCTTCGCGGCCTCAGCTGCAACGTCTTGTTAGACGCAGTTTACGGGGCCACAATCTTCGGTTTGTATTGCACGCCTGGTAATCCATCGAAGTCTGAATCCTGCGTCCACAAGATGGCGTTATGAGCCTGGGCAGTCGCTAAGATTATGCTATCCGCTAGGGGCCGCTTAATATCAAGACTGATTCTTGCCGCTTCCAACGCGACGGACGCATCCAGATTTACTACTCGTCCCTGCTGCATCAGCGCCACTGCTTGGAGAGCATCACTCTCGCCTCGTTGCTGCAATACACGCTTGAATACCTCAAATATGCTGATGGTAGGGACTATGAGATTGACGATATCCTCAATCGCAGGAGCAAAGAACTCAGCATTCGGGCCATCAGCGAAGTATTCTAGCCACGCAGAAGAATCGACAACATTCATACACGGTCATTTTCCCGTTCTACGGTCGTATCGATACCTTCGAGGAAGCCTCGCATCTGGCGCAGAGGCTTAACTGGGATGAACTCAATTCTGTCGTTATAAAGTAGGACTTGTATCTTTTGACCGGGTTGAATACCTAGCGGTTCGCGCACTCCACGAGGAAGCTCAACTTGAAAGTCCGATGAAACAGTGACAGTTTCCATAATCCTTACCTGCTTTTGCAAACAGTTCCAATTTACGCTTTTTGGTGATTGTGAGCAAGTGGCGTCTCTGCGTCTAACGCCCCGGTTGACCGGGCGCGCGAGCCATACCCAAAGAAACCATGCGAAATCTGCTTCGCGCGCTCCTGTCGAAACGATTGTTATACCGCCTTTTGATGGCGGTTAAGTCTTCTTCGTTTTTGTAGCGCTCGCTTTGCCATCTATTAGTTTTTGACTGCTTAAGAACGTCTCTAAGAGCTTATCTAATCCCTTTGACTTCAATTCAGATAATAACTTGGATTCAAATGCAAGTATATCTCGATGTGTTGTAATCAACCTGATTCCAGAAACACTGAATAGCAATAGAGGTAAAGCAAGCAATACAACAAGCACGATTAGACGACCCGAATTATTGGCTAATTGGCCTGATGCTTTAATTCCAAGTGCGAAGAACAAAAGCACCTCGATGGCAATATAGAAAACCATCACGGCTATTTGGCCTGCAATTGAAAGCCACAACGGTAACTTCTGTCTATCAAGTATAGTCTCTGTTTCATGGGTTAGAAGAGGCAGGCCCGACAACTTGAAAACTTTGTCTTCAATTCGAGCTATTCTTTTGCCTGCTCTATGGATGTAGTATCCAGCATTAATGACGAAGCTCAGAAAGGTAACAAGTATTGGTATGACGAATAATAAGATTAAATCGCGAGGAGCTTCTGCTTTCCAGCCCAGAACACCTCCAAAGAAAACAAACAGCAAAGGTACAAAATATAGTTTGGGAGCATTTAATCTATCATCTATTTCTTTGCGCAAAGAATCGTACTCCTTCAGCGCGATATCTATATTATTCTTCATATCCATTTTGACGGAGTCATTCATATTATCTCTTATGGCTATCTATAGCATCAGGATGTCGAGCAATTCGATCCACATTGGCGGTATAACTCCGAAGCTCAGCCGCCGGGCTTGCGTAGCGAAGCGAAGCAAGAACGGTCGGCTGGAGCGACTTGTTGGGCATTGCACTTTCAGTCGGAGATTTCAATTGTGTCTGACCCGATGGAATCCCTACTCCTTCGTCTCTTCTATGCTCCGCTTGCTGCGCACCCGCTTCAAAGCAAAATACGTCAAGAGCATAGCCAACGACACTGGAATCCACAGGGAGGGCCTACTGAAGAAGTTGGCGAAGAGATTGCTAATAGCATCGTCGCCCCAGAACTGTTTTCCGTCCGGTACTGGGACGTGAAGTAGACGCAATATATGGTGCAATATACGACTCCCAAACTCCCAGAACACTAACAACAAGACTAAGGATGCTGACCAGAAGGCCTAGAATACTTGCATAGGCTGCCCATCGCTGAAGCGGTCTTTCCGGGTAATTCATCTCTCCCTACCTCTTGCTGAGTGCTAGCTTTTAAAGGTCTTGAGCAACTTGGCGTATGGTGCCCAACGGTAGCGTCACCGGGCCGCGCGTTTGATTCAAGAGCAATCGAGGAACAGGACCGCGTCATAAGAAGCGAACTCGCGCGGCTCCGGTGCACGCAGAGTTCGGTGTGGTCTATTTCTTGACAATGAACTTTTCTCTGTCCCATTCCCAGTCATACAGTTTTTGGCCAGTCGGCGTGGTTACTTTTATTGTGCGCCCATACCGCGGCAAGTTATGACGATATTGTTCGTTGTGTTTGACTGGGAGCGTCTGTTTTGTCACATCTCGCCATTTGCCCTGTTCATAAAGGTAAAAATAGAGATATGTAATTTCGTCTGTATCACCTGCTGTAGTTTGGACGGCAACCAGATGATTGCTATCTTTTTTCTTGAAGAGACAGACCCAAATCGAAGGTTGCGCCCCATCGCCTTGTGCAAAAAGATATCCATTGTTTAGATCAACCACCGATTCCTGGTGAGAGAGCATCCAGTTTGCGGTCTTGTTCTTTTCGGATTCAAAGAACTTTTCGGGTAAAGCATAGAAGTAATCTTTCACATTTTGCGGCGGGGCTGTCTGCGCAAGAGCCCCTACCAAAGCTGTAGCAAGCCAGATGATCACAGTTTGTATTTTTGAGTTTCGCCTCATATTACTGTCATCAACGGAAGATACCGAACGACTAAGCTCACCTGTCGGGCCGCTGCAAGGGACCTTGACGTCGCGCGAACGTAATGCGGGCCCGGTCAGGTGCAGCGCTTGGTTCGGCCGTGCCTCTTGAAACTCAACGCTCATCGACCTTCCACTTTTCCCCTTCCTTGATGACGTTGAGGGGAAACGCCTCCTTACCTTTGTGAAACAGTGTGACCTTCCCTTTCTCTCTGTCGCCAGAGAACGTGAAGCTGAAGTCGTTGAGGTGGTAATCGCCGAATAGTTTCTTCATGTTCACCTGTGCTTCTTTCAGGTTCTTCTCCCAGCCGCCCTGGTCCTTGTCTTCCCGGATTCGCTTGGAGTACGCATTCTTGAAGCCAGCAGCATTGGAGCCCTTCGCCGCTTTCAGCACTGCGATGACAGGAGCGGCCTCTGGGGGCGTCTTGAACTCTTGCGCACGAAGGATCGAGCAAGACAATACGAACCCAAAGAGTCCCAAACAGACAGCCACCGTCCGCATGAATCTATCCTCCTCTGAAGCCGAACAAGTAATTGAGCGGTTTCTGTTAATCTTCCCATCACCGCGCCTGTCGCGGTTGAAGCTAAAAGTCGTTCCTTCTACCTTCACGCGATAACTCATCCTTTGTACATCAGATGAACGCCCCTCGCACGAGCCCTCCTGATTCGCATCGCCCGACCTGAGTGCGAAATCTACTCCAAATCGAAACGGCTTGATAAGCCGAAAGACGGCATGTATGTTGCGTTTTCTTTATATCATCTCTGGCGGGCGAGGTATACTGCTTCGGAGCTTTAGCCCGTGTACTCCAGTGCACGGTTGCCGATAGAACCGACATCGTCGTCGCGGGAGCTCTCTTCTCATTTCGCATAAGACTCCAAGTAACCACATCCTCGACATCTGTATGTTTTTACTTTCACATTCTCTTTGCCTTTGGTCTTAGTTCCTAGCCAAAAACTCTTCTCTGGCCGGCCTTCTACCCACTTGCTCACCAGAACCGCGCCTTGGGTATAATCCGCGATGAACCCTTCTTCCATTCCCTCATTACACTTCGGGCATTTTATTTCAACGGCAGTCATTGCTTTTCCCCTTTTCGGCACGAAATAGTCGCTGTTTCCATCAGTTAGATTCTACTCTCGAAGGACTAACGTTGCGATAACTCCGCTTCATAGCGGTTTACCCCGGTACGTGTCGCAACAACTCGGCGTGACGGTGTAGGATCTGAGTTCCGTCATGACGAAGCCCTCAACTAACCCTACGTCCGCAAGGCAAAGTCAGTCGGCGGATGATTCGCATAAGCTCACATCGGCCTGGAGTCCGCTTCGCGTACAAATCTTCCGCGCACTTTGGATAGCTTCCATCGCCTCGTACATTGGTACGTGGATGCAGGACGTGGGCGAGTCCTGGTTGATGACATCGCTGACGACTTCACCTGTTCTCGTAGCCCTTATAGAAACAGCCGGCAATTTGCCTGTGGTTCTGCTTGCCCTGCCCGCGGGAGCGCTCGCCGACGTGGTTGATCGCCGTCGTTTGCTTCTGATCATGCAAAGTTGGATGTGCGTGACCGCGGGAGCGATGGGCTTACTGGCCGTGATGGGCCAGATGACTCCTTCGCGTTTGCTCTTACTGAGTTTTGTTCTTGGCGTCGGGGCGGCGATGAGTAACCCGGTCTGGCAGGCCATTACTCCCGAGTTGGTTCCCGCGTCCGATCTGCCGGCCGCCCTCGCGCTTAGCAGTGTCGGAATTAACATCGCCCGTGCGATCGGCCCTGCTTTGGGCGGTCTCATTATTGGCGCGTCCGGGCCCTGGGCAGCCTTCTTCCTCAATGCGGCTTCATTCAGCGGCGTAGTAATTGTGATCTATCGCTGGCGACCGGCTCCGCGCAAAAGCGCCCTGCCGCCGGAAGACATCGTCGGTGCTATGCGCGCCGGGACGCGATATATCCGCCACTCGCCCGCCCTCCAAACGGTATTGATCCGTAGCGGCGCCTTCGTTGTTTTTGCCAGCGCACTGTGGGCGCTCCTCCCGCAGCAGGCTCGCAGAGGTCTCGGTTTGGGCTCACTCGGCTATGGGTCGCTCCTGGGTTGCATCGGTCTTGGAGCTGTAATCGGCGCGTGGTTGCTGCCGCGAACGCGAGCGCGACTTTCGATGAACAATGTGGTCGCTGTAGCAACGGTAGCCTTCGCGTTAACGACAATCTCCCTTGCGTATGTGCGCTCTTTCGGGGTGCTCGCCATTGCATTAGCGCTTGGCGGCGTCGCATGGATCGGAGTGCTGTCGAGTTTGAATGTCTCCGCTCAGACGATTACGCCTTCCTGGGTGCGCGCACGAGTCATGGCTGTTTACCTGCTGGTGTTCTTCGGCGGTCTCGCCGGCGGGAGCGCATTGTGGGGATTTGCGGCGGCGCGAGTGGGCGTCTCTGCCGCACTCTTGTTCGCCGCGGTTGGCCTGATCATCGGTCTCGTTGCGACGTGGCGCTATCGGCTGGTTGGCGAAGAGAATTTGTCTCTGACGCCTTCGATGCACTGGCCTGAACCAATAGTCCTGATCGATCCACAGCCCGACGAGGGACCGGCCATCACTTATGTCGAGTACAAAATCGATCCTAAAAGTGCGGATGAGTTTTTGCAGGCAATGACGGAGATGAGACGGATACGTCGGCGTGACGGCGCGATCCGTTGGACCTTACTTCGTGACACCGCGGATCCGCGGCGATACATCGAAACCTTCGTGACTCAATCGTGGGTCGAGCACTTGCGCCAACACGAGAGAGTGACTGCCGAAGATCGCGAAGTCGAGGAGCGCGCTCAGTCTTTTCATGTCGCCGCCGGCCCGCCCAGGGTAACCCATTTGATCGCGGAGCAACTGCCGAAGTGAAACCCAAACCGCGCAGCAACGCTAACCCGAAGTCTCCTGAGAGAAGGGCTCGTCCGCCGTCGGCCCATACACTGACGGTAATGGAATGTTCAGCAATCGAAGATACACCGACAATTGACCCCGATGATGAATGAGATGGTTCAATGCGGTCGTGCGAACAACGACGAGCCGGGGCATCTCAAAGATCACCTGCTCGCCATATTTATAACACCACGGGATGAGCATCTGCTCATCCGAGAGCGTTTTTAGTACCGCGAAGGCGCGGAAACGTTCTCATCGAAAGTGCGTAAGTGGGGTTAGGCCGCGGACTGCCGCAGGGAGCGTGGGAGTTCATTGACCGGCAGGTGGTTGCCAACAATTCGGCCTTGTTTCCCTCAGGATCGATGACCCGGGCGAACTTGCCGTACTCAGAGTCATCGATCTTATCGAGGACGTTGCAGCCTTCCGCCGGCCGCCGCGCCGTTCAGAAGATCGGCTTCAGTACCATCCGGCCGTACGCGACGAACACCATGAGGAGGCCCAGCACGGCGCTCAAGATCATGGGCGTAATCTCCCGATACTTGGTATGCACCCAGACGAACACGAGGCTCTCGCTCGCCAGGACTGCGGCGGACAGGACCGTCAGCGGCGGGCGCCAAGGGAGGGCGGCGGGGACGATGAGCCCGACCATGCACACGAGCTCCAGGGTGCCCAGGGCCATCCAGGCTTCCCGCGGCAACGCACCAAAGGACGTGACCTGCTCGCTTATCTTATCGAACATGAAAACCTTCATGCTGCCCGACGCTCCGTACAGGAGCGCGGCGAGGACCTGCAGTACCCACAATAGAATGTTCATCGTATGCCTCCTCCCAGTTTCCGCGCCGGAGCGCACCGCGTGATATCTCCAAACGCGATCCACATTTTGATCTTGCCCCGGACCTGGAAGGCCGGACCGCCGAACATCTTCTTCTCCACCTCAATGCCTCCGACTCTGATCATTCTCATCGCTGTCCCGCCTGCGGATCGCCCCTGGCTCTGGTTCGCACCCTTTCCTCTTGCCGCTCGCGCTCACCTTGATCAAATGAAGACCGCTGCGCGCGCTCCACTGCATCGAGAGTTCGGCGCCGGATTCTATACGATGCTAGGGATTTTCGGGCCACGGCCTCGAGCTGTGTACCACAGCAATGATGTCAACCTCGTCGTCGAGCAAGTGATAGATGATGCGATACGAACCCTCAAGTACTTCACGGATGTTCACATCGTTTGCCTCCGGGCACGAACGCGACCGGATCTCGGGAATGCTGCGATTTTGCTGCGATCGACGCGTTAGTCGATCCACAATCTTCTTCGCGTAATGTGGCGACGAGCAATGAATGTACTTATGTCACGCAACTGAGCTAGTGAGGCAGCAGTCCAATTTACTTTCATTCCGGTAAGCCAAACTCCGCTCGAACTTCCTCAACGATAGAGGTGGGAGATCATCAATCAGTTTCTTGGCTTCTTCCTTAAGATCACGTTCCATGTGTGCATTCTACCCTTCTAGGTTCCCATTCGCGCAAGGAGCCGAACGTCAGGTTCACAGGCGCTGCGCGACGGCATTGGATGAACCATGAGCCCATAAGTGCGGGTGCCAGGCAGTCGTGTCAAATGCGCGAGTTCTTTCATCGTGCGAGTAGAGTTCTCGCCATGATAGACGGCATTGAGCAATCCTCCACGCAGAAGCTGTGCCAACTTGTTGCCATCGACTCGATCTTTATTTCCGCTTTTGAGTAGACGATTCTGCCGAGGATCACACACGATGATCTCGGCGACCAATGGTTTGATCAAGTCATATAGCCACGCAGCCTGAGTGCCTTCCTCAAAAAGTCAGATGAACACTACCTGATAGACCGCGGATTAAATCCCGGAGCGCTTCAGGAGTGGTTTTGATAGTTGACTGCATAAGGACCTTACCTTCCGAGTCGTGGACTGCGACCGAGGTGCTTGCCTGATGCACGTCAACTGCGGCGTTTCGATTCTCCATCAACACGTGTCCCGTATAACTCGGCTTGGCTTCCTTCCCCTTACCCTTCTTGCACAAGACCTACATACTTCAGATTGTTCATTGGACGTTCCTCCTGGTGACAGGTTGACGGTTGGAACTGAGCTACGACCGAAGAAGCGTCCTTTCATATAGCGTTAGACCCGGGGTATTTTACGACGCATTTTTCTTTTTGTGGTATTCGCTCTTTATGCAGTTGGTTATTGCTGTCTGGATTTCCAAGCCATAACCTTATTATGGATTTCGTCTATGTTTGCCTCGCCCCAATAATCATTTATCTCTTGAACTGAGTCGCCTTTTCCGCGTTCGAGCAAAATGACAAATTGAGTTGCTCTTTGAAGACCTAGCTTTTCTACAAGGAGTGTCCAGCCTTCTTGGATAACATCAGCATCAATCAAGGGTGTGGTACTCATTCAATTTCTCCCTTCTTCATCTTTTCAACAAAGAGGATAGGGTTCATTGCTGAAAAATATCCCGTTCGATAGGGCTTTGCCAAACGCCGATAACATCTCGCCTGCTTAATCTCCGTCACTTTCTTGTCACATGACAGAAAATACCGTGCTTGCCCGATGATCGCCGAAGCGATATGCAACGCGTCACGCGCTCGAATGTGGCAATTGTTTTGAATCCCTTTGCCTAGATTCATGACCTCATCTGAATTTTCGATATGCTTGTTGCGCATCCCAAGATAATCTTTCACTTTGGCGCGTTTTTCTTCACTGAGAATATTTTGAACCTCAAAGTCTAAAATGTCCGACCCAAGCAAGGCCAATCTCTTCGCTTGGACATCTGCGATAATTTCAAGAAACGCATTGGCTTCTGCTTGAATGTCGTTTGGCGTCTGGTCGTCAAACGGGCGCGAATAAACATTCGTGTCAAGGTAAATCAGCCTTGCCTCCGTATCCGTCAAGCATTCTTCCTTTCGCCGAAATTAAGCATGTCAGGTCTCTGTAAGACTGATTCTATCACAAAGAATCTTGTCGGATGAATTCAACGCTTATAAGCCTTTTGCTTTACACGCCCACCTCAGATGGATTGTTAGCTAACAGTGCGGCGCGGTGATGACGCTGCCTCTAGATTGAACCCGGTGGCACTTGAAGCGATCCTTTGCGCGTCACTCTTATCCAAGTCAAGAGAGTCACCAAGCCAGCTAGCGCACCGATGAGCATTGCGATCACAGAGGCAACCTGGATTACTACTCTCAAGCGATCCGCGCGAACCCCTACAGGAACTCTATTGATCAACAACTCACTTGTTGCCTCTATGCTAAACTCCAACGACTGTTCTGTGGTGTTGCCAACAAGGGGGATCGGTATCACGTTCCCCCTTGGAGTAAAAGCCCGGATATTTCGCAACTCCACTACGCTTGATGCATCAATCGGGACACTGGACGCACCTACCATTATATGACCATGGTTCACGTCCAGGATGAGCTCTTTCAGCAACCCGAATACGTTGAAGCCGTCGAGGGGAGGAATCGGCGGGTACCGGAATTCCATTCCGATATGGTCGAGCTCAGGCACCCTGCTTCGTATGCCATGCGCTTCGACCTTGTCCTTCCTTCTCAAGGCATCTCTAATACGCCCGTATTCAGTAGAGCTCAAGCGCTCCAGAATCGCTACTTCCACTGTACCCTGACTCCTCCGTTCCACCGCTGTCGGCAGAAAGACCGGCCCTCCCCCCAATGTGACAACCTCTTCGTCTGGCCCCAGTGGACGGGCGGGGCGATCTGGATTCGTAAACTTCTGATAATCTTCAGGAGTTCGCCTGTCATGCCTTGAGTCAGTGGTATCTTGTCCAAGCGGCATGATGGACACCCTTGTACTGAACGGACTTCTCACGATGATGACATACATGCCACGCCAACTAGGACGCGAGCCGGGCATTGGCGACGCGGTTCGAGTAGCCGATAAGAGAACCGCTTGCGGATCATCTGTTGTGAGGATCAAGCTTGACCCAACAAGGTCAATCATTGGATAAGCTAGGTCATCGTCTACTGACGCAACGTTTCCTGTTGGCCCAATGTGCGCGGGTGAACCTTCGTATTGCTCGCGAATGACTGTGGGATTCCAATCCGTCTGGAAGGTCGCCTCTGGCTGTGCGATTGAAACAGTCGAGTTTTCCACAGGGATATACGCTGCGATGGGAAAGTCATCTAGAAGTCTGAGATCCACCGACCTATTCGTCACGAGAGCTACAGCATCGTCGCTGGCAAATTCGGCTTCGTCAATTAGCTCAACCCCGTCTCCATGGCCGGTTTGTAGCTCTGAGAGATCAAGTGCCTTGTCATATCTCACCAATAGTCGAAGCAACTTGACGTGGGGCCGGAACATACTTGGCGACCATGTCAGATGGTCTGGCTCGGCACTCATTAACCAGTACGCGGTATGCGGTGCTTGCAGGGTACTTGTGAGTCTGAGGCGCCGCGCAGCAAACGTAATACCCCGCCAACGTTCAGCCTTGTCCGCCATGCAGCCGCAGGCTGGACTGTATGTATCACTCTGCTTTGTGCCATAACTAAAACTCGCGTTTCCTGCATTGGAAAGCTGTGCGGTGAACGAAATAGGGACGGTAGATTGAAGGTAGACAAAACCGAGACCCGCCACGATAAGACATAACAGGGCAATCAGCCCGCTCCTACCGGGGCGCTTGATGAGACTCCGACGAGTTGTTTTGTTCGACAGACGGTCTCTTGCCGACCTGGAAGGCTGTGTTCGCTTTGATTTCTTCGCTTTGCTCTTTCGGCTCATTGCAGAATCCGTCAGCTTACTAAAAGTTGGTTACACAGTGATCTACCGGACTTACTCGAAGCCGCTCGGCTCCATCGGCGGGTTAGACCCTCACGATTCGCCGACTCGCCTATGGACCTGCCAATAGTGACTGCAAGTAGCGCAGATGTCATTGCCCTGGCCCGTCGCCTTAAATCCGCGGCAATTGCATGCTGTAAAAGCACCAGGGCCACCGCGGTATATTATTTGGTTCGACGGTGGCGATGCCGAGGCCCACTTCACGAAGCGTTTCGCGGTAAGCGCCATTGAGGACTCGCGGCACTCACCTAACCCCTGGCTGGCTGTCCACGACATTGATCACGAGTGACTGATATTTCGGTCTCATACGGATCCTCCAATGTTTGCGGGGGACTTCAATAGGCGTGTTTCTATCGCTGCCCCATTCAACAACAAGAACCATTCAACGACAGGAAGCTAACGCTCGGTATCACTGGGGGGCGCGAACGACAATGAAAGTAATCATTGCGAACCGCGCTTTGCGCGCTTCCGAGCATGCCGTTGTTAGACGCGATTTGCCTACAAGAGCATCAATGTTCTGCAAATTTTGGTATGCTCTTTGAGATTTCTCTTTGCCCCATTACAAATCAACCCGCTTGTCTCATGGGCAAAGCTTCCCGAAGAATCCATGTTGGCGGCAGTCTCCATCGGGTGGTGGAGGAATACAGCCCTGAGGCGGTCCGCCATCAAAGAGCCCATTGACTAGATTTCCAAATTCTATTGATTCTTCAAAGGCTCTAATTCCATGTTTGCGCCCCACAGAACATACGTCATTAGACCAGAAACACTGCCCTCCCGGATCTGGCTCCCGTTGCAAAAAAGCCCGGTAGAGGTCTGCGATAAATGATTCTATGCTGGCTCTATCGGTATTGTCTTGTGGGTTGCGCAGTTGGTACTCGTTAGTTTGTAGGTAAGTAGTGAGGTCTTGAGCATCATCCGATGCTTGAGTCATAAATAAAGTCGCAACGAAACGCCGCGCTTCTACCAGCAGTGTACCCGTAGTGGCTGCATCCACCAGCCTGCTGTATTCAGCCCGCCGCTCATCGCACGTTGCGAACCTTCCGTAAGCTCCCGCATAAGCTCGCCGGGTAAAATCGTCAAACGATCTTGGTGGCGGAGATTGCGGCGGAAGACTAGGCAGTCCATCGCAACTTTGCTGACAGCTAGTTTGTGCCACACAGTTGTGGGCAGCAAAGCTGGTAGCTGCCATTAAGAAAAAAGCGATAGCTGACAAAACCAATACTACTCTGCCTGCTGATTTAGGTTTTATGTGCATGATTGTGGCTCCTTTCAATGTTAAGCCGCTCTAACCTATGCTAAGAATTCAAATTCTTTCACAGAGATTAACGGCTTATATACTATCCAGACACTTACGTTATTCCGCAGCACCTAATGTGAAGTCGGCTGCCGAAAAGACGCAAGATACTACGCTTTTTCGGTTAAGTATTCGACTCAGCCCTCAAGTAGGTTTAGAGCTGAACGCGGCGGATTATACGTCTTATCTATGAGTGCCAACAAGCCAAAACTGCTGGATCAAGTCCGTGATCTCATCCGACTCAGGCACTACAGCATTCGGACTGAACAAGCCTACGCGGGCTGGATAAAGCAGTACATTTTTTCCACAACAAACCCTGCCCATCGGAGATCGCGGAGGCTGAGGTGACCAGTTTCTGTCGCATCTGGCAACCGGTGGAATGTCGCCGCTCTACTCAAAACCAGCTCTGAGCGCCATTCTTTTGCGGGCACACGTCTTTTATCGCGATACGTTAGTCGGCAAAATAATGTGTGCAGTATCCAGAATTCGTGTTCGTTAACAAAATCACTGAACAAACTCACGGGTAATTCTCAAGAGCTATCCAATAGTTCGCTGAACGGCTGTAGGGTCAGCGGAGATATGCTTTCAACATGAACAAGCCGTCCTTGTTTGCAGGCCGGACACATAGTCAGATCCTTGTCCGTCACCTCGCGATAGCGCTCTCTCCAATCGTAAAACACGTCGCCGGCAAGGGCCGACCTGCACAGCGCGGCTACGACCGCATATCGGATGACGTGCGAACGCTAACGGAAATGGGCCGCGGACCGTGCAGGAGTTCGTCAGGAAAAATGCGCGAGATTCACCGCGTCGGAAAAGGGGCCTGAGCGTCCGCGGATTTGCGCGTTCAACGAATCTGACTATCGCCTCAGGTGGATGCGTAAGAGGAGAGCATGGCAAAAGTGACAAATGAAAAAAGAAATCACCGCGGTTCTAGTGATCGATCCGTATAACGATTTCATTTCCGAGGGAGGCAAAGTATGGGATCGCTTAGATTCGCCTTCGAATTCTGCGAACCGTCGCGAAATGGCCACAACACCGTTGGTGTTGTCCTGGAGTTTGGCCGTTTTGGGGAGGAGATATTGGAGCAAGAGGCGGCGGGGGCAAAGAAGTTATGAGGAAGGGGCGGCGAGTTGTGATGGGGTAATGGTGAGAGGGTGAGGGTTGGCGTTTGCAGAGGGTGAAGAAGCGAAGTGGTGGGTCATGGCGGTGGCCCTGTGGAAGAGGGATGAACGGAGGAGATTGAGCAGGTCAAGGATGGAAGGGCGGAGAGGTTGACCACGTCTCCACTTGGGCAAAGGGAGGAATTGGGAGGAGGTTCTATCGAAGCCGAAGCAGAGTAAGGAAGCCAACAGCAAGAGGCTGTAAGAAGCGACTTGAAATTGAGGCAACCGGGTGACGGCTTTAGCAGACCAGACCTGACCTTGAGCGACACCCTTCGGTGCTCGGCAAAAGTAGACCAGTAGTGCTTGTCAGAAGTGAGCCGGGCTTGGAACAGGGTCAGGAACAACGAGGGCGGTGAGGTATATGCAACATCATCCACGCCGAAGGCGTGAGGGTCTT
>Ga0209687_1000453_pt1 | contig 13578 bp, 10 predicted proteins | sample GraSoiAngelo_136_FD_185893 | JGI IMG/M metagenome (GOLD analysis project Ga0209687, IMG submission 185893) | Grasslands soil microbial communities from the Angelo Coastal Reserve, California, USA - 14_0929_09_20cm (SPAdes) (version 2) | ecosystem: Environmental > Terrestrial > Soil > Grasslands ...
GACGGCGCCCTGCAACCATGGAACGTCGTCGGCGGCAACGTGCAGGCGCTATCCGAGCGGGGAGCGGTCGCCGTCGATCGTTCTTATTTCGACCGGCTCGGGGTCACCGGCGTCGGATCAACGGCGGAAATCCGCGGCCACCACGTCCGCGTTGTCGCCATCACCGACGGCATCCGCTCGTTCGCCACCACCCCTTACGTGTTCGTGGATCTCAAGAGCGCGCGCAGCTACACCGGGACACTAAACGACCGGGCCAGCAACCTCTTGGTGCGGCTCAATCCGGCGGCCGATCGCGAAAAGGTCCTCCAGGCCGTCCGCGCGCAGGCCGGTGACGCCGAGGTTCTCACCCCTGACGAATTCCGCAGCCGCAGCCGTTCGTTCTGGCTGTTCGGGACCGGGGCCGGCGCGGCGCTGTTTGCCGGCGCGCTGCTGGGCGTGATCGTTGGCACCGTGATCGTCGCGCAAACGCTCTACTCCAGCACCAAGGATCATTTGAGTGAATTTGCCACCCTGCGCGCCATGGGGTCTTCCAACCGCTACATCTACAACGTCATCATCTACCAGGCGCTGCTCAACGCGGTGATCGGGTTCGCCATCGCAGCCGGCCTCGGCGCCGTCGTCGTCCAGATCACCGCCAAGAGCGCGCTGCCGATCGTCATCACGCCTTGGTTGATGGCCGCCCTGGCGGTTCTGACAGTCGTGATATGCGTGGCCTCGGCGATCGGAGCCATCGTCCGCGTGGTGCGCATCGATCCAGCCACGGTGTTCATGCGATGAAGGACCCCGTCATCGAAGCCAAAGCGATTACGAAAACGCTGGGCCGCGGTGCCGGGGAGGTGCAGGCGCTGCGCGGCATCGACCTGTCGCTGCGGCGCGGCGAGCTGACGCTGCTGATGGGACCCTCCGGCAGTGGCAAGACGACGCTGCTGTTGATCCTCGGATGCATGCTGGCGCCGAGTTCAGGCGAGGTCATGGTGTGCGGCGCGCCGACCTCGCAGGCGGACAAGGAAGGGCTCGCGAAGATACGGCGCGACCATATTGGATTTGTGTTCCAGTCCTATCACCTGTTCCCAACGCTGACGGCTGTGCAGAACGTGCAGTTGGCGCTGGATATCCGCAGTGAACGGCGCCGCAAGGCCAGGGAAAGGTCGCGCCAGGCGCTGAAGATGGTCGGCCTCGAGCAAAAGACCAACGCGCTGCCGCTCGAGCTCAGCGGCGGCGAGCAGCAGCGCGTCGCGATCGCGCGCGCCATCGTCGCCAATCCCTCTGTCGTTCTCGCCGACGAACCGACCGCTGCGCTCGACGGCAGCAACGGAAAGACGATCATGCGTATCCTCGCCACCATCGCGCACGAGCAGCAAAGCGCCGTGCTGGTCGTGACCCATGATCCGCGAGTGCTGCCATTCGCCGATCGCATCATCCAGATCGAGGACGGCCGCCTGGTCGACGAACGATCGGGTGAGCGCGAGCGCGTGCGCATGCCGCGGTCGGCCGCGTTCGGGGCCGACTGAACGAGGGTCCGCCATGAGCCTGCGCGCCGAATTGCTGCGCCTCGGCATTCGCTTCTTTCTCAAACGCGGCACCCATCATCTCGACATCGAGACCTGGCGGAAGGACATGCGTGCGACGGAGAAATTTGTGCCGCGGCCGCCCGCGCGCAGCCAGACGACCAAAGTCAATGCCGGCCGGCTCACGTTCCACCGGGTCACCACGGAGGCGTCGCGGGCGGAACGCCACGTGCTCTATCTGCACGGCGGCGCCTATGTCTCCGGCGCGCCGGCCTACTACCGACATTTTACCTGGCGGATTGCCGATGCAGTCAAGGCCAGCGTTTGGGCGCTCGAATATCGCCTGGCACCGGAGCACCCATTCCCGGCGGCGCTTGAGGACGCGGTTGCCGGCTATCACTGGCTGCTCGACAACACACCTGATACGCGCCGGCTGTTCGTGATGGGAGATTCGGCGGGAGCCGGATTAGCGCTTTGCCTGCTGTTGAAGCTGCGTGACGACGGCAGACCCCTGCCCGCCGCTGCGGTGGCCATGTCGCCGTGGACCGATCTGGCGCTGACGGGCCTGTCGTTGACATCGAACGCGGCGGCCGATCCGATGTTGAATGCCGACGACCTGCCGGAGCTCGCGCGCTATTATCTCGCAGGTGCCGATCCGCGCACGCCCTACGCGTCGCCACTCTACGGCGATCCGGCCGGCCTGCCGCCGGTGATGATCCAGGTCGGCAGCGACGAAATCTTGGCGGACGATGCCATCCGCATGGCGGAGAAACTACGCCAGCACAATCCTCGCACCCGCCTCGAGATTTGGCCGCGCATGCCGCACGTCTGGCAATTGTTCGTCCCCGTCCTGCCCGAGGCGCACCGCGCGATCGCGCAAATCGGGGAGTTCATTGCAAGCGTCGGTGGCTGAGCTGCCACGCTCGACGAGCGCAAAATTTCTGATTCAGATTTCAAACAGCCAATTTCTCGCCATCGCCCGGCACAGCCGTCCGAAGGACGGCGTCGCTTCCGCTCGCCTATGCCGGGCGATCCAGTATTTCCAGAGACGCCGGTGATTGAATCGAGAAGCCCAGGCGTACTGGATGCCCCGCTTTCGCGGAGCATGACAGTGGGCGAGACGCACTCCCGCGTTCTCGCGGCGCGGATGGCGTCCGAGTTGTCGCGCAGACAACCCTCGAAAAATGAGAGGGCACAGGGAAAGCCGGGTGCTCGATGCACCCGCAGCCTCGCACCCAAAAAAAGCGCACGAGCGTAGTCACCACAGGTTCACCGAGACAGTCCGGCCTTCCCTGCGCAATGGTTTTAACGGCTTATAGCGCGCTCTCCTCGGCGACGAATTCGTCTTGTCACCGTCATCTACGGATTAAAGGTTTGTCTAAGCCCGGTTGGGCCTCTGGAGGTGCTCGCGATAAAGGTCACCGAGCCAGGCACGGGCGGCAGTCGTCCCTGCGCGGCTGTTGCTGCGCGCTGGTCTCGCGCCCTGAATGCGAGCTTACTTGATCGGGTATTCACCGCGGGCCAGGTCGCAAGTCTAGTCTAGGCCGCGGCGCAGGTAACGACAGCACGCCGATGCTTGCGCTGTAGCATCCAGACTGTGACCGCCATGTTCACGATGTTCCAGGCGATGCCATTGAGCATTGCCGCTGCATAGGAACCGGTCCGGTCGAAGATCGCGCCAGCCATCCAGCCCCCTAGCGCCATGCCGGCGAGAGTGACCGAGATGGCGAGGCTGACGCGAAGACCGGCCTCCTGCGCCGGGAACAGCTCACGCACGATCACCGCATAGCTCGGCACAATGCCACCCTGCGCCAGGCCGAAAATGGCGGAAACGACGTAGAGCGAAACCAGCCCGTCGAACGGCAGATAAAGCGCGAGTGCAATGGCCTGCATGGCCGAGCCCAGCAGCAAGGTCGGCAGGCCACCGATGAGGTTCAACACCCAGCCGAAGATCAAACGGCTCGCCACACCAAAGCCGAGCATGACTGCCAGCATCTCGGCGCCGCGCGCAGGGCCGTATCCCAGATCGCCGCAGTAGGCGACCAGGTGGACCTGCGGCATCGACATGGCGACGCAGCAGCACACACCAGCAAAGGCCAGCAGACCCTGGGTGGCATTCGGAGCCAGGCCCAAGCCCAAGCCCAAACCCACGCCTGTGGCTCGATTGACATTGCCGGTGCTTGCCGCTTCCAGCGTAGCCGTGTGGAATACCGGCCGCCGCAGCAGAACCAGGGCGAGCGGCAGCATCGTTGCCAGACAGAATATGCCGATGCCGATATGGGTCTGCCGCCAACCGACCATGGCGATGAAATGTTGGACGATTGGTGGCCAGACCACGCCGGCAAGGGAGCTGCCGGCAGTCGCTAAGGAAATGGCGAGGCCGCGGCGCCTGTCGAACCACAGCGAGGCGTCGGCCACCAGGGGCGCGAACGTCGCTGCGGCGCCGAGGCCGATCGTGACGCCGGAAACAACGGCGAAGGCGGGCAGGCTCGGAGCGAAGGCCGTGAGGACGTAGCCGAGGCTCATCAGGGTCGTGCCCCCGGCGAGCGGTGGGAAGATGCCGAATCGATCGGCCAATCGGCCGACAATGATGCCGCCGATCATGAAGCCGATGGTGGTCAGTGTGTAGGGCAACGTCGCGTCGGCGCGAGGCACGTTGAAATCGGCCTGCACTGCCGGCAGCGCCACGACCAGCGACCACATGCCGACGCAACCGAGTGTGCTGAGGGTGATGGAGGCGATGAGGCGAATCCAGGAATACGACGTCTCGATCGACGGAATTTCATGCGGCACTGTGGTAAGTTTCCTTGAGCTTTGCGTGTAAGCCGGCCATAGGTACGGCCCGCCTTCGTCAGCGACAAAGCAGGATTTCTCTTTTGTAGAACGAGCGAAACTGATGCACCTTGCGGCCCACCGCATAGCCTGGAGCCGGCCATGACCTATCTACTGCCGCCCCTCAATGCCCTGCGCGCCTTTGAGGCCGGCGCCCGCCATCTCAGCTTCAAGCACGCCGCTCACGAGCTGCATGTCACGGCCGGTGCCGTCAGCCAGCAAGTCCGCCTGCTGGAGGAGCGGCTAGGGGTGCAGCTGTTCGAGCGGCGGACGCGGCAGCTCATCCTGACGTCGGCCGGGGAGACCTATCTGGCGCGGATACGTCAGGCGTTTCGTTGCCTCGCCGATGCCACCGCCGAACTCAGGCCTGAGGGCGTCACAAGTCTGCTGCATGTCGGGGTCCATGCGCGTTTTGTCCCTGATGGGTTGCGCACGCGCCTGGCGCAATTCCGCCAGGCCCAGCCACAGGTCGCCATTCGCCTGAGCCAGCCGGCGGGCCTGCACGAGCTGCTCGAGGGCAAGGTCGATCTCGTGATCGCGGAAAGGCTGCAGCGCTATCCAGGTTACAGGTGCGAGCCTCTGGAGAGCGGCTTCCTGATCGGCCCGCTCGGCACCACGGATTGTCCGGAGATCGAAACCCTGCGTTGCTGCCTGCTCGGCCATGTCGTGCTTGAAGGCGCCAGCGCAACCAAGGCGCCACCGGTCGTCGACACGGCAAGCCCGGCAGCCAGACCATCCAAGCCTTCCTTTGCCGTCTGAACGCGGCGCCTCGCATCCCCTTGGTATGCATTTCGGCCTCATTGCGGAAGCCGCTAGTCTAGCTAGCGAAGCTTTTCGACACCCATGACGACACCGCGCAAAGGCGTAGTACAAAATCGCTGGCGCTCGGAGCACCACCGATTGGATCGCGGCAGGCGCCACGACCGCGTCTGATCGCTCCGCTATCGGCGCCTGATTATTGCACGCGGACGTAGTGGACTTTGTTCTTGTTCTGTTCTAGCGTCCGTTTTGTCCTGCGCGCCGCCATCCAGAGCGATTTCCCGAAGTAACAGTTCATCAAGGAATACGATCCCATGTCCGATGCACTTGCCGAGCCCAGTCATCTCCAAATCATTTTTCACAACGACAATGAAACGCCGCTGCAATTCGTCGTTGAACTTCTGCATTCCGTTTTCAACAAGCAGTTCATCGACGCGGTCAGGTTGACCGAGGCAGTCGACAAGGACGGACAAGCAAGTTGCGGGAGCTATCCGCGCGAGGTCGCCGCCGACCTGCTCGAGGCCGCGCGACAACGCGTCCGTCTCGCAGGTCATCCGCTCCGGATCACCAGCGCGGCGGTGGCCAGCGACGCTGAAATATTCGATGGCCGCTGCAAACTCTGCGGCGGGCTTGACTGCGAGAACGTGATTTCGTTCGGAGGCACGGCGACGCCCCTTTGCGATGACTGCATGCTCGAGATCACGCGAGGCCTGCCCGACGTGGTCCGCGCGAAGCGGTTCGATTATGCCCACGAAGCGCTGGCCTGGCATTTCGCCGGTATTCCCCGGGATCAGCTGGTCGCAACCTCGCGGCGATTCCCGGGCCATATGCGCGCCGACGTTCAGGTTGCGATCGACCGGCTGTTCTCGACGTCGCCGCTGCGGTTTTTTGGCATCCACGATCAGCACCGCTACGAGACCCTGACGATCGCGGCGCTGGGCAGACAAGACCGCAATGCGCCCGGCATCGCGCCGGCCCAGTACCACGAAGTGGATGTCGGTGAGAGCGCGGCGGTAAAATGCCTCGATAACGGTTTGTGGCTCTGTGCCACCGGTGGCCTGCGCTACGCGGTGCTGCTCTCCCCGGATAGAGAGTATAATCGCGAGGCCGGAACCCGCATCGAGATACTCGTGCCTGCAGGATCAGAAGGCGCGGAGCTGGTGCAACGCTGCTTCTCGGAACTGGAGAACGCGGTGAACGCCGCGCGTTCCTATCGCGGCAAGGTGCTCTCGCTCGACGCCGCTGCCGAATATGGCGGCCGCTCACGCGGCATCACGGTCCACAAATTGCGGACCGTGCGACGCGAGGAGGTGATCCTGCCCGAAGCCACCCTGAAATTGCTTGACCGCAACGTGCTGAACTTTGTCGGTACCCGGGAGCACCTGCGGCGGCTCGGACAATCGACCCGCAAGGGCATCCTGCTTTATGGGCCGCCCGGCACCGGCAAGACCCACACCATCCGCTATCTTGCGAGCAACCTGCCCGGTCATACCACCTTGATCATCACGGCGGCGCAGGTCGAGTTGCTTTCCCACTACATGAATCTGGCGCGCCTGCTGCAGCCGGCCATGGTGGTGATCGAGGACGTCGACCTCATCGCGCGCAATCGCGACGACATGGGGCCGTGCGAAGAATCGCTGCTCAATGCGCTTCTCAACGAGATGGACGGACTAAAGCAGGATGCGGATATCCTGTTCATCCTCACCACCAACCGGCCGGAGGAGCTTGAGAGCGCGCTGGCGAGCCGCCCCGGCCGTATCGATCAGGCGATCGAGGTGCCGGTCCCTGACGAGATCGGCCGCGAGAAGCTTGTCCAACTCTATGGCCGGGGCCTGCCGCTCGGCGAGCCGATCGTGGTCGATGCCGCGCAGCGGACCAAGGGCGTCAGCGCCGCCTTCATCAAGGAACTGATGCGGCGCGTCGCGCAGGCGAGCATCGCCCGCGATGGCGCCGCAACAGTGGAGAGCGGCGACGTCAGCGAGGCGCTTGACGACATGCTGTTCACCGGCGGCAAGCTCAACATCAAGCTGTTGGGCGGCGCGGTCGACGGATGACGACCGCAGCGACGCGAAGCATCGTCCGGAGACGGCGCATACGTGCCTTCTCACCATCAGGGTCCAATGACGCAAAGACTAGCGCACCGGCATTGGCGGCCGCGGCACCGACGACAGCTCTGGATCGAGCGGGACTTGCGCCGCCGGCGGCGGTAGCGGATCAGCCTGTCGCTGCACGTAAGGTGCGGGAGCCGGCGGCGGCATCATCGGAGCTACCGCGGCTTGCGAGGGCCGATATGTCGCCATCGGGCGGCGCGCCGAAGCGGCCGGCCTGGGTGGAGGCGCCGATATTCTGGGCCGCGGGTTTGGCTCCGAAGCTTTGGTCTCGGCGGCTTTGGCATCGGAAACCTTGGCCGCGTCGCGAGACATTTGCTCCTGATTAGCCTTGAGCTGCGCGATGCTGGCCTTGAGCTGCTCGATCTCTTGCTCCGCGGCGGCGAGATCGCTCGCCATCGACTGCAGCGATTGCGCCTCTCCGGAAGACGGAGCTGCGGCGCTCGGCGCGACGCCATCCGCAGCCCGAGCCGGAGGCGCCGGCGGCGGAGACGCGGCAGTTGCCACGGATGTCTGAACGGCAGCTGGGCTCGGTTGCGATGAAGTCGCGACGAATTGCGGCGCCCACCTCGCGATCATCCGTTGGGCCGTATCGCCGTAAGCCTGCCACGCGGCGGCACCGACACCTATGCACACGGCCAGCAGGAAGCCCGTGAGGCCGCGTATCACCCGCCCGCCGGTCGAGGGCCGGTTGCCCGGGACCTTTACATTGCCGACGGCCGCAGGACGAAATGTCGTATCAACGGGCGGGATCGGTGGGCCAGCGGCGAACTCCGATCCCGTGCCCTTTTGCGGATCGGAATGCTGGCGCGCGGCCGCGCGCAGCAGATTGGAAAGCTCTTCCTCCGCGGGATCCGCGGGCGCGACCAGAACGACACCGGGCGCGACCTCAAGGACGTCGTGTGGATCGTCGGGTTGCTTCGGCTTCAGCGTGGACTGCATTGGCGCTCCGTAACTCAAGTCCCGTAACTCAAGTCCAATGTCACCCGCGTAAGGGCGGCCGGCGCAAGGCCCGGCTAGGTTCGGCCCCTCCGCCACACTCCAGCCCGGTTTGACCAAAGCAAGGCGATACGATGGAAAGTATACGGCCGCCGATGGACCGCCTTTCGGGAACTGCCGTCCCTCTCACGCGTGATTTGCGGCAACGGATTCTCTGCTATCGTTGCCCGAGGGCGTTTCGGCCGCGCTCCGTGGACTGGTCGAGTGACTTTGCTGATTGCGGAATTTCGCAGAAAGAAATGCCATGACGGCGCGTTACATGGTCGGCATCAAGACCAACGGCAAGACCTCAAGCGTGACGGTCGACGCGGAGGACGCGCTGATCGCAGCCTTGAAGGCCAAACAGATGAATCCGGCAGCAGCGATCACCTACGTGCGCAAGCACAACGTGCGGGGCGATCGGCGCCATCCGCATCTGGAGGTTTCCAGGGACGAGCCAGCCTCGACGCGACGGCGATAGCAACGGGATCAACTCTGTGCGAGCGCCAATTCCGGGCGGGCATTAATTGGCACTTTTGGCGTTATGAATGGTTGGAACGCGGCCTTAAGGATTCGTTCCTCAATCCGTCAATTGGTGTGCAGATGGTCAAGCATGTCACTATCGATCGCTGTCGCCGCGCGCTGCTCGGCGCTGCGGGGGCCCTCACGCTGCAAGGCATATTCCGACCGGCGACGGCACTGGGTCAGGCGGCTTCCGGCGCCAAGATGAAAATCGGCATTATCGGCGCCGGCCATATCGGCGGCACGATCGGCGAGCTCTGGATCAAGGCCGGCCATCCCGTATTTTTCTCGTCACGTCATCCCGAGGAATTGAAAGAGCTGGTCGATCGGCTTGGGCCTCTTGCACAAGCAGGCACGGTCAATCAGGCGATTGCGTTTGGCGACGTGGCCTTCCTGGCCGTGCCTTACGGTGCTCTGCCGCAGATCGGGAAAGATTACGGCAAATCGCTCGCAGGCAAGATCGTGCTCGACGCGGACAATGCGGTGGCTGGTCGCGATGGCGCGATCGCCGACGAGGTCGAGCGCGACGGCATCGGCGTGACGTCGCAGAAATACCTGCCTGGCGCCCGGCTGGTGCGCGCCTTCAACACACTCAACTACATGATCTTTGCGCGCGAAGCCAACCGTCCTGCCCCGAAGCTGGCGGTACCGCTTGCCGGCGATGATCAGGAAGCGCTGCAGGTTGCGGCGGGACTGGTGCGCGATGCGGGCTTTGATCCGGTGGAGGTCGGCAAGCTCGCGGATGCGAGGCGCTTCCAGCGCGGCGCACCGGGATATGGCCAGAATGTGAGCGCGAGCGAGCTCAAGCAGAAGCTGTCGCTGGCGCCATGACGGCTTCCACGACAGCTCTCATGAGCTGGTTACAGCGCGCGGTGCCTGCGACGCCGCGGGAGCGGTCGGCCACGCTGTGGTCCTTTGCCTATTTCTTCGCGCTGCTTGCCGGCTACTACGTGCTGCGTCCGCTGCGCGACCAGATGGGCATCGCCGGTGGCGTCAAAAACCTGCCCTGGCTGTTCACCGCCACCTTTCTCAGCCTGCTGCTCGCCCAGCCGCTCTATGGCGAGCTGGTGGCGAGGTTGCCGCGGGTCAGGTTCATTCCTGTGGTCTATCATTTCTTCGTCGCCAACCTGGTTCTGTTCTGGGTGATGCTGACCTTCGACGTCGAGAAGGTGATCGTCGCGCGGGTATTCTTTGTCTGGGTCAGCGTGTTCAACCTGTTTGCGGTGGCGGTGTTCTGGTCGTTCATGGCCGACCTGTTCACCGCCGAGCAAGGCAAGCGGCTGTTCGGGTTCATTGGCGCCGGAGGAACCGCTGGAGCGCTGCTTGGCCCCCTCGTCACGATCTGGCTGTCAGCGCCGCTCGGCCCGGTCAACCTGTTGATCGTGGCCGCCCTCTTCCTTGAAGTAGCCGTGTACTGTGTCCATCGCATCGAACGCGCGGCGGATGTGCCGACGCAAGTGGACCCCCGGGGCCAGCGCGTTGGAGGCAGCGCCTTCGCGGCGCTACCCGAACTGATCCGCTCGCCTTATCTCTTGGGGGTAGCCATTTGGGTCAGCCTGCTCTCGTTCGGCGCGACCATTGCCTATTTCGCGCAGGCCAACATCGTCTCGGCAACACTGCATGGCGCAGCAAGCCAAACGCGCCTGTTTGCGAGTATCGATCTCGCGGTGGGGCTGTTGAGCCTGGCCACGCAGGTGTTTGCCACCGCCAGGTTCCTCAAGCGCTTCGGCACCGGCATCTCGGCTGCGGCTCTTCCCGCCGTTTACGTTGTCGGCTTCGCGGCGGTGGCAATCGCTCCTTACCTGTCGGTGGTAGTGACGCTCCAGGTCGCGCAACGCTGGATGAACTTTGCGATCGCAAATCCGGCGCGCCAGGTATTCTTCACCGTGGTTGGGCGCGAGGAAAAGTACAAAGCCAAGAATTTGATCGACGTCGTGATCTATCGCGGCTCGGATGCGTTGTATGGCTGGGTGTACGACAGCCTGCAGGCGCTGGGATTGAAACTTGGCGCGATCGCGCTTTGCGCGCTTCCGGTCGCTGTGGGATGGCTCATTCTCTCGACCGCGCTGGGACGAACGCAGGAGCGTCTTGCAACGAAAACTGAGGAAGCGAAAACAGAGGAAGCGAAAACAGACGAAGAAGGAGCGCCGAGATGGCAATCCGGATGACGCGCCGAATAACCCGCCGCGACTTCGCCGCACTGGCCGGTGGACTTCTGGTATCGGCCAAAGCCGTGTCGATCAAAGCTTTGGCTCAGACCGAGACACCTCTTCTCACCCGTGCAATTCCCAGTAGCGGCGAGAGCATTGCCGCCGTTGGCCTCGGCACCGCCTATGTGTTCGATGAGGATAACGAAACGACGCGGAGCAAGGCCGACGCGGTCGTGCAGGCCCTGCTGAAGAATGGCGGACGGCTGGTCGACACGGCGTCGACCTATGGCGATGCCGAAAGCGTGCTCGGCGAGGTCACCGCAACGGGCGGCTTGCGCGACAAGCTTTTCATCGCCACCAAGCTCGAGGCGCCTGACGCCCAGGAACTCAAGCGATCACTGGCCCGGCTCAAGACCGCAAAGGTCGATCTGCTGCAGCTCCACAACGTCAGTCGCAAGCAGCAATCGCTCGCGCGGTTCAAGGAGTGGAAGGCGCAAGGCGTGTGCCGCTACATCGGCATCACGTGCACAACCCGCCGCGACTATCCGGCGGTCGAGGCCGTGCTCGAACGGGAAAAACCGGATTTCGTCCAAATCGACTATTCGCTCGATAATCGCGGCGCCGAGAAAACCATCCTGCCGCTGGCCGCCGAAATGAAAGCCGGCGTGCTGACCGCCATACCTTATGGCAACGGCAGATTATTCCACGCCGTGCACGGCAAGCAATTGCCGGACTGGGCGCGGGTGTTCGCGAATTCCTGGGGACAGTTTTTCCTGAAATATTTGCTGGCCGACCCGCGCGTGACGGCGGTGATCCCGGGGACCGCCGATCCGGCCCACATGACAGACAATACCGGCGCAATGCGCGGCCCGTTGCCCGATGCCGATCAACGCCGCCGCATGGTCGAGTTCGTCGAAGGGCTTTGACTACGCCTGAACGATCGCGGGGAGCCGGTAGGCGCCACTGAGCAGCGGTACGTGTATGTGCCCAGGCTCCGTAGCCGTCTCGAGCCCCGGACGCCGAGGGTCGGCGGGGAATCAATGGTGCGATGCACCACGTGCGGGTAGCGGAAATGCCGCGGCCGGCATTGACGTTGCCACAAAGAAACACCGATCATGTCGGACACTTGTGTGGCGAAGTAGCTGCCGAGCTGCGAGCCCGCCTCGGCACAAGAAATGGCTATGGCTTGCGTTCGGGATGGAACCCGAACGGGGGATGGCGCGTCTTGATGTGGCGGGGGTGGGGCGTCTTGATGAAAACGAAATCAGAAATTGTCCCGCATGCAGCAGGACGGTCGCGTCGAGATGATCGGATGCGGCGGCCCGGCAACACGTGATCATGTGTCAAAAAACAAACCGGAGGAAGAGCCCATGAAGAAGCAGCCGAGTTACCTTGCTGTATCCGTTGCTATATCTGCCGCCGTTGCCATTGGTGCGACGCTCGCCGCGTCGCCAGCGTTTGCCCAGTCGGTGGACACTGCGCGCATCGAAGCCGGCGGCCAGAACGACTGGTTGACCTACCATGGCTCCTACAAGTCTTATCACTACAGTCCGCTCGCCCAGATCAACACCGGCAATGTCGCCAATCTGAGTGTGGCCTGGATCCATATTCCGGGACGATCCACCCGCGGCCTGCAGTCAACGCCGCTGGTGGCCGATGGCGTGCTCTATTACACCGGCTCCTACAGCCGGGTCTTCGCGCTGAACGGCTCCACCGGCGAGGTGATTTGGTCCTATTTTCCGGAATTGGACGAAGGCCTGATCGCGCGGCAGACCCACTCACCCTACAATCGTGGCGTCGCGATCGGTGACGGCAAGGTCTATGTCGGCACGATGGACGGTCGACTGATCGCGCTGGACATGAAGACCGGCAAGGTCGCCTGGGACACCAAGCTGATCGATTCCCAGAAGCTGACGGTCGGCTTCACCGGCGCGCCCCTTTTTGCCAAGGGCACCGTGGTGATCGGCGCGCAGGGCGGGGAATGGCCGGGCCGCGGCCCGATCTTCGGCGTGGACGCCGCAACGGGCAAGAAGAAATGGGAATTCCTGACTGTCGCGGGCACTGACGATGCCATGAAGACATGGGGCAGCGACTCCTGGCGCACCGGCGGCGGCCGCGGCTGGATGCCGGGCACCTACGATACCGACACCAACACGGTTCTGTGGGGCACCGCCAATCCGGCACCGCTCTACGACTGGTCGGGCGCCGATTTCAAGACGCAAGGCGCGCGCCCCGGCGACAACCTCTACACCTCCTCGGTGATTGCGCTGGACGTCGACACCGGCAAGCTCAAGTCCTTTCATCAGGAGCTGCCGCACGACGCCTGGGATTTCGACAGCGCGGTCGGCGAATTCCTGATGCTGGATCGCGACGGCCAGAAGCTCGTGGTGCACCCTAACAAGAGCGGCTACATCTTCGTCTACGACCGCAATCTCGCCGTGAAGAACGTCTGGCGGATTACCCAGAACTCCAATTTCGTCAAGAACATCGATCCCAAGACGGGTGAACTGATCGGCCGCCGCGACTTCGCCGCGGGGAAAGTCGAAGAGCCGCTGTGTCCGCACATCTCGGGCGGCGTCAGCTGGAACTCGGGGTCCTACAATCCCAAGACCGGCCTCTACTACAAGCTTGGCCAGGAATGGTGCATGACCCTCGACGTCATGAAGACGACGCCGATCGTCGCGCCACAAGCCCAACTGAACATCGGAGCCAACTTCAAGA
>Ga0209687_1000454_pt1 | contig 13573 bp, 14 predicted proteins | sample GraSoiAngelo_136_FD_185893 | JGI IMG/M metagenome (GOLD analysis project Ga0209687, IMG submission 185893) | Grasslands soil microbial communities from the Angelo Coastal Reserve, California, USA - 14_0929_09_20cm (SPAdes) (version 2) | ecosystem: Environmental > Terrestrial > Soil > Grasslands ...
CGGAAGGCCGCGGCGCGAAATTCATTGGGCGCGTCGGCGCCGAGCTCGATGTGGAAGCTGGGCGCAAAGCGGCTTACCTCGCGGCGCTCAACGTTCTTGCTGTCGCAAGAAAACATTTGGGATCGCTCGACAAAGTAACGCGGATCGTTCGGCTCGGCGTGTCGGTGGCCACTTCGGGAGATGTCCGCGATCAGCCGAAAGTCGCTGACGCCGCTTCGGAGCTGCTGCAAGACGTTTTCGGAAAAGACAAGAACCCTTGCCGCTTGGTGTATGGCGTCGCAAGCCTTCCGCTAGGAACCCCAGTTGAGCTGGAAGTAATTTTCGAAGTAGCGAGTTCGCCTAACGGCAGCTGAATGATGCGTCTCGTCAGTTCGCCACATTTGACCCAATGCTTACAGATTTCCTGCACAGTGTTGGTGGTTTCTGTGATGCTGGCATCATTTCAATTGCTTGCCCAAGACAAGGAACGTCCCATGGAACACCCGATTTTTTATCGGACGATAAAGATAGATGGGCTCTCCATCTTTTATAGAGAGGCCGGTCCAAAAGACGCGCCGACGCTTCTCCTGTTGCACGGACTCCCGTCTTCGTCGCGAATGTTCGAGCCTCTCTTCGCCCGGCTCTCCGATCGCTATCGTCTTGTCGCGCCCGATTATCCGGGCTTTGGACACAGCGACTGGCCGGACCCGAAAAGATTCGCGTATACGTTCGATCATATTGCCGAGATCATGAATCACTTCACCGAAGCGCTCGGACTCTCGCGCTACACGCTCTACATGCAGGACTACGGCGGCCCCGTTGGTTTTCGCATGGCCCTGGCTCATCCGGATCGAATCGAGGCTCTCATTGTCCAGGACGCGGTGGCGCACAACGAGGGCCTGGGGGCGAATTGGAAAACGCGACGTGAGTTTTGGAAAGATCGTGCGACCAACGAAAATGCGCTTCGGACAAATCTCCTGTCGTTACAAACGACGCGAACGCGTCATGTCGGGAACGATCCAAACGTCGAACATTACGACCCGGACTTGTGGACGGATGAATTTGCTTTTCTGAATCAGGCCGATCAGGCGCAGATTCAAAGCGATTTGTTCTACGACTATCGAAAAAATGTGGACGCCTACCCCAAATGGCAGGCGTGGATGCGGGAAAAGCAGCCGCGGCTACTTGTAATCTGGGGTAAGTATGACCTCTCGTTCGACCTCGGCGAACCGGAACGCTACCATAAGGACGTGCCAAAAGCCGAAGTCCACGTGCTCGATGCTGGCCATTTCGCGCTCGATACGGCGGCAGATGAGATCGCCGCGTTGGTCGGGGACTTTGTGAAGTAGCGGAAACAGAAACGCGGACGCGACGTAGCGGTGAGTGAGTTGGCCGCGAGCGAAGACAAAGGCTAAAGTAGAATTGAGTATCGAAACTTGCGCGGGTCTAGCCCGCCGTCGCGATGGAGCGATTCCCAATGTCAGCGTGCAATGAGGAGACCGCCTCTCTCTCGTCGCGGACATTGTTTCCGATGAAGTCTTTCGAAAAGAGCATCGAGAAGGCGTGCAGGCTGCGTGCTCGGAATGCGCCGGCACAACTGAGCAGATAAAATCGCCACATCCGCCGGAAACGTTCGCCGTAACGTTCAACAAAACGCGGCCAGGCGCGGCGGAAGTTTTCTTCCCACGCGAGCAGCGTTTGGTCATAGTTCGGCCCGATGTTCTTGACATCGTCCAGGATGAAAACACTTTCCGCGGCGCGCATCAGCTGAGCCGCCGATGGAACAATAGAGTTTGGAAAAATGTAGCGCGTGATCCAGGGATCGGGGGCGAGTCGAGAAGAGTTGCCGCAGATTCCCTGGCAGAGAAACAATCCGTCATCGCCTAACAAACGAGCGGTTGCACGAAAATACGTGCGATAGTTTTTTGAGCCGACGTGTTCAACCATGCCGACGCTCACCACCCGATCGAATCGGCCGGTGACATCGCGGTAATCGCGCAATTGAATTTCAACATCCAATCCGCGGCACCAGCGTTGCGCGTACTCGAATTGTTCGCGTGAAATTGTGATCCCGACCACCTGACAGCCGTAATGACGTGCGGCATAGCGGGCTAGCCCACCCCAGCCACAGCCGATGTCGAGCAAGCGCAGGCCATGGCGCAGACGCAGCCTCTCGCAAATCCACTCTAGTTTCCGCAATTGTGCAGCCGCCAGGTCGTCGCCCTCAGCGAAAAGCGCACAGGAATATTGCATATTTGGATCGAGCATCGCTTCGAAGAAATCGTTGCTTAGATCGTAATGGACGCGACCGACTATTCTGGAGCGATGCCGAGTTTGCTGGTTGATGACAAGGGCAGTAAGGAGCGCCCAGAGATTCGGGAGGCGAAACGCGAAACGCTGATCGAGTCGCGCGCGAATGGCGCGGTAACACATTTCATCGAGCGCGATGCAGTCCCACCAATCTTCCATATAAGACTCTCCAAAACCGAGCGCGCCTGAAGCGAGGACGCGACTAAAAAAGCGGGCATCATGTACCTGTATGTCCCATGGCCGAGTGCCGTTGATCTGAATGTCCGCGACCGCGAGAAGATTGGTCACTATTTTCTGGGCTCTGGACATGACGATTTCGGCCGTTCGCACTTTGGCTCTACGTCTATTGAAGAACCTGCCCGCGGTCGCGGCAAGTTTCAGCAAGCACTCTTCCGCTGCAATAAGAGCTAACCTCCTAGAAAACTAGAAGGTATAATCTTTCGGAGAAAAGGCTGAACAGCGAAAGTGGTGAGAAGGGAAAATGACGAAGCCGCGTAAAGACGGAGCCTTCCATTCGGTTTAGTGTGGCTTTTGTACGCGGCGAAGCACTAATGATCCGAGCGGGACTGGCGTTGAATGACCGGTGACGAGTGACCATAGTTATGAAGCAGAGGCACGTTTTGTATGAGATCTGACATAGTTCCCGGAGCTGTCTTCCCTGATTACGAGCTTTCCGACCACACCGCGAAACGCCGAAAGCTCTCCGAATTGCAAGGACAAGATCCAATGGTTCTGGTCCTCAGTCGCGGAAGTTTCTGCCCTAAAGACCGCCGGCAACATGAAGGACTTGTTCAACTCCATCGTGAACTCGAGGTTGGCTACTGCTGGCTAGTGACGATCAGCACGGACAATATCACTGAGACGAACGAATATCGCACCGGAGTGGGCGCGCACTGGCCGTTCCTCTCCGACCCAGCGCGTAAGGTCCAAAAGGATCTCGACATCGCCGAGTACACTGATCCTCTCCACAATCCGATGATCCCGCACACGATTGTGCTCGAGTCCGGTCTTGTCGTTTACAAGATCTACATGGGCTACTGGTTCTTTGGCCGGCCCACCGTGGAAGATCTCCGCCAGGACTTGCGCGTCGTTATCAAGAAGTGCCGGCCGGACTGGGACATCACAACGCCCGAACTCAAAGCGGCGTGGCAGGAAGGCCACAAGGAACTCTTCTATCCCTACGGCAAAACCTACGCCCAAACTCTCGGTAAGCAGGATTAGCCTCGCTGAGGTGATCTGTTAAAAGCGTTGCATCGTTGCATCGGTCTAAGATGGAATCGGCCATCTCAAACGTCTGACGTCGCCATGGCGGGAAATGCGGCGGCGCGGTTCGGACATTTTCACGTGAGATTCGTCTGGATGAAACGCGGACGCGCGTGGGTGTCGATCGGACTGGAGAAAGTTGAGAAAGGATGGTTGAAAGTTGAGAGATGGCGCAGTCAAAAGAACGCGCGCGCCCCTCGAGAGGCTCAACGCTCAGCCGAATCGGCGAGGGCAATTTGCACGCCGGCGACCGCCATACCGCCTTCGCCGACGGCAGCGGCACAACGTTTGACCGAGCCGGAGCGGACATCGCCTGCAGCAAAAATGTTAGGCAGGCTGGTCTCGAGCGGACTCGGTTGGCGTTTGTTTTCTTTCCAAGCCGGCGCGTTCGCCACGACCGATCCCGTTTTGATGAATCCTTTTTCGTCGCGCTCGATTTCGATTGGCAGCCATTCGGTGCAAGGGTTGGCGCCGATCATGGAAAAAATCGCCGGCGTTCGAACAACACGCCGCTCGCTCGTCTGAGTATTTTCCAGTTCGGCTTCTTCGAGCATCTTGTTCCCAACCATCTTCCGGATTTGGGTGTGAAAGAGAATCTCGATGTTCTCTCGCGCTTCCACCCGCCGTGAAAGATAGCTCGACATGTTTTTGGAAAGATCGTCGCCCCGCATGACTAGCAACACTTTGGCCGCGCCATCGGCGAGGAACATGGCCGCTTGGCCCGCCGAATTGCCGCTTCCGGCAACGATGACAGTTTCTCCGCGGCAAATTTGACCTTCCAGCGCGGTGGCGGCGTAGTAGAGGCCCATACCTTCAAATTGTTCGCGACCTTCCGCATCGAGCCGGCGGTAATCCGCGCCCGTAGCAATCAGGACGCTCTTCGCTCTCAACACGGCCGAGCAACCTTCGATTTGGAGACAGGCGCGATATTCCTTGTCGTCGTCACCGTAATTAAGCGACAGGGCTTGCGATGGCGTCGAAAATTTCGCACCGAATCGATAGGCCTGTAGTTGAGCGAGCCAGGTTAAGTCGCCGCCACTAATTCCGGTCGGGAATCCGAAGAAATTTTCGATCAAAGAGGAGGAACCGGCCTGGCCGCCCGGAGCGTAACTTTCCAGCACGACTGTTTTTAATCCTTCGGAGGCGGCATAAACGGCCGCGGCAAGGCCAGCCGGACCAGCGCCGACAATGGTCAGGTCCGACGTAATCTCAGTTTCGTTTTCGAGCGCGAGCGGACGAAGTAGACCGGCCACTTGCGCCACTTCGCGCAATGAAGGCCGACGCAAGGGAGCACCGGCTGCCGTAATCAGCGCGGGCAAATCGCGCGTCGTCAGGTGCAGCCGTTTGCTCAGCGCCTGTCCCTGCTCGCTTTCAAATTCGACCAGCCGATGCGGGATGTGATTTTTATCCAGGAAATCATCGAGCTGATGTCCTTCGCGCGCGCCGCGCGTCGCGAGAACACGCAGTCCGGCAAATTCCCGATCGCGCCCGAGCCGGCGCCGGCGCATGATGAGCGCGTTTACGATGGTCGCGCTCACGCCTGGCAGCTCGGCGAGTGCGCGCCGGAGTTCCGCAGCGGGTACTTCGAGTATCTCCGCTTGCGGCGAAGAAATGCGGGCGTTGGCCAAGGCGGATGTGCCTTGCAACATCGCGACGTCGCCAATGAAACCGCGCTCGTGGGCGGTGGCCAGGATTTGTTCCGTGCCATCGCGCAACTCGAAAACTTCAATCTCACCGCGCAACGTCACCGTTAAACCAAGGTCGCGCTGTCCGGCTTTGAAAACCAGCTCGCCACGCGACAGGACACGTCGTTTTCCCAGCGGCTCAAGCAGAGAAAGCTGGTGATCGTCGAGCTTCGGAAACGCGATACTTTCCGTGTCGCGATAGAACTGTTCGTCTTGTTCGTCGGGCGTCACATCTCGACTTTACGCGCGGGAACGCGCGATCAAAACGTGAAGATCTTGTGATTGGGAAGACGCCGAATGGTCCTAGCTGGACGGGCGGTTAGGATCGCGACATTCTCGAGAAAGGGGCCAGGGCAAACTAAGTAACGGAGATCAGGTCTGGTGCCCGGGTTTCTCGAGTGAACGTTCCGGCAGGAAATACATCATTGCCGGCAACGCGATCGTGACCAGGGCGAGTGGCGTGTAGATGAACGCGGCGACGATAGCCGCGATGTAGATGAGAATCGCGATAAGATTTTTGCGCGCCATTTTTTTGTTCAACCGCTTGAACTCGGGTTCGCGATGATGGCGAGCGATTGACGCGCGCAGCAGGAAAAAAGAAATCGCTCCCGCCACCGACACCGCGGCATAGAGCGCTACCGGAAATGGCAGTGCGTGATTGTCGCCAAGGTAAACCGTGACCCAGGGGATGAGCGAGATCCAAAAAAGCAGATTCATGTTTGCCCAAAGAAAGACCGAATCGACCCGGGTCACGAGGTGAATGAGATGATGATGATTGACCCAGTAGATCGCGAGGATGACGAAGCTCAGGACATAGGCAAAAAGGGTCGGCCACATTTTCGCCAGGGAAGCTGGCGTCGGATCGTGCGGGGCCTTCAACTCCAAAACCATGATGGTAATGAGAATGGCGATAACGCCATCGCTGAATGCTTCGATGCGGTTGGTTTTCATGGGAGGGAAAATGTAGGACGCGCGGAGGAATGACGGCCGCAGCGCGACGGCCGACCTTTCATCTCGCCGTCGATGAAGCTCGCACCACGGTCGATCCTGCTGGGTTGGTTAATGACCACCTTTGTCATGTCGAGTGCAGTCGAGACATCTCTAATTATTTGACCTGGTAAGAGTACGACTTCGGTCGGAATGACAAATAACTGCTGAAGAAACAGGAGCGCAATTGGTAAGGTGCCGCGTGCGTGCTTCAGGCGCTCCTTTTATGAAGGAGGCTGATCGGAGCTTGTGCGCTCAAGCGCGTTTGCCAGCACTTCGTCCACGGTTTCAACCGGGATGAATTTCAGTTTTTGCTTCGCTTCTTCAGGAATCTCCACCAAGTCTTTCTCATTCAGCTTTGGGATCAAGACTGTGGAAATGCCGGCGCGCATCGCGGCAAGACTCTTCTCTTTTAGTCCGCCAATCGGCAAAACCAATCCGCGCAAAGTGATTTCACCGGTCATTGCCACATCTGAACGCACTGGCGTGTTGCTGAATAACGACGCTAACGCAGTGAACATCGCCACGCCCGCCGAGGGTCCGTCCTTAGGCACTGCCCCAGCGGGCACGTGGACGTGGATGTCGTATTTTCGAAAGTCCTCCGGATTGACACCGATCGAGCCGTCGCGGCTACGCACCAGACTCAACGCTGCCTGAGCAGATTCCTTCATCACATTACCGATCTGCCCGGTCAGGGTGATGTTCCCTTTGCCCGCATAGCGTGCCGCTTCGATGTGCAATATCTCGCCGCCCGTCGGCGTATAGGCGAGACCGGTAACAACTCCCGGCGCGTTTGTCGTCAGCCGTTGCTCATGCACGTAACGCGCCGGCCCGAGTGTCTCTCTTACCAAAGCAACAGTCACTTCGACGTGTTCCGTCGTGCCACGCGCAACACGCGCCGCGAGCGCCCGGCACACGGCTCCGATCTGTCGTTCCAGCTCGCGCACCCCGGCTTCATGCGTGTAATCGGTGATAATTAGCCTCAGAGCTTCCTCGTCCCAGGTGACCTGGTCCGATTTCAACCCGTTTTCGCTCAGCTGGCGCGGCAACAAGTAACGCTTTCCGATTTCGAGTTTCTCGCGCTCGGTGTAGCCCGGCAGATCGATCAACTCCATCCGATCGAGCAACGGTCCGGGAATTCCGCCGATGTAGTTCGCGGTCGCGATGAAGATGATTTGCGAAAGATCGAAGGGCACGTCGAGGTAGCGATCGACAAAAGCGTTGTTTTGGCGTGGATCGAGCACCTCGAGCAAGGCGCTCGCAGGATCGCCGCGAAAGTCGGTGCCGACCTTATCGATCTCATCGAGCATCATCACGGGATTGCGGGTGCCGGCGCGACGCAGCTCCTGAATTATGCGTCCCGGCATCGAGCCGATGTAGGTGCGGCGGTGTCCCCGGATCTCGGCCTCGTCACGAATACCGCCCAGGCTCATTCGCACAAACCTCCGGCCCAGAGCATCCGCGACCGACTGACCCAGACTGGTCTTTCCGACTCCAGGCGGACCGAGCAAACATAAAATCGGCCCGTGTCCCTGCGGGTTTAGTTTGCGCACCGCGAGATACTCGATCAGGCGCCGTTTCACTTTTTCCAGATCGTAATGATCGCGATCAAGAATCTCCTGCGCTTTGTCGAGATCGAGATTGTCTTCGCTCAACTTCGACCACGGCAGCTCCGCGATCGTCTCGACGTAGCTAACGATAACTGAATACTCAGGACTGGCTGGCGGAATAATGTCGAGCCGCTTTAGCTCGCGCTCGGCCTGCGCCATCACCTCGGCTGGTGGTTTTGCTTCCTCCAGTCGGATCCGCAAGCGCGCTACCTGCTCGTCCGCGCCGGTATCGCCTTCGCCAAGCTCGCGCTGGATCGCTTTCAGTTGCCCACGCAGATACGCTTTGCGCTGCGCGTCGCTGAACTGCGATTTCACATCCTCCTGCAATTTTTGTTGGATCTGTGCGACCTCCAGTTGCGCTGAGACGTGAGTTTGCACGGCCCGCAGCCGTTTCCGGAGATCAAGCTCTTCCAGAATTGCCTGCTTCTGCGCGACCGGAATATCGAGATTGGGCGCCAGGAAATCTGTGAGCAGCTCCGGCTCATCGATATTGCGGATGACGCCAGCAGCTTCCTCCGGCACATCCGGTCGCAACTGCGCAAGTCGCGCTGCGCTGTCGCGCAAATTTTGGAACTCAGCCTGCCATTCGCTGCTCCGTTCCGGTACGATTGATTGCGCCAAATCGATCTCGGCCCGCAAATAAGGCTGCGTCGCTACGATTTTTCGAATGGCAAACCGTCGCAGGCCTTGCACCACGATCACGAGCTGGTCCTCCGCTTGCCGCAGCAGTTTTAGAACGATGGCTGCCGTACCAACATGATACAGATCCTGCGGCGTGGGCTCCTCCTTCTGCTCATCGCGCTGCGTCAGGAATCCGACGACTTTCGTGATCGGCAAGGTTTCATCCAGGAGCTTGATCGATGCAGGACGACTGACGGTCAACGGAAGGACCGCTCCGGGAAACAACACGAAACCGCGGACTGGCAAGATTGAGAGCTCTTCTGGAATGCGCGGCGCGCCCGGACCCACCGCGCCATCCATCTGCGCTCTTTTATCGGCAGCAGGCGGTGCACTGCCTTGGGGTTGGAGGACGGAAACGCCCTTTTCGTTTAACGTTTCAGTGGCAGATAAATCCATAAAAGACCGTTTTTCTGTTCCGCGCGCGCCTGCTTCACGTCCACTTCGGCCGGTAGCTCAAACTCCCGTTCAAAAGGGCCGTAATCAATTTCCAAGGCGAGCATTTGCACGGCCTGATCAGTCGGTTCAGGCGCCTCGCGCGAACCTCGCACCGTGATACGCCGCGGCTCGACCCGCAGATCGATCAGCGATTTATCGATACCGGCCAGATCGACGCAAATGCTCACCGACGTCTCGCAGCGGAACGCATTAATCGCCGGCCGCCAGGCGTGGGGCGTCGCCCGCCAAAGCTGAATACTGCGCACGGTTACCTCGCCCACTGTGCCTCGCAACCAACGCAGTTGAATATGTCGAATTGTGTCCATTTCCGCGGTGTACGTTGTCAGTAATTAAACTTGCACCGTATCCTCAACAGATGCGAGCGAGTCATGAGATTTACCAAACCGTGCGTCGCAATGTCGACGCGAGCATTTCAAGTTTGCCAAAGAACGGGGCGAGCTCTTAGCTGGCTGCGTGCTGCCGAAAACAAATACGCGCGCAGTGATGATGTGCGCATCGCTTATCAAGTTAGTGGCGACGGACCGTTCGATGTGGTGTGGGCGCCTGGCACGATCTCGCATCTCGATCTGGATTGGGAAATACCGCAGCGAGCTCTTTTTTTCGAGCGCTTCAGCACGTTCTGCCGTCTCATTCGCTTCGACAAACGCGGCACGGGTCTTTCCGATCGACCGGTGAAAATGGCGACGCTGGAAGAGCGTACTGATGACATTCGCGCAGTGATGGATGATATCGGCATCGAAAGCGCCAATATTTTCGGTGTCTCCGAAGGCGGCTCGATGGCGTGTCTTTTCGCCGCCACTTACCCGCAACGAGTGAATTCGCTTCTAGTATGGGGCGCGCAGGCTCGCTGGATTGCCTCCCCCGATCATCCCTGGGGTCAGACGCAAGAAGAGCATGATTGAATGGTCGCAATTATTGACGACGATTGGCCTGCTTTTGAATACATCACCGGCCCCGGCCCCGGCGCCGGCGTGGGCAAGGACGCGGATCCCGGCTTTATCGAATCCCTTTCTCGTTACATGCGCGCGGCTGCGAATCCTTCTGCGGTCCATGCCTACGAAAAAATGAACGGGCAAATCGATACGCGTCCGATTCTCCCGTCGATTCAGGCGCCCACGTTGGTAATGAATCGCACGGGGGTCCGTGCGCGAACGTTGAAGCTGCCCGCGACATGGCCTCGCGGACTCCAGGCGCGAAATTCAAGGAATACTCGGGGAACAGCCACTCGATGATGCTTGATGACATGGAAACTGTGTTGTCAGATATTCAGGAATTCATTACCGGCGAGCGCCCGATCGATTCTTCCGATCGTATCCTGGCTACCGTGCTTTTCCTCGATATTGCGTCTTCCACCGAGGGCGCAGCAGAGCTTGGCGACACGCCGTGGCGCAATCTTTTGAATTCGTACTACACCATTGTGCGAAAAGAATTGGCGCGCTTCCGCGGGAAGGAAACCAACACTACCGGCGACAGTTTTCTCGCGACATTCGACGGTCCGGCGCGAGCGGTGCGCTGCGCGCTCGCAATTGCGCTGGCGGTCAGACAACTCGGTATCGAAGTACGTGCCGGAGTGCACACGGGCGAATGTGAATTGATGGGCGACAATGTCGGCGGCATTGCGGTCCACGCCGGCGCGCGAATCATGGCAAAAGCGGAGCCCGGAGGTGTCTTTGTCTCCGGAACCGTTAAAGATCTGGTGTCAGGTTCTGGAATTAATTTTCAAGATCAAGGTGTCCACCAGCTCAAAGGAATTCCCGGTGAGTGCAGACTCTTCTTGGCGCGCTCCTGATAGTCGCCGCAAATGTTCAGCTTGTGGTCTCAGGCTGTGCTGCAGCACCAAGTAGTAATATCGCCGTCAGGCCATCGAGTGCGCACCTGATCCAACTGAGGATCACCCATCATAATATTGCCCGCGATCTCCCGTGATAGTGCTGACATTTCCATCGCCGTGCTCAACGCGCCCGGACATAAGATCGAGTTGCTGGAGTATCACGCCCCACCGACCGCAACCGACCCGATCTCCAGCCGTGCGATCTCGGGGCAGTGCACGTTGCTTTCACCGTTGACGTCTCGACGCTGTTCTGGAAAAGGTTGCAGCGTCTGGCTGTACCGCCGCGGGCAAGCCTCAGACCCTTCGAACCGGACCGAATACCGGCAAACGTGTCGTCTATGTTCGCGATCCCGACGGCACGACGATCGAGCTGATGCAGCTGCCGAGTCCAGCGCCGACCGAGCTACTCGAAATAGCCACGAGGTAGCTCCGGTCACAGGAACTAGATAGAAGATTACGATTCGTAAGGTTCTCATCTGCTTTCGCCTGCACCCAAACGCTTGTATTTGGATAAGCTTTGAACCGAAGATCCGAGACCCTGCGGCTAGGTGCCGCCGCGGTTATGAGCGCAAGAGGTGCAGGATCGATGGTAAAAAGGCAAATGCACAACTTGCGGCAACGTTATCGCTTGCTTCTGCGCGACGAAGTCGCGCATATCGTGCAAGACCCAGCAGATGTTAACGATGAGATTCGTTATCTCTCACCGTGCTGGCAGAGAGTGATTAACCTGATTCCGCATGTGCGGAGGTCACACCGCTGGCATTTTCCAGCGGAGGAACACGAACCCCGCAATGGCCGCGCCTAGCATCAAGAGCGTCGAGCCTGTGTCCGGTGTCGAGAATATGCGGAAGCTATCTCCCAGAGGCGAATCGGTAGAGAAGCCTGGCTGGCCTTCACCTGGGGTATAAATGGTTGGACCGGACGGGTTCTCCTGAATAGTGACCGTGTTGCTAAACATCAGAGAGGGAAGCCCCGTGTCAGCCAGCAGACCCGCGTGATCGTTCGAATAGAAGAAGATTAGCTGGGGCGCTCCTGGTGCGGGGCTTGTTTCCGGATCGAACCGCAGGATGTCGGAAACGTGGCCGCTCGCGTCGAGCAGCACCACATCGCCCACCGGAAAGGGGGCCACCTGAGGGTGCGCCGTAAAAGCCAGAGCACTCGCCAGCCCGCCCGGTCCGGGATCGGATGTGAGCGTGCCAGGTAAGGGAATGACGCCGCCGCCAAAGAGAAGGGGAAGTTCGAGCTGGCCATTGCCATTCTCGTGAAAGCTAAATGTTGGAAGGGAGGGCACAGCGCGAAGCGTGTTGGCACTTGCAGCCAATGCGAATAAGACGGCGAGAACAATTCGTGAGACTTTCATAGGGTTAACGCTGGATTCGTGTGCGGTTTTGCGAACAAAGTTTCATTTGTCTTTTAACGGGAACAAATTGGCAATTCAATGAAAATTCTAGAAAGACGGCCGAAAACATCGACGGCAAAATTGGATGGGAAGCAATAATGATGACCTACATTGCGATGCTGCGCGGAATCAACGTCGGGCGTGGCAAGATGGTAAAGATGGAGCGATTGCGGACATTGTTCGCGGGCTTGGGCTTCGGTGAGGTCAAGACGTATGTCCAAAGCGGCAACGTAGTTTTTCAAGCGGAACGAAAGTCGTCGGCTGAATTGACCAGAACGATCGAGGCAAAAATCCAGCGCGATTTCGGTTTTATCGTTCCGGTTTTGATCAAGACGTCAAAGGAGCTGGCGCAAATTGTTCGCGCCAATCCGTTGCTGAGAGTGAAGGGGATCGACGTTTCCAAATTACACGTCACATTCTTGTCCGATGCTCCGCCGAAAACAGCAACCAAGGTGCTGGAAGATTTGGCCACGACACGGGAACGATTTCGAATTTTGAATCGCGAAATCTATCTCTATTGCCCGGACGGATACGGCAATAGCAAGCTCACTAACAACACCATTGAAAAAAAGTTTTCTCTTGTCGCTACGACGAGGAACTGGCGAACAGTGAGCGCGCTTCTCGAAATGGCAGGCTGGCGGGCATGACCGAGGAAAACAGGCAGGCAACAAGCGGACGCACGGCGGGCGATGCATCGTCGCCGATTCAGATTATCGAGGCCGATTTGAGATTGCCCGAACACCAGGAGGCGGTGCTTGCAATGGTTGACGCCTATTCGAGAGACGCGATGGGTGAAGCTAAACCTCTTGATCCCGATGTTCGGGCGCGGCTGATCCCAGGATTGCAGAAGCACCCGACGACACTCATTTTCCTCGCATTTGATGGGGACCGGCCGGTTGGAGCGGCGGTCTGTTTCATTGGTTTCTCGACTTTCGCCGCCAAACCGCTCATCAACATTCATGATTTCGTAGTTCTAACGGCGTCCCGCGGCAAAGGCGTCGGACGGCGTTTGCTCGATGCTGTGGAAGGCAAGGCCCGGGAACTGGGTTGCTGCAAGTTAACGCTGGAAGTGATGGACAATAATCATCACGCCCTGCGCATGTACCAGGCAGCTGGTTTTGTGCGTTACGCGCTGCAGGAAGAAACAGGTACCGCAATTTTCATGTCCAAACCGCTGCATTAATCTGGTCAACCATGTTTGCGCGCCTTCAGGAAGATTTTGAGTCGACATTGGCCAAGCGGCTGCTGGGGCTTGCAACCATATTGTCTTGCGCTACGCCCGCATGGTCGCAGCCCATCCCCGGATCGCTGCCCGCGCAGTGGACAATCGGTGCGTCGGATTGCGCAGCGTCGCCTCAAGCTCCTTTGCAGG
>Ga0209687_1000457_pt1 | contig 13555 bp, 10 predicted proteins | sample GraSoiAngelo_136_FD_185893 | JGI IMG/M metagenome (GOLD analysis project Ga0209687, IMG submission 185893) | Grasslands soil microbial communities from the Angelo Coastal Reserve, California, USA - 14_0929_09_20cm (SPAdes) (version 2) | ecosystem: Environmental > Terrestrial > Soil > Grasslands ...
GCAAGCCGACGTTTCCAAGGCGGAAGACATCAAGAAGCTGTTTGCCGAAACCACCCGCACCTTCGGCAACGTGGATATCCTGGTCAATAATGCCGGGGTGTATGAATTCCGGTCGCTAGAATCGCTGGATGAAGCGCACTTCCGCAAGATCTTTGATTTAAACGTGCTGGGTCTGCTGCTGGCGACCAAAGAAGCTGTGGCACACATGAATGGCCAGGGCGGAAGCATCATTAATGTGAGCTCCATCGCGGCCAAAACGCCGGTCGTCAACAGCTCTGTGTACAGCGCCACCAAAGGAGCGGTAGATGTGATTTCGCGCGCGCTGGCCTTGGAACTGGCACCGCGGAAAATCCGTGTCAATTCGCTTTCGCCCGGCGCAACAGAGACCGAGGGTGTGCTTGCGCTGCCAGAGTACAAGAACGGTTTTGAGCAACTGGCAGTTACGCGCACTCCTCTGGGACGCATGGGCACGGCGGAAGATATTGCAAAAGCTGCCCTCTTCCTGGCGTCCGAAGATTCCGGCTGGGTCACCGGTGAGGAATTGCTGGTCGGAGGGGGAATCCGGCTGTAAGAGGCGGACTTATCGGTGCGCAAGGTTTACGACTTTCTGTCTCGTTGATCTTTTTGATGAATTTGGGAGCGGCCGAGGAGAGGCGGGCCTGTCTTCTAGTTGCTTCCACTCGAGGTGCTCTCGGCCCCAACTTCGAACAGCCTCAATCAGCGGACGCACTGTTTCTCCGTGGCCAGAGATGGAGTACTCAACTCGTGGCGGGACCTCAGCATAGACGGTACGACCGATGAGTCCCTCGTGCTCCAGATTGCGGAGCGTTGCGGCCAATACCTTATGGGAAATCTCGGGCATCAATCGGCGCAGTTCGTTGAACCGACGCGTGGCGGAATCCAGCCAATAGAGACAAATCAAGCTCCATTTCCCGCCGATTGCGTTGAGCGCCGCTGTAAGCGGGCACTTTGTTGGTAGAGGTAGCGACACAGTAGCCCTTTTTACCGCAGGGCGAGTTTCCATAACGTAACCTGATTACCGCAAAGTGCGTTCTTGCCTTTTGTACCGCCGCCGCGCAAGCATTAGAGGCAGGGTCACGTAAATGATTATCGAAATGCGGACCTACAAAACGAAGCCCGGCAAACGCTCTCAGTTCCTTGAGATATTCCGCTCCAAGTCTATCCCTGCGCACACGGAAATCGGGATGAAAATATTAGGTCCATTTCTTTCCATCGAAGATCCTGACACCTTCTTCTTTATGCGTGGCTTCCCTGATGTCGCGTCGCGTGAGCCGATGAAGGCAAAGTTCTACGAAGGCGAGCTTTGGAAACGCGAACTGGAGAACATCCTGATGCCGATGTTGGATAAATATGAGGTGGTCGTGGTGGAAGATCCTGAAGATCGGGTTCGCTGGTAATGCCGGTTTCTGTCTTGAGCATTTCGTTCACGTTTGAACTAAACGAAGAGGCACGAGGAGACGGATATGGCACACCTCAGACGATGCTTAGGTGAATCACTGGGGACTCCAGCCGGCTGCCCCCATGGACAGCCGATCGATATCGGTGGAGGCAGTAAGGTGGGTTAACGCCGGAACAGATAACTTATTTTCACGAAAAACTGGCGGCCATCATTAATAAAACCGTTGCTGCGGACCAGCGCCGGGCCGTTTGGAATACATGCCGTAGAACCCGGCAGCTGCTCGCAGAGCCCGGGAACAAGGTTTTCGAGGTTGCTGTTGTAGCCTACGTAAACTGCCGTTCCAGGATGGGGCAGGTAAGTGATCAGAAAATCGAAATTCAGGTTTTTTGTGGTGGTCAACGAACTCTGCGCGGGATTCGCCAGCAGCCCGTTGTACTGCGTGATGAAGCGAAGTGACAGCGCGGGCGTGAACTGGTAATTCCACTTGGAACGAATGATGTGGTTATTGAATGCAGCATGATGGACAGCGCCGTTGAGCACGCGGTCGAGGATGTAAGTGTTGTCAATTTGCAGGTGACGGGTCGGTTTCAGGCTCATGGTTTGCGTGATAGCGGTCTCATTCCCCGTGATTGGAAGCTGCCCAGTGGGCACATCGATCAGCACGGTTCCATCACGAATCACCTTGGTGTTGAAGGTGAGCTTGCTGAGGGGGCTGCCTTTCAGAACGAATCCGACAAGATGTTGAACATATTTGTGATTATCCGGAAGCCCACTGAAGTCGTTGGGCCGCAAGGTATCGGTTTCATAACCAACAATGGGGGCCATGATGAGGTTCGGTTTGAAATCGAAGACCCAATCGAAGTTATAGACCTGCTGGACGGCAACCCCGTTGTGATCCCACAGATTGATGGTGTTGGCCTCAGGTCCGAAGAAAACAAGATGCCTGCCTTCCGGACGCCAATAAAAATGAAAATACTGACTGGCGTTGCGGATATCCGTGCGCGGCACGAATCCGGCGTCAGTGTGGAAGTTTGCTGTGATGTCCTGAAACATGAGTTCGTAGGAGAACCGGCGACCGATGTTGTTCAGGACGGCTTCTGTATTTCGTCCGAACTGGTAGCCAGGACTGAAAAAGGATGTTGAGCCTGGCTGCGCAGGAGTTGATCCAGACTCATGAGGCGGAGATGTGGTTGAGCTGACCACGGTGCGGAACCAGGAAGTCCAGTTCTTGTTGAGACGGAAGTTGGCGTCAATTCCACCTACGCGGTTGAAGAACCCCGCAAATTCGCGATCGGTGTAGATCAGGCCAATGCTATTTTGTTCTCCGAAATCGTGGCTGACCCGACCCACGGCGAAGTAGGCGCGCTTTCTTGCGAGCGGACTGAAGTCGGGGACCACCAGACCGGGAGAGCGGTCGTCAGCAAAGAAAAAACCAAGGTTCCACGGGCCCTGCTTTCCCGTGAGACGGGCGCCGAAGGTCGGGTCCGCGATCCTTCTTGTAAACAGCAACTGTGAGAGGCGATACACTCCAATATTGGTGTCCCCAAAGAAGTTTGCGTTCTCGAGAAAGAAAGGGCGCTTCTCCGGAAAGAAGACTTCGAATCGCTGATTAATTGTGTTTTGCGGCTCGTCGGATTCGACTTGGGCGAAATCAGGATTTATGGTCGTATCGAGTACCAGGCTGTCGTGAAAGACGAACTTAGAGTCGAGACCGGCCTTACCCCGCGCATCTATCTGATTAAAGCGCGGCTGGGAGGGGTCGCGCGTATCGACGGCGCGGAAGTTGCGGAACGAAGCGTAGGGAATGAACTGCATGTTGTGGCTGGGCGAGATGTCCTGCAGACCGCTAATAGTGCCTTCCTGGTTAAGGACACCGGAGATGCGGCTCGATACATAAGGCCAATAGTCGACCTCATCGTTGTGCGCGATGTAGCGCATGAAAGTCACCCCCCAGGGCGCGCCGTTGCTGGGATGGAAACGTAGACTGCGAAAGGGAATCGCCATCCAGACGATGAACCCTTTGGGCGTTAGTCGGGCGCGCGAGTCCCAAACCGTGTCGAAGGAATAATCAGCGCCACTGCCCTCGGTCCAAAGCGCATCGGCCTGCGTGCCGACTGGATTCACATCGAACAGAAACCCATGGCGCTGGTCATGGAAGGTGTCGACGTTGAGTTCTATATAGTCGTCGTCGGGCGGAGTAACGGCTTCGCGCCGGGAAAGGTGAGCACGGACAGCGTGCGGTTTGGAGTCCCAACACACCCAGACAACGTAAAGCCGTGTCGCATCGTAACCGATGTAGACGTCCGTGGGCTGCGTGGCAGGCTTTCCATCAGACGGTTGCTGCTGGGTGAAGCCGCTGATCTTGCGAAGCTCGGTTGCCGCCCCTTGCGGCTTCATATCCTCAAAGTCTTCCAGACGAGGCGGTGCGCTGACGCGGGGTATTTGTGCATCGCTGGCTGCTCGTGCGATGAGTGGCGTCAAAGCGGTTAAGACGACGATCTTGAGGCTGGTACGAAGCAAGCGGCCTGATGAAGTAAGGTACGCGCGGGAACTGTGGAAAGTTCGCTCCTGGATGCAAGGCCCCATTCGGGTTAGACGAGCCACCACTGAAATGTGAGCCAAATTCGATGATGATGCGCTGTTGGCGAGCGACGGGCCGACAATCTGCTCCGTGCCCGGCGACTGGTCGGTATTGTCCGTCAGAGCGAGTTCAAACTACTACATCTGAAGTTGGAGGACGACCACTAATCTAAATGCCAAAAAAAGGAAGACTCACATCAACGACTGCCGCTGCTGACTGCTGTACCCACCCAGTAGTAATCCAATCCTTGCGCAGCGAAGCTTCCTAAGTACGTCACGCGACGCCCAGCCGCTCGCTTCTCGACGCCTTTTCGCAATCCTTCCGGGGCAACGACGAGGTGTTCGCCCGAGGGCACCTGCCCCGACTCGTAGCGCGCTATGCTCTGGTTGCGATAAAACTGCAAACCATATTCCGTCTCGCGTGACGTGAGCAGCACAGCCAAAGGCAGCCGCCGGTTGTCAGCTTTGGTTATCTGCTCGGCCAGCGGACGCGCCGAAAGAGTCGCATCCAGCGACGGCGCGCCGAGCCGCAGAATTGCGGCAACGGCCAACACCACCGGAACCAGCGTAACCAATCGCAGCATGCGTAAGCCAGCTGGCGCGCGAAGCGTCAATGCAATCCCAATCGCCAGAACCGCAGCAAACGCAAACGAAACTGCGGCCCAGCGGTTCCATGGAATGCGGTGCTGAAACAGAATGAACGGCAGCATCATCGCCAGAGCAAGCGGCAGCGACGCAACAATGGAATGTAGACTTGTGAGGAGAATGTCGGAGCGCGCATTTTCTGCAATACGCGTTCGCGCGTACTCCGCTACCAACAACGCCCCCGCCGGAAGCGCGGGCAAGATGTACCCTGGCAATTTCGATTGAGACATCGAAAAGAAAATCACAGGGATGAGGATCCAGATCACAAGGAATATGTTCAGCGACTCGGTGCTAGATATGGCACGACGTTGCCACCACGCGCGTGCCGCTTCCATCGCCGCGGCAACCACAAACATCGTCCACGGAATTAAGGCAAGCAGCAGAACGGGCACGAAATACCAGAGCGGCTCGGTATGGTGATACAGATTTGTCCTGAACCGCGCCAGATTGTGCTCCAGGATGAACACGCGGAAGAATTCTGGATTCCTCATTTGCACCGCGACGTACCAGGGCACAGCCACCGCACAGAACAATGTGATGCCCGGAAGCCAAAGTGTCCGTGCGAGAAGGGCAGTACTCCGAATTGACAGCACAAACACCACGATGATGATCGCCGCCAGAACCTGCGCGACCGGGCCTTTGGCGAGCATCCCTAATCCTAAGAAAGCATAGAACAGCGTGAGGAAACGCTTGCTCCCGCTCTCATACCAGGCGAACCAGGCGAGCAGCGCGATCGTAAACGCCGCGCTGAGCGGCATATCCATAGAGGCTGCGCGCGCAAATCCAATCACTCCCGCCAGCGACGCCGTCATCAATGCGCCGTCCAGCTCGAACCCAGGACGGAACCGGCGCAAAAAGTAGTAAACCGCAAAAATCATCAACGTGGCATCAATCGCCGATGGCAGGCGCGCCGCCGAATCGCTCACTCCAAAAATGTGGTATGCGAGCATAGCCTGCCAGTAATAGAGAGCAGGCTTCTCCAGCCACGGCCTGCCATCAAGCGTGGGTGTGATCCAATCGTGGCGGACGAGCATCTCCCGGGCAATCTGCGCATAGCGTGGCTCGTCGGCGCCCACCAATCCAAAATGCGCGAGCCCGAAGAAAAATAAAAACCCACAGAATCCGGCAAGCAGCAGCCAATCGGTAAGCAGGCGTGAGCGCTCAGTCATTCGTTATTGCCGGTTTGCAATTGTCGATGGAAGGGGTAAACAGACGCACAATTCTCATTCCGGCCTCGGCCGCAGCAGCGCATATACGCTAATCACTGTCCGCTTCCAGCACCACGAACCCGATCTGGAAAGGATAGCAAGCAATGTAGCCGAGGATGGCGGACCCAATCGCGTTCAAAATGTTGGAACCCGCGCTGCGGGCGTCAATCCATCTCAATTGATGACCGGTATAGGCTATGAGAATCAGCAGCGCGCCCACAAACGACGCGAACTGCCGCGCTAGTGCGATGTCCATAGAAAACTATTGTACGGAAGGTGTGATGCGAAGCTCGGCTAAAACTCTGGCGGTTGCCGTCGGGAGTGGTCCATCGATAGAGCAGCCGCTCGCGCACTGATGCCCGCCGCCCCCAAAGTGTTCAGCCACTGCGGCGACATTCCATTGCCCTTTGCTGCGCAGGCTCAGGCGGAAGCGCCCATCTGGAAGCTCACGGAAAAAAGCGGCTACTTCCACATCCTGAATGGCAAGAGCGTAGTTCACCAGGCCTTCGCAATCCTCTTCCCTCGCGCCGCAGAGTTCCATTTGCTCCTGCGTCACCGAGATTAAGGCGAGCGGTCCCTCGCGGTGCAGATTGGAGAGGGCTGCGCCCAAGAGGCGCATTTTCGCTGTCGAATGCCCGAAATATATATTGCGCGCGCAACGCACTGGATCAGCGCCCGCAAGCACCAATTCTCTGGCCAGTCCGAACGTGTGCTCGTTAGTGCCCTGAAACATGAACGAACCCGTGTCGGTCAGCACGGCGGTGTACAGGCAGGTCGCAATCTCGGGTGAAATTCTCACTCCCGCTTCCCTCGCCAGGCGATACACCATCTCTGCCGTCGCAACCGCCTGCGGATCGATCCAATTGACGTGAGCGAAAGGCCGTCCGCTAAGGTGATGATCGATGTTAATCAGAAAGCGCTCTTCCAGCCCTTCAAGGCGTGTGCGCTGAATGCTGTCGCATTCCAAGATGATGGCGGCTTCGTACTCCCCGTTTACCCGATCGCTTTGAACAACTCTGTCCGCGAACGGCAACGGCCGATACACACGTGGCACGCCGTCGCGCAGCACAACATCCGCCTCTTTGCCCATCGAGTGCAGAATCTGGCAGCAGGCCAGAGCCGAACCAACCGCATCGCCATCCGGACGCGCATGCGACGTCAGAAGAAAGCGCTCGCGCTGCTCGATGTGTTTGAGAACTTCTCGCAACATACAACCAGCAACTTTCAGCTACTTTACCTTTCTGGCACGCTTCAGCAGTTCGTCAATTCTCGCCCCGTACTGCTCCGAGCGATCCAAGTGAAAAAATAATTCCGGCGGATGCCGCAATTGCAGCCGCTCTCCCACTTCACGCCGGATGAATCCAACCGCAGCCATCAGTCCCTGCATGGTGCGCAGCGTCTCGTCTTCATCACCCTCCACAGCGACGAAAACCTGCGCCGAGCGGGCATCTTCTGCCAGTGCGACCTGGCTCACGCTTACCAACCCGATCCGCGGATCGCCGAGCTCACCCTCGACAATGGTCTCAATCTCCTCGCGCAGGGCCTCTCCCAAACGCTCGCGATGATATTTCTGCCCGCGCCGCTCCACGACCGTTCCCCTGACTAAAACGGATGAGAATATCAGAAAAATGAGACGTCTGGGTTCACCAAAGTAGGTTCATTACATGGTGGGTTGTAGCCGAGCTTCGCTCGGCTGGGCAGGTGAGGACACCTGCCCCGACATGTCACAGAAATTCCACGAATGAGTCTGCCACCTCGGCTCCGCCGTTATTCGCAATTCGCAAAGCATGCCGCTCGACGTTCTTCATCAATCCATCGAGATAATCCCGTGAATCGGAGACGCTAACCACGCCGAGAGTTGCGCGATTCCACAGCCCGTTTGAATCCAGCTCAGCGACAGCAACATTAAAATGCGCGCGCAGCCGGTCTTTCAGACTGCGCACCACCTGCCGCTTATCTTTGAGAGACTGCGCATGTTCAATACGCAGTTCGAGGGTGAGAAAAGCAATCATTTTTAGCTGTCAGCTCTCAGCCGTCAGCTTTCAGCTATCCACACGCCGCAAGGAATAGCTTCCCCACAATCGAGGAGAAATCCGGATCGCTCCTGGCTGATAACTGACAGCTGATAGCGACAGCTCTAAGCAATTACTTCCGCTGCGATGCGCTCAGTCACAAAAGCCTCGATGACGTCGCCGACTTTCACGTCGCCATAATTGGCGATGGAAATGCCACACTCCATGCCGTTGCGCACTTCGCTGGTGTCGTCTTTGAAGCGCCGCAATGAGCCAACTTTGCCCTTGAAGACAACAACGTTATCTCGCAGCAGCCGAACCTCGGAATCGCGTTTGATCAGGCCATCGCTTACGCGGCAGCCGGCCACTGTCCCGACTTTCGGGATACGGAAAGTCTCCAGCACCTCGGCACGGCCCTGATACGTTTCTTTGATCGTCGGTTCGAGCAGGCCAGTCATGGCGCGCTTGATCTCATCCTGCAATTCGTAAATGATCGAGTGCAACCGGATATCAACTTTCTCCTGCTCCGCCAGTTCCTGCGCCTTACGCTCCGGACGCACACTAAACCCGATAATGATCGCGTTCGAGGCCGAAGCCAGCAAGACATCGCTTTCCGTGATCGCGCCCACGCCCGTGCGCAGCACCTTCAGCCGGACTTTGTCATTAGAAAGCTTCGCTAGCAGATCGCTCAGCACCTCAACCGAACCCTGCACATCGCCCTTCAAAATAATGTTGAGTTCTTTTGTGCCGGCGGTCTTCAATTGCTCGGCCAGGCCTTCGAGCGATACGCGGGAACTCTTGGCCAGGGTTGCTTCACGCGCTTTCTGCTCACGATAATCCGAAATGCCCCGCGCTTTATCCCGATCGGCAACGACTACAAACTGATCGCCTGCCTGCGGCAGCCCTTCCATACCGAGGATTTCCACTGGAGTCGAAGGCGGCGCTTCTTCGAGTTGCGCTCCGCGATCATCAAACATGGCGCGAACTTTTCCATACACATTGCCGACTACGAAGTTGTCGCTAGTGCGCAACGTCCCGTTCTGCACCAGTACGGTAGCAACCGGCCCGCGTCCCCGGTCCAACTTGGCTTCGAGCACCACGCCGGTTGCCGGACGATCGGGATTGGCCTTGAGCTCTTGCAGATCCGCAACCAGGCAGATCATTTCCATCAGCAGATTAAGATTTGTTTTCTGCTTCGCGGATACATCGACGAATACGGTCGTCCCGCCCCAGTCTTCCGGCATCAGCCCGCGATCGGCGAGCTGCTTCTTAACCCGGTCCGGCAGAGCATCTGGTTTGTCGATTTTGTTTACCGCGACGATAATTGGAACCTCAGCGGCGTGCGCATGGTCGATGGCCTCCAGCGTCTGGGGCATCACTCCGTCATCCGCGGCGACCACCAGCACGACGATATCAGTGGCCTTCGCGCCTCGGGAACGCATGCGGGTGAATGCCTCGTGGCCGGGCGTGTCCAGGAACACGATCTGGCGCCCGTAAGCAGGCGATTGATTATCCAGTATCGTCACTTTATATGCGCCGATATGCTGCGTAATTCCGCCCGCTTCGCCTCCTGCAACATTGGTAGAGCGGATCGCATCCAGCAGCGTGGTTTTGCCATGATCGACGTGGCCCATGATAGTAACCACAGGCGGACGAGGCACGCCTTCCGCCGCCGCGCCTTCTTCGCCGGTCGCGGAATCGACAACATCTTTCTGTGCCTGCTCTTCGAAGCTGATCACGTTGGTGTCTGCTCCGAAGAATCGCGCCATCTCGCTGGCAAGCTCAGCGTCGAGCGTTTGATTGATGGTGGCAAATACGCCGCGCATGAGCAGCCGCGCAATTAAATCCTTCGCGCGGATCCCCAGCTTCTCGGCCAGATCCTTGACGCTGATGCCCTCGGTGATGGTGATGCTTCGAGTAATCGGCAACGGTTCGTTCGAAACTGTAAGCCGCGGCGGCGGTACGAAGCCCTTCATCGGGCCTTCTTTTACCCCGCGCGGAATGTAGCGCTGTCCCGGCCGGCGCGAAGGCGCTCCTGGGCGGCTGCCTGGACGCGCGGGACCGGGCGGCGGTAGGCCTGGTCCGACTCCAAGTGGACGCGCACCCGCAGGTGATTGCCGCGTGGGATGCATCGGCCGCCGCTCTCCGGGCCGTAATGACGGTCGCTGAGATGGAGCGCCTGGCCGAGGGCGTTGGAAGATCGGTTGCCCGGGCACTGGACGTCCTGGCGCAGGTCTTGCGGCAGCGCCGGATGAAGCTGCTGGACGAATCGGAGCCTTGTAAACCGGACGTGGTCCTGTCTGCGGAACAATCATTCGGGGAGGAGGCGCTTGTGGCCGAGTAGGGGCGGTCGGCCTGCTTGCAGCCGGAGCTTGCGGCTGTGGCGGTCCTGCCGCTATCGGCGCGGCCGGAGGTGCAGGCGGCGCGGCCGTTCGCGGCGGAGCACTGGTTGAAGCAGACGGAACCTGCGGTGCGCTCGGCGGCGCAGGCACTGTAAATGTCGGCCTTGGGCCCGTCGCGGGTACTACCAATTTCGACGGAGCTGCCGCTGAGGCCGGTGGTGCTGGAGCTTTTGCTGCTGGTGAGACCGGAGCTGCAGGTTTTGTCTCAACCGGAGCCGGCGGAGGAGCGGGGCGTCCAGGAGCAGTTGGCGCAGGTTGCTGTTTGCTGATGATTGCCTTCAGCACGTCGCCCGGCTTGGAGATATGAGAAAGATCGATCTTGGTCTTGATCTCGTCGCCATCGCGGCTCGGACGCGCAGGCTTGCTGGTTACCGAAGCTTCACTCCCGCCCCGTAAATGCGCGCGCAGCTTTTCCGCTTCGTGCTCTTCGAGAGAACTGGAATGCGTCTTCTTCTCTGTAACTCCGATCTCTGGAAGCACATCGAGAATTGTTTTGCTCTTGACTTCCAGTTCTCTAGCCAGATCGTTGATTCGAATCTTGCTCATCCGCCCTCTATTTCCTCCGGACTGTCCCGCTAAGTCTTCATAGCAACCTCACGGCGTCAGTTTCAGTTGCGCGCTCCAGCGCGAGTTTACTTCTGTTGTTCTTCCTCGGAGGGAGTTTGCTCCTCTCCGGATTTTTCAGTCTCCGCAGCAATATCTGCCGGCTCTTCTTCTGATGGCAATTCCACAGCTTCAGCGGAGTCCGCTGCCGCTTCGTCTGCCGGAACTGGCTGAGCTTCTGCGGAAGCCTCGGACGAAGCTCCTTCTGCAGGAACCGCAACGGCACCTTCTTCTAAAGGAGTCTCAGCGGCACCCGCTTCCGCGCCTGCGGCCGCTTCCCCTGCTTCCAATGCTGAAAAGTAATTATTTACCGCCAGGCTGATTTTTTCCACTGTCTTAGGGCCAATTCCCTCGATGGCCTCAAGCTGCTCCGGTGTCATATCCGCCAGCGCTTCCACAGTGGTCACGCCAGCAGCACTCAGTTTTTCAACCAACCCCTCGCCCAGTCCCGGCACATTCTCCAGCGGAGTTGCCGTCGCGCCCACCAGCGCGGACATCTGCTCCTCCACTTCCTGGCGCTTCTCTTCTTCGCTCTTGATGTCGATCTTCCAGCCGAGCAGCTTCGCCGCCAGACGTACATTCTGTCCCTTCTTGCCGATTGCAAGCGAGAGCTGGCTGTCATCCACTACTACTTCTAAATGCTTTTCAGCCGACTCAAGAACCGTGACACGGCTCACTTTGGCCGGCTGTAACGCCTTTTCGGCGAACGTCACTGGATCCTCGTGATACTCAATGATGTCGATCTTTTCGCCGCGCAGTTCGCGGATGATCGATTGCACGCGCATACCCTTCATCCCGACGCAAGCGCCGACCGCGTCCACGTCTTTGTCCTTGGACATGACCGCGATCTTCGTTCGTTCGCCTGCCTCGCGCGCAATCGCCCGAATCACTACAGTTCCGTCATAAATCTCAGGAACCTCCGTCTGGAACAGATGCTGAACCAGCTCCGGCGCCGCGCGCGAAACCACGACCGCCGGCCCTTTCGAAGCCTTCTCCACCCGTGCGATAACTACGCGCACGCGCTCACCCATCGCAAACGACTCCAGCCGCGACTGCTCTTTGCGCGGCATGCGCGCTTCGGCCTTGCCGATGTCAAGAATTACATCTGGACCTTCAATGCGCTTCACCGTGGCGTTCACAATCTCGCCGACACGCCCGATGTACTCGTTGTAAACCGTATCGCGCTCGGCTTCGCGCACTTTCTGAAAGATCACCTGCTTCGCGAGCTGTGCAGCGATGCGCCCCAAAATTCCTTCAGTCACTTTGGGAATTTTCAGCTCGCCGCCGATCTCCGCGCCCGGGTCAACCTTGCGGGCATCATCCACTGTGACTTGCAGTTGCGGGTCCTCCACCTGCTCGGGCGACTCGACAATCGACTTCACCGCAAATGCGTTGATCTTGCCTGTCTCCTTGTCCAGCTCAGCGCGCAGGTTTTCTTGCGTCTTATAGTATTTGCGTGTAGCGACAACAATAGCGTCTTCCACCGCGCTCACTACGATCTGCGGATCAATGCCCTTCTCTTTACTCAGGGCGTCAATAGTGTTGTAAAGCTCGCTTGCCATAGATAATTCCGACCTCAGACTTCAGATGTCAGGCTTCAGATCTCGATACTGTCTTGCTTAGGTCTGAGGTCCGACGCCTGAGGTCTGTTTTTAAATTTCCGGTACCAGATTGGCCTTCTCTACATTCGCCAGGTCAATCTCCAGCCGCTGCTCACCATCACTGCGAAACTTCTTGCGTGCCGTGCTCATGTCGAGGGTTAAACGGCCTTGCTGAAAGCTCTCCAGCTTCCCTTCAAAAAAACGATTTCCATTTACCGGATTGCGCGTCGTCAACTTTACCCGGCTCCCGGTAAAGCGCTCGTAATCCGCCGGGCGAACCAGCTTTCGATCCAGCCCCGGAGAGGAAACCTCCAGCGTGTAAGAACCGCCAGGGACCGCGTCCTCAACATCCAAAATCGTCCCCACTTCCCGGCTTAGGTTCGCGCAGTCCTCGTGTGTAACTCCTGCCGGCTTATCAATTACAATTCGCAGCATGCGCGCCTTGCCTCCACCGCGCAGCTCCACTTCCACCACCTCCAACCCGCTGGAGGCAGCGACGCGCTCCGCAATCTCGCGCACCCGCTCGGCCTCAAATGCCATGTAACCAGTAACTTACAATATGCCTTGGGTTATGAAACCGGCTGAAACTAAAAAGTGGGCTTGCGCCCACTGGTGTGTTTCGCCAATCCTGGTACTACACAACAGTTTCCAGATACAAATATACGCCGCTCGGAATGAAAAAACAAACGACCAGCGGCACCCGATGACGTCAAGCTGCTTGTGTAAATAGGTTGAGGGTGCGGGTTTTCCATTCCAGATTGAATCTCTGGAAGATGGAGTAGATGATTGCGATACGGGCGGCGAAGACCGCGCTAGCGGAAGCGGAACGGCGTTGGGTAAAGGCCCAGAACAACCAGCCACTACGAACATCACGAAAGACAGCTGCGGTGGCTAGGCAGACGCTGGACCTTCATGGTCAGCCCGGTCGCCTAACTGCCGACGACTGTGATGCGAGAGCCGCCAAGGGCGGCATAGGCGGCATCTCCGGAAGTGTTTGATTTTGAGCGCCGTAAAGTACAAAGCACAGCAAGTCATAAGGTCGGCTCACCGGCGAAGGAAACGGCACGATACGGCTTGGATCTCC